>Ga0233423_10001136_pt1 | contig 13480 bp, 13 predicted proteins | sample Watercolumn_Mata_FD_180713 | JGI IMG/M metagenome (GOLD analysis project Ga0233423, IMG submission 180713) | Freshwater microbial communities from Lake Matano, South Sulawesi, Indonesia - Watercolumn_Matano_2014_112_MG | ecosystem: Environmental > Aquatic > Freshwater > Lake | place: Indonesia... | reverse complement strand
GTTTCGCCCAGCGTATCACTCACAGCGATGAAACGCTCACTTGCCGCGAGGTAAAAATCGCGCGCGGGTCCGGCGGCAAACGTCACCGCCTGGCGATTTCCTTCGCGCGGTTGATCGATTCGCACGCCGGAGGCAACCAGAACGAGTTTTTCCGGCGCGCTCACGCGCACGACGTAGAAACTCGCGTCGAAGAATGACGTGTCGGCGTTGGGTGGCGGAAACTGCACGTTCCAACCGGTTTGATCGTACACCGGAATGACCGGATAGAACGAGTCCAGCACCAGCACGCCTTCAAAGTAGCCGAACTAGCCATAGTTGCCTTGCATTTTTTGTGGCATCTGAACCTGGAAATCCCTTTGGACGACGGCTTGTTTGCCGGGCGGCAGCGGCGTTGGCAGTGAAATTCGCGCCGCGCTCTCTTTGAATTCGTACGCCGGACTCACCGCTTGTCCATCCACGCTGACCCCGGACAAAGTTGACTTGCCGCCCAAGGCGTTCGGAAACAATTGAAAGTAAATCTCGCTGCGCGGCTTGTCTTCACGGTTGGTGTAGCGAATGTGCTGTTGCCCTTTCAGCGAAAGCAGATCGTCGGCGATTTGAATCTCAATTGTGTACACTGTCGCGCCTGCCAACTTTTCTAGCGCGGCTTGTTCGGTTTTGATCAATCCTTTGCGAAAAATGGAGCCGTCTTGCGCGAGATCAGACAAGCGCACAGGCACAGTCGTCGGCTGAATCGCTTGCGCAATCGCCGGCGCGGCGACCGGGGTCACGGCAGGCGAAGGCGCGCAGCCCGCGCAAACACTAACAATCGCGCAAAAACAAATCAGTGCCAGGCGAAACTTGGTGAAGGATGAGTTCATCGAAATCCCCTTTACTTGCTTCCCATTTTCAATTGGAATGCATGCGCGCGATCATAATGGCGTCCCATGGTCACGCGAATCTCGCCGGCGCTCATTCCATACACGATAGACCATTGCGTTCCGTTTTGCGATACCTCCTGCAACCATTTCATCGCGTCGGATATGGTAGCGCGTCCCAGCGCAATTGCCAATTGTCGCGTGAGTGTATCGTAGCGCCAGCATTTGCCCTCCGCATCCTCAACCGAGCTACGCAAAAAGTTCGTCGCGTGATGCCAGGCGGTTTCGTTCAGGATGACGTACATCTTGCCCTGATGAAATTCAATCAGCGCGGCGCGCCCTGTCGCATCCGCGACGAGATAGTGGACCGGCGGACCGCCCACAAAGTCAATGTTGTACCCCTGCACCAGCGCGACCGCTTCGTCCACGGTCGCCGCGTGATCGAGCATTTCGCGGATCACTCCCAACGAGCCGATTGTTCGCTTGGTTGGATCGCGCGGCATGTTGCCCGGCGGCACCGCCGCCATTCCGACGACGAGTCCGCGCACGTTCATTCCATCGAAGGGGAGCGAGGGCGCGCGCAACAACGCGCGGCGTTCGGCGAGCGACAAATTGGTGATATCGTTTGCGCGTGCGCCAGCAAAACCCAAGAACGCAATATCCACCATCGAAACGGACGCGTAGCCGTCCGGCGGTTCGGTGAACAGCAAAACGGCGGGGCTGGGATCCCAATCAAAGTTGCGCCCATAAAGCATGTTGCTCGCATCGCCGAGCGCGGCGAAGAGCGAACAAGCCCATGCGGGTGTTGTCACACCTGCACTTGCGTACGGTGCAAGTGTTGCGAGGAACGGGTTTTGTGACGAAGCGATCTCCGCATTACGATTCGGGGATTGCTTCGCTTCGCCCGCAATGACAGAGCCAAGCGGCGCGTGTGCGGTGTACGCGCCGACGTACCGCATGGTGTAGAGCGGATGATCGTCTACTTGCTTCAGACTCTCAAGCGTCGCGATTTGCGGCGCGGACAAACCATCGGCGCGCGGTGTAGCCGCGACAATCGGCGCTGGCTCAGCGCGCGCTGGCGCGCCGCATCCGGTAATCGCGCAAATGAAAACGACAATCGTACCAAGCATCTTTCTCGCGTCAATCATTTGCTGCTCCTTTGAGTTGGCGCGCCGCGCGCGTGTTGCCAGAATCGTTTGAGGTACGTGCCGTCGAAAAACAACGCCGTGGCGTACTGCACGATTTCGACGACAGGCGTGTACGCATTCTCCGGCGCGAATCGCCCGATGACGATCCTGAGGCACGACGCGGTCATTCCAATTCCCAGAATCGCGTTATCATTTTTCCACCAATTCATTTGGAACCTTCCTGATCCTTCCCCGCTAAATGCACCTGGTAAACATGCATTTATTGCCGGATGATTGCCCCGTTGTGAACCACCATACGGACACGGGTGAGCGCGCCAAGATCGCTCAACGGATCGCCGTCCACCATCAGCACGTCGGCGATTTTGCCGGGCGCGAGCGTGCCTAACTCGTGATCGAGGTTGCAGACGTGCGCCGCGTGATTTGTCGCTGCGACGATGATCTGCATCGGCGTCATTCCGGCTTCGCGCATCAGTTCGATTTCCGTGACCGGCATCCCCAGATCGAATACCGCGTTGTATCCGGCATAGTCCGTGCCAAGCGCGACCTTGCCGCCCGCTTTGACAAAGCGACTCAGGTTCGCGACCGCGCGCCGGTCGGTTTGTTGTCCCACGCGTTTCCATAGTTCGAGCGTCGGCGTCCAGTACGCCTCTTCCTTCACGACGCGCGCGGCGAGTTGATCCGGCAAGGAATCTTCGACCATGTGCGCGAGGTCGTCCACGCCCGCATCCAACGCGCGCGCCAAATCATCGGTGCGGAGCACATGTGCGGAAACCCATCCACCGCGCGCGTGCGCCGTTTGGACAATCGCGCTTGTTTCCTTTGCGGAGAGGATCGGAATGTTCCTTCGGAACGATCCGCCCGAATCCAACGCGATTTTGATCACGTCTGCACCGTCGTCCAAAAGCCGCTTGGTTTTTGCGCTGGCATCCTCCGGCGAGGTGACCGTCAATCCCGTGCCGCCCCACGGAACCATTGGATAACCGCCCGGCACGGTGATCATCGGTCCGGCGGCAACCAGGCGCGCGTTCAGATTGTCTTTGAGCAGCGCGTCGCGATTTGCAAAGAAATCGCCGGAAGAAAACGCTCCCAGATCGCGCACGGTTGTCACGCCGGCTTGCGCCCACGCTTGGAGGTTGGTCGCGCTGAATCCTTGATGGACGTGCGCGTTGATAAAGCCAGGCAAAATCGTCGCGCCCTGAACGTCGACGATTCTCGCGTCCGCCGGAATCTTGCCCTGGGATCGCGCGCCTGCTGCAACGACGCGTCCTTTTTGAATCACGACGGCGGCATCGCGCGTTGGCGCGGCGCCGGTGCCATCAATCAGCGTGCCATTGACGAGCGCGATCACTTCTTCGCTTGTCGTCGCGAGTTTTTCCATCGGACGCGCGGGCACCGGGGCAAGCGGCGGCATGGCAGTGGATATGGCTTGCCCACTGCAGCCGGTAACAAAAATGGCGAGACAAGCAAGATAACCAAGCGCGCGAGAAAGATCTCGACCAGACAAGGACCCTCCATTGCGTTTAGGGTGACGGCGCGATACGAAACATCATCGCGCCTTGCGCGCGATGTACTCGTCCACGACGCGCTCCAAAATCGTGAGCGGCACACTGCCATTGCTCAAGACGACGTTGTGAAATTCTTTGAGATCGAACCGATTGCCCAATTTGTCTTTGGCTTTTTGGCGCAATTCCAGAATTTTGGTCATTCCCACTTTGTACGATGTGGCTTGCCCTGCCAAGCAGACATAGCGCGCCACTTCGGACTCGGCGATGCCGCGCGGTAGACCGACTTCGGTGAGCATGTAATTGAGCGACTGATCGTACGACCATTTTTTCGCGTTGATGCCGGTGTCCGCGACCAGCCGTGCGGCGCGCAACAATTCGTACTGCAAGCGTCCGATGTCGCCAGAGGGATTATCCTTGTACGCGCCCAATTCCCACATCAAGCGTTCCGCGTACAGCGCCCACCCTTCAATGTAACCATTGAAGCCGACCTCGTTGCGCAAAAACGGCAATTTCAATTCCTGCGCGATGGCGATCTGGGTGTGATGTCCAGGAATCGCTTCGTGGTACGCTATTGTCGGTATTTTGAATTGATATTGCATCCCTTGCGCGGTGGCATAGAAGGCGCCCGGGCGTGAGCCATCCAGCGCCCCTGGATTGTAATACCCACCAACTGGTGCGCCGATGACAATCACCTTCGCTTTCGGTTTCAGATCGAAGACCGGTGCGATGTAATTCTCCGCCTCCTGAATGATCGCTTCGTACCTCTTCACGATTTGCTCGCCCTGCAGTACGCCGCCGTCGCGCGTCGCGCGCTCGATAATGCCCGCGATAGTTGCATCTGCCGGATAACCGAGTTGTTTGGCGACCGCGCGGATTTCGGACTGGATGTGCGCGACCTCCCGCAAGCCAATGCCGTGAATTTGCTCGGCGGTCAGATCGGTGGTCGTTTGACGACGCAGGACGTACGCATAATACTCTGCGCCGTTGGAAAATCTCGACGCGCCGATGTCGTTCGTCGCGATCTTCTCTTGCTGTTCCATGAACTCAACCAGCGCGCGAAATGCTGGGATTACCGACGCGTCAATTTCCTTTTCCGCGTTCTGCAGCAGAGTTGCCTTCTCTGCGTCGCTCGCGTCTTTGAGCGCGTTGACCTTGGTTTGGAATGTTGCGTAGAATGGCGTTGCGCGCGCATTGCTCTGCGCGATGGCGCGCAGTTCGCGCAGCACCACCGGGAAATAGAGCTTGGGCAGAATCACCCCCGCCTCTTGCCGGCGTTTCATCCCATCGCGCACTTGATCAACCTGGCGTTTCACCTGCGTCAGGCGCACGACGTAATCCTGTGCATCGGCAAGGTTGCGAATGGGGTGAATGTCGGTGAAGAACTGGGTGAGGTTGGTGTGGTAACTGAGGATGGTTGGATTGAGCGGGTAGTCGTTGTACATGAACGCGTGTCCGCGGATCTGGTCGTCGAGATACCACGCGTACACGTCGTACGAGAACTGTTGCGCCGGAGCTAGCTGGGCGCGATCATATAACTGCAATTGCGCGCGCGTCGCGATTTCGAGTTTCTGCGTTTCGCGGATGTACGCGTCGGATAGATCGTTGAGCCGGTCGTTGCGTACGCCGAACTGGTCCGCCATGCCTAGTTCGGTGATTCTCTCCGGGAAACGCGCAACCAGCGCACGGTACGACTGATCGAGAAATGTGTCAAAATCCATGTCACGCCACTGGGTGGCTTGCGCACTCGGATCCACGGCAACCTGGGAAGGCGCTGCCTGCGGAATAGTCGTGGGCGCGATGCTTGTACCAACTGGAGATTGCGTCGAAAGCGAGGTTACTGCGTACCCCGCACCGGATCGAACAAATTTCTTGCCATACTCGGCGGCGAACAGCGCAATGGCTTGATCGCCGGAACAATGGCTCGGCGCAATTTGCTCGACGCCCAATTGACGCAACTCGGTCACGATTGTACCAAGTTCAGGCGCGCTCTTGTCGAGCAAATGCAGCCCACCCATGATCAGAGTGACGGGACCACCAAATAGTTCTTTAGCGCGTTTGACAATCGGGACAATGCCTGGGTGCGCGCACCCGGTGATAATGACCAAGCCCGCCGGTGTCTTGATGACCAACGCTTGCTCGACAAAACCCGCGACGCGCATTTCGCCGGTGGTATATAGCCGCAATGTGATCGCCTGGCCCGGCGAAACCTCGACCAGTGAAGTCAATTTCTTCACTTGTTGTTTGAAAGGGTCGGGGAAAGAAGGTGATACGTAGATTTTAGGGCGTATGCCGGTTTGCAGCAAGTCCTGCAATCCTCCGGTGTGATCACTATGGGGATGCGAGAAAACGATGCCCTGAATTGTGGCGGGGTCTATGCCCAGAGTCCTCATATTCGCAAGCAACGTCGGCGCATCACTGCCCGTATCAAACAGGATATTTGTGCCATCCACCTGGATTAGCGCGGCAAAGCCCCAGGGAGTTTTCAAACGCGGGTCGTGAGCGATGTTATCGTAGAGCACAGTGACGCGCCACTCTGGCGCTGGTGTGGCCGTGGGTGCTGGCAGCGGAAATCCGGCGGAGGACGCCACTGTCGGTGGCGCTGCTGTTGGAGGGATAACCGGTAGCCGAGCAACACACGCGGTAAATAGGACAGAAATCAAAAGCATCAGGATTTTGGTTTTCATGCGGAATCCCCCAAGTTAGGCAAATGCTCCCTGATGCAGTCTAGCGTCTAATCCGCATCATACGCCGCGAGCGCGGCTGGCAAAACTTGTGTGACGACGTTGCCCGCCAGCGGCAAACCGACCAAGATCGCACTGATCACTTCTGCGCGCGACGCGCCAGCTTGCTTCGCGGCTTTGACATGGAATGGCACGCCGCTTTCGATGCGTTGAACGGCAAGAACGGAAAGGTATGCCAACGCCGCCGTTTTCTTGTCGAGCGCGCTCGCGTTCACCAATGCTTGCGTCATCGCGCTCCACGCTTGCGCATGTTGCGGTGCATCGCTCATGAATGTTTGAAACGCTTGGCTGACGAGAGATGGTTGTTCGCTCATGGTTTGTCCTTTCAAATTGGTGATAGGTTCACGCTTGCTTTTTCGCACTCACAACCCGCGCACGCGGCACCATCCACCCCGCCACCCACGCGCCCAGCGCGAGCCCTTGGGCGATGATTTCCGGCTGCACCATCAAGTGAACGTGCGGCGTGAACTGTGGTCGCAGGTAAATCATTCCTTCGATCGTGCCGGGCATTGGGCTGGCGCTCGCCCAGAAACCCAGGATGATGTATAGACCGGCGATGGCGCAAAATCGTTTGCGGAAATTCCAACTCACGAGCGTATCGAAGAAAGGATACAGCGCGAGCGCGATCAGCAATCCACGCAACAACTGACCCGGAATTTGCCACGTCATCGCGTATGCCCACGACTCGGGTTCCGCTTGCGTCCGCAGAAACGTCGCGAAGAGCGGCTGCGCGCCTTCGTAGAATTGGCGCGTGATCGTCCAGTACGCGATTGCGCCGACGACCAGGTACGTGATCGTGTGCGCGAGCATTACTTTGATCGCAAAGATCGAAAATCTTTTGGCGTTCATCAAAACGTGTCAATCCGCTTTTGCGATGACGTTCATCTCCGGCAGCCAGAGGTACGGCAGATTGAGATTGCCGTGCACCCACTCCGTCTCCCGGCTGACCGCCGCGATATTCTTCAGCAGAGTGTATATGTTGCCTGCCAGCGACACATTCTTCACTCGCCCGACGATTTCGCCTTTTTCGATCTTGAAGGCAAGACTCAACGGATTTGAGAACGCACCGGAGATCGTGTTGCCTTGCCCCAAACCCAGCACATCCTCAACGAGTACGCCCTCGTTGATCCCAGTCAGGATGTCCGCTAATGGCGTCCCGCCTGCGCCGATGATGAGATTGGTCGGCGCGGGACCCGGCGGCGCGAACAAGGTGCGTGAGCCGTTGCCGGTGGAAGCGACGCCGGACTGCGCGGCGGTCTTGAGATCGTAGTAAAAGTTCTTCAGCACGCCATTCTCGATCAGCGCGTTGCGCCGATGTGGAACGCCTTCGTCGTCGTACGGTGCGCTGCCGAATTTGCCGTCAATCGTGCCGTCGTCAATCACCGAGAGTTTGTCGCTAAACAGTTTTTCGCCGAGTTTTCCTTTCAGCGGCGAGATGCCGGTGAAAACGCTTTTACCGCTTAGACCTTGTTGCAACGGCACGCCGAGCATCAACAAACCATTGGGGGAAAAGAGCACGGGCAAGTTGCCGCTGGACATTGCGGTGAGCCGCCGCGCGAGTTTGAGTTTTTCGCTCAGCCGACGCGTCCCCGCCAGATAATCCTCTTGCCAAACCGTCGTGCCGGTGAAATCGCCGACGAACAGAATATCGTCTCCTTGGATTTTGTTCACCGACACGGAGATGGACAACGGCGAGGATTGATACGATGCTTCGTTCCCGGTCTGATTGTGGAGCGCGACCTGCTGGATGCCGCGTTTCAACGAAACGTTGACGCGCGCCTCCGGTTCGATTTGGAGAATGTAATCAACAATCTCTTTGCCGATTTCGACCATACGCGGGATCGGCAGTTCCGTAATCGTCGGGTCGAAAGTTTTGACGGTGGGTGCGTGCTGCGCCTCGGGAAAAGTGATCGGAACCTGATCGCCGTACATCGCCGACTCAATCGCGTTCTTGACGAGTTGTTCTGTCGCGGACGCGTCGCTCGACGCCGCGAAACCGAGCCGCCCTTGTTTGACCACGCGCACCGCGATCCCCTTGGTCTCTTCGACTTGGCTCGTCTTGAGGCGGTTGGATTCGAAACTAACCTTGGTGGATTCGTTCCGGAGATGCACAACTTCGAATTGATCCATGCGTTGCCGCAATTGTTTCAGAATGTCCATTTCATTTCTCCTTTTTTCCGCCGATGACGACGTTTTGGATGCGGATGTGCGGCGCGCCGAACGTGACCGGCAAGGGATACTGCGCGCCTTTGCCGCAGCCGCCGCCGCGATGCATCCATTGGAAATCGTTGCCGATCGCGTCAATGTTCAGCAAAGTGGTGAACAAGTTGCCCGCCAAGATCACATCCTTGACCATCTCGGCAATTTTACCATCGCGAATCATATACGCGTACGCCGAACTGAACGAGAAATTCTCCAACTCGGTTTGTCCGCCGTACGCGCCGCACGCGTAGACGCCCAACTTGATGTCCTTGATCATATCTTCGAATGAAGTTGTGCCTTGCTCGATTGCAGTGTTCGTCATCCGCACAATCGGCGGAAAGCGGTACGAGATCGCGCGCGCGTTGCCGGTGGGCTGCTCGCCCATCTTTGCGGCAGTTTGACGCGAGTGCAATCGCCCGACCAAGATTCCATCCTTGATGAGGTACGCGCGTCCGGTCGGCATCCCTTCGTCGTCGTACTTGTGCGTGCCGCGCAAGCCCGGTAGCGCGCCATCATCGTACACGTTGAGAATGTCTTGACCGAAGCGGCGACCTAACACCATCATCTCACGCGCCTTTGGATTTTCGTACACAAAGTCCGCTTCGGACAAATGCCCAAACGCTTCGTGAATAAAGACGCCCGCCAATTCCTGATCAACGACGACCGGATACTGACCGCCGACGACGCTTTCGGCGCGCAAGAGATCTACCGCACGTTGCGCGGCGATCCGCGCCTGTTCCTCGCGCCCCATGACGAACTCAAAGCCCGCCTGCCCGGAGCGGCTTTCGTGCGCGGTTTGCACATTGTTCCCGTCCCGCGCGATGGCAGCCATAACCACGGTCACCAGAGGACGTTCCTCTTCGATGAATGTGCCTTCTGAATTGGCGAAGGTGATGTGGCTGAAGGAATCAAAGTACAAGCAATTCGTAGACACGATCTTGTCGCTGTGCTTGAGAAGGATATTGTTGTATCCTTCGGCGAGCGTTTTCTTGTCCGCGAGCGAAATGTCTCTAAAATCGCGTTGCAGATTCGCCGCGATCCGTTCCTCGCCGACAGGCACAGGCGCAAGTTCGATTGGTTCGTCGCTGTGCGCGACCTTGGCGCATTGATACGCCTGCTCGACTTTGGCGATTAGATCATCGCGATCGTTGAACGTGGCGATCCCCCAGCCGCCGTCTCGGCACAAACATCGGACGATGCCTCCTGCATCAATCACCGCGCTGGCGGTGTCCAAATTCTTGCCACGATACACGACAGTTGCGGATTCGCGTTCTTCCAGCCGGATTTCGGTGTAGTCGGCTTTGCTGCTTTTCAGTGCCGCTCGAATCTTTTCTTGCATAGGGGTATCCTTTCGTATGGTGAGATAAATCAGGTGCATGGGGAAGCCATTTCAGTCTTGAGCGTCGGTCAAGTCAGTGTCGGTTTGTTCTTGCCAGAACCTTATCCAAGATTTTCTGGCGGACGGGTAGATGTTCTTGCCCCGTGGAAAGCCCTGCGGCACGCCCTGCGGCGTACGTGAGTTCCGCGCGCGCCAAGTCATTCGGCAATTCGGTCAGCCAGAGGAGGACGAAGAAGAACGGAAACTTGTGCCACCTGCCATCGCCCGCGCGATGGCGTTTCAAGATGCCGAGCGCGCGCGTGATCTTCGCTGCTGAACCATCCGGATCGGCGGCGGTCAAATAGCGCAGATACGCGATGGACGCGTGCGCGCACTCGCCGGTGTCGCACATATCGGCAAAGCACAAGCCCGCGAGCCGTTCGTTCGCGGTTTGGAAAACTTGTTGGACACTTGACGATTCGGGTTGGATGAGCGCAAGCAGGCGCAATGTTTCCAACTCGACCGCGTTGTTGGCAAGCAATTTCGTCTTGGGTTTCTCTCCGCTGAACAAGGTAATGCCGGTTTTGAGGTCACTTGCCGTTGGATAAAAAACAAAACCTTGCTGGTGATTCTGGCGCGCGAGAATCCAATTTGCCACGCGCGCTTTGTGCGCGGTCGTGAGCGTTCCGTCGTCGAACAAAAACATTGCCGCGTTGGTAACAGTCCGGTACAGACTGTGTTCGTCAATCAGGTTCATCCTTCTCCTTTCCTCTCAGAATTCACGTAGGGGCAGACCTGTGTGTCTGCCCGTCTGTGTGTCTGCCCGTCTGTGTGTCTGCCCGTCCGTGTGTCCGCCCGTCTGTGTGTCCGCCCGTCTGTGTGTCCGCCCGTCTGTGTGTCTGCCCACGCGGGTACACACACAAGTGCGCCCCCACTTTATCCAAACGTCTCTTCGATCAAGCGCACGGCGTTGGCGACACCATCCTCCGCACGGATCTGCTCGCCGAGGCGCGCCGCGGCAGCGCGTCGATCGGCGCTGCGCGTCAACCCTTGCAGCGCGACCGCCAACGCTTCGGCATCTAGTTTCGCGCGCTGAATCGGCTTCAACCCGACACCCAGTTCGTGGACGCGTCGTCCCCAATAAAATTGATCAACCAGGTGGGGGATGATCAACGATGGTATGCCCGCGCGCAGCCCGGCGGATGTCGTCCCAAATCCACCGTGATGCACGATGCCCGCGCAACGCGGTAGCAACCAAGTATGTGGCAGCGATCCGGCAGCATAAATCGTCGGCGGCAACGCCAATCGCCTGATCCCTGCATCCCAACCCTGAATGATCGCACGTACCCCCGCTCGTCGGACCGCCTCCACGAACAGACTGGCGTTCTCATACGCATCATCCGCGCCAAGACTCATCGCGCCCAGAGTGATCAGCCGCGGCGGATCGCCGCTTTCGAGGAATGCCACCAACTCGGCTGAAGGATGCCAGCCGCGCGGTTCGTCAGCGAACCAGTAGCCGACGACCTGGTGCTGCGATGCCCAGCGCGGATTGGGAGCGTAGACTGCCGGGCTGATCGGCACAAGATTTAGCCGCGCCGAAGCAAATCCTTCCGGCCCGACAGGCGCAATGCCCTGCCGCTTGCGCATTCGATTGAGCGGCAGCGTAGTGATCAGACTGATCAATCCATCGAGCCCGCGATATGCGGTTCGCTTGAACAGCGACCGCCTGGGATCATCCCAGGGAATTCCCCATGGCGTAAACGTCGCACTCAGGTACGGCAGATTCAGTTGATCGGCTTCAGTTTTGCCAACGGCAATCGTCGCGGGAACAACGACCAAATCGGCATTGCGGCACTGCGCCAGAATGTCGTCGTGGCAACGTTCCAGCAGACCAAAACCGAATTGCATCGATTTGATGAGTCCAATGATTGGATTGCGCGCGCGATGACGTAGGTTTCCCGTTTCTCGCCCTAGATCAATGGCGGGACCGATTGGCGCGAATGTTACGCCATGAGATTCGACGAGCGATTTCATGCTGGGATGCGTTGCCAGCGTGACACCGTGTCTAGCGCGCGTCAGACCTTGCGCGAGCGCGATGAACGGCTGCGCGTCCCCGCGTGTGCCAATGGTTGGAATCAGGATTCTCATTTTATCGCTTGTCCAACCCACGCAGAAATTGATCGAACGCCGGATAAAATTCGTCCGGGTTATCCGCGTAAACCATATGCTCCGAATTTGAAACTTCAAAATACGTACAATCCTTGACCAGCGGGCGCATCTTGTCTGCTTCCTCTCTCGACAGCGCCCAACTTTCCTTCGCGCGGACGAACCAGACCGGACATTGAATTTGCGGCAAGAGGTGAGACCAATCCTGTGCGTACTCGACGATTGCCGCGATGGAATAGCGCGAGAAAAGAAAATCGTATCCGTCAACCGTTTCGTACAGACTATCAGAAAAGTACTGCGCGCCGGTCGCGCGAAAGCGTTGCTGCAGGTCGCGGAGCGCGTCGTCGTACGTCGGATACGGCGTTTGCCAATCGCGCGTCAACTCGTCAATCGCCGGAATTTGCTCCGGCGGTTTCTCGGAGCGTTGCGCGGGACCTGCCGCGCCGCAATCGAGCAGCGCGAACGCCTTGACCACTTGCGGATGGAGCGCGGTCAAATACGCGCCGATGCGCGCGCCCATCGAATGCCCGATGACGATGACCGGCGCACAACCCAGCTGCTGGATGAGTTCGTATGCGTCGGTCGCCATGTCTTCTCCAGCATAGCGCGCGATCGGCTTGTCGCTCAAGCCGTGTCCGCGCTGATCCGGCGCGACGATGCGGTAGCGGTCGCGATAGCGTGACATCAAATCCGTCCACGTCTCGCCGCGGCCCCATCTGCCATGCAGACAAAAGATCGTTTGACCGCCAGACAGTGTGTCACGGTAAAATAGATTGATGCCGTTCACTTTTGCCATCGCGCGTTTGAGTTTGGGCTCTGTCATGTCGAATGTCCTTTCTACTTTGGCAATACCAGATTAGCCACAGAGGGGACCGAAAAAACCCTTTTCTTCTCTGTGTCCCCCGTGTCCTCTGTGGCAGAGAAGAAATGTGACATCGCCAAACTACAAATCACCCGCGAGTTGAATTGCGAACTGGCACACATCATCACCTTTAACAATGGACTTTAGGATTTCAACTCGCACAGGTTTGCCGGTCGCACCTTCCCATTGTCGCCGAAACCATCCGGCGCCACAATAACAAAATGCCGGCAACATTCCTTGATCCAAGCGGTCGCGCACGATGGGACAAAAGCAGTACGCGCGCCTCCGCTCTGCGTCAGTCTTGGCTTGTGCGTGCGCTTGAGGATCGCGCGGATTCTTGGTCGAGTAGATGACATTCCCTTCGCGCGTCGGTTTTTCGCCCCAGCCGCGGTCCTGCCCCATAAACGCGATCACCGCGTCGATGGCTTGAAGCGCACCCGCGTTTTTCGACCGCGCGTCCACGTAGACCGCGCGCAGTTTTTCGACCTGTCCGGCGGGGAAAACGTGCGCGCAGCTGGAGACGATGTCGTACTTTTGCTCTTCCGTCGCCAGCCGATCCAACCGCGCCATCATTTCTTTCGACCACGCAAAGCGCGCGTCGAGGTCCGCTTCGCGCGTGAGGGGCTGGACGCCGCGCAAAACCTGGGATTTGCCTTCTTCGCCCAGCACCCGCGCGAGATG
>Ga0233423_10001134_pt1 | contig 13487 bp, 10 predicted proteins | sample Watercolumn_Mata_FD_180713 | JGI IMG/M metagenome (GOLD analysis project Ga0233423, IMG submission 180713) | Freshwater microbial communities from Lake Matano, South Sulawesi, Indonesia - Watercolumn_Matano_2014_112_MG | ecosystem: Environmental > Aquatic > Freshwater > Lake | place: Indonesia... | reverse complement strand
CTCCGCCTTCTCGACGCTCTGGCGAAGCCTCTCCCCCGCCTGCCGGAATTGGGACGCCTCGCCGCCGATCGCCAGGAGGACGAACTCCTCGCCGCCGTACCGGGCCAACAGGTCCGTCTCGCGCATCTCCTTCCTGAGCAAGGCGCCCAGGCCGGCCAAGGCCTGATCCCCGACGATATGACCCCACTGGTCGTTGATGCCCTTGAAATGGTCGATGTCGATCATGATGATGGCGAAGCCCTGGCCGTACCTCCGAGCCCTGAGGAAATCCCGTTCCGCCCGGATGAAGAAGCCCCGGCGGTTGAGGAGGCCGGTCAAAGCGTCCGTCTCCGCCTGGCGCTGGACCTCGGCGTAGAGGATTTCGAGTTCGGCGTTCTTGCGAGACAGCTCGGCCTGGAGGATGGCCATTTCCCGGTTGAGCCGGTTGAGTTCCTCTATTTCGGCCGCCCGGATGTCCGCCCCTCTGGCCAGCGTTTCGGCAAGCTGCCGGAGGGCGGCCTTCCAAATCTCCGGCCGGATTTCCGCCACCGCGGTGAACTCCTCGAAAAGCCGGAACAGGTCTTCGTGATGAAGGGCGCACAGGATGAGAATCCGGTCGCCCAGCCGGAGACCGGTGAAAAAATAGGGAGCGGGCCGGCCTTCGATGAAACTCACCATTTCCGACCCGAAAACGACTCCCGTCCGCTGGATCTCGGCCAGAAAGAGCTCGGCCCTCGGCCGGGACGAGGAGTCGATGATCGCCTCGAATGGCATCCCGGCGCCGACCCGGCAGTTCGAGGGCCGCCGGAGGGTTTCCACGATCCAACCGTCCTGACTCACGACCATGGCCAGGCCGGGCCCCCGACCGGTTGCGTCCATGGCCGGTATTCTACTCCCCCTCCGGCCCGGGAAAAAGCCGGAGGGTCAAAGCGGCCAACTTGCGGGCATAGCCCCGGCAACTCCGGAGGGCTCGGGCGTCGGGCCGGCCGACGGCGGCCGGGCCGTAATGGTCGCCGCTCGGGTCGCCCTGAACGACCATCCCGTGGACGAGGAGGGCCTTCAGAAGGTCGAGGACGGTGGTTTCGTTTCCCCCGGCGAGATTGCCGGATGAGGTGAAGGCTCCGCCGACCCGACCCTTGAGCTTGCCGTGGTGCTTGACGCTTTCGTCGAGGAGTTTCTTGACGGGCCAGGCCATGGTCCCGTAGTACGTCGGCGAGCCGAAGACGAGGCATTCATAATCCAGGAGGTCGCCCGGCCCGACGTCCTCGACCTTCCGGAGGTCGGCCGGCAGGCCCGCTTGGTTGAAGGCCTCGGCGACGGCTTTGGCCATGTCCTCGGTATGGCCACTTCGGGAGTAATAGCAAACCAGAGCTCTGGGCATGCCGTTCCTTCCCTCTTTATCATACCATGACTCGCGGCCGATAGAGCGGCCGGAATGAAGAGCCGGAACGAACCTAGGCTCCCGGCCCAATCCGGACCCGGAGCGTTTGTCGCGTTCCGTTCCGGCGGTTGACGAAGACGAAGGTGAAATCGCCCAGGAAGCCCGGGCCGGGCTGCCAGGCGAAATTCCCCCGGACGGGGTCGAGGGTCGACCCGACGGGCAGCGGCCGGAGGTCCGAGCCGACGAGGAGGTATCCGCGATACGGACCCTCGGCCGTCCGGCCCGGCCGTCCGTTCGCCCAGTTCCGGGAAAGCCCCTCCTCCCAGGCGTCCCGGTCGACCCAGACCTCGAGCCGTTCGAGCTCTTTCAGGGTGACCACGACCTCGCCGTCTCGGTCGGGATAGACCGCCTCCGGAGCGAGGTCGGCCCGGAAGCCCCGCCGCCCGTACATCGGGCTCCGGACGAGGGGCGCGAGTCCGGCCAGGGGGCCGGCCTCATCTCCCGGCCTGGACCACGCCGGGACGGCTTGAGTCGCGGCGGACGAGGCCCCGTTCAGGACGACGAAGAAGCGGCTCCCGATCCCGGCCGTGTTCCCCGCGCTATCGACGACGCTCCAGGCGATGTTATGGACGCCGTTGGCGTAGGCCGTCGTGTCGAGATAATAATACCCCACGGCCCCGCCCGAATTCGCGTAGCCGGGAAAGAGGGCCGCGATGTCGTCGCGGTAGTTGTTGTAAACGGGACGGCCGATCTGCTGCCCGTCGATCCAGACGCCGATCGTCGACCCGTCGACGGGGATCGAGTTCGGTTGGGGGGTCAAAGCCCAGCCGAAGACCGTGAATTTCGCCCCCGAGACCGTCCCCCCTTGAGTGGGCGTGTCGATGGCCCCGAACGGCAGGACCGCCGTGGCGTTGTTGCAGACGATGGTTTTGGCCCCCAGCTCCGCCGTTCGGCCTTCTTTATCCGTCGCCAGGGCCCGGAGAGTGAAGGTCCCGTTCCCCTTGTTGGGGAGGAAATTCGTCAGGAGCATGTAGCCCCAGCCGGCTCGATAATTCAACACCCCGGTGGGGAACGCCCGCTCGACGTCGAGCCTGGCCCCCTCGACAAAGAACGCGTCGCCGATGTAGACGAGTTGTCCGGCGGGCTCACCGGTCACCGGATCCCGGTAGATCTTGACGTGTTGGAGTCCGACGTCGTCCAGGGCCCATCCGGTCACGGCGACGCTCCCGAAAAGCGTCCCCGCCCCCGTGGGAGTGTCGAACGACCCGAAGGGAGCCGCGCTGGCCCCCGTCCCGTAGACGACGAGCGTCACCGCAACCGTCGTGGGCGCATATTGGGGGGCGTCCGGGTCGGCGAAGAGGACGCTCCCTTGATACGTTCCGGCCGACAGGCCGGCGGTCAGGACGCCGACCTCGACCGCCCCGGTCCCCGTCCCGGACGCGGGCGAAACCTGGAGCCAGCTTTGCTGGGACGAAGCCGTCCATCGCTTCGCCCCCGCTCCGGTGTTGGAGACGAGGACTTTTTGGGTCGGCGTCGCCGGGCCTCCGGCGACGGCCCCGAAAGACAATTTGCTCCGGTTGACGGTCAGGGCCGAGTTGGGCGCGGCCAGGACCTTGGCGTAGCCGAAAATCTCGGCGTTGGGCGTCCCCAGGGCGACATCCCAGAGGAAATAGATGACCCCTTTGTTCGGCGTCGCGGCGATGTCGCAGTAGGTCACCCCGCCCGAATTCGGGACCTCCTCCCGGCCTTTCCAGACTCCGTCCGAGCCGAGGACGTTGTAGTCGACCGAATTTCCGCCCCCATAATTGCCCACCTGCCAGATGACGTAGATCTCTGTCCCCTGCTTGGCCATGAAGGGATAATGGAGCATCTCGTTCGGCGAGATCGCCTGGTAGGGGGAGAAGCTCGAACCGCTCTTCTTGGCATAGACGACCGTCCGCGTCCCGGTCTCGTCTGTCCAGACCACATGGGCGACGTCGTTCGTATCGACCCGGACGGCCGGGTGCTGCTGGTTGACGACCCGCGGGGCCACCAGAACTACCGAGGTCCAGGGGGCGTTGAACTGTTTGCCCCTCTGGGTGTAAGCCGTCTGGTAATAGTCGCCGACGGCCCGATTCTTCTCGGCATAGGCGACGCCGACGACGTTCGAGCCCAAGTCGATGTCGGCCATCTTGGCCGTCAACCCTTCCCGGCTGATCTGCCGCGGGTTTTCCCAGGTCCCGTTGACTCGGGCCGTGGAATAGACTTGCCATTGGTTGTTCAACCAGACGACATAGATATTGCCCTCGGGGCTGACCGTCAGCCGGGGGGCCTGGAGGCGGAGCCCCGTGGCCACGGTCTGAGCGGCGCCCCAGGTCCCGCCGGCCCAGACGCGGAGCTTGATCGAAGCCGCCCCGGCCCAGCCCTCGGTCCAGACGACATAAATCCGGTCCGAGCCGTCGACGGCGACGGCGCACATCTCTTGGGTGTCGCAATAGACCGTGTTCGACTGGCTCAAGTTGACCGGTGTCGTGATTTGAAGTGTCGCCACCGTCCCCTTGGCGTAATAGACATCGCCGCTTTCGGGCCCCGATTTTTCGACCCAGACGGCATGGGCGTTCCCCTGAGAATCGGTGGCGATCCGGGGGCTGATCGACTCCCGGCCGGGAGAATTCGAGATGTTGACCTGGGCCGAAGCCAGGGCGGCCGCCATCAAGGCGGCAATGACCACGGCCAAGGCTCGTCGGAGGGCGTTGTCCTTCATGTTCAACCTCTCGGGGCGTTTACCGAGAGCCATCCTACCGGAGGAGGGGGACGGCGGCAATCCTCTCCCGGGGGGGGATACGGGGTGATTTTTCCCCCGGGAGGCTAGCCCCGAGGGACACCCGGCGGAAAGGGCGGAGGGCTATTTTTTCTTCTTGCCGACGATATTGGCCTCACCGAACTGGAGGGACAGCTGGCCGGTCAGGGATTCTCCGGCCACCTGGGCGACGAAGTTGATCGGCATCTCCTGTCCGCCCATGTTGAGGTTAACGAGAAAGGCGACCTTGCCGGCCTCGACCTTCAGGTTCTCCATCTTGAACTCGCCCATGGAGCCGCCGAAGACGCCCTGGAGTTCGTTGTTGACCAGGGAGAAGGTGAAGGTGAAGGTGTACTGTCCGTCTTCGGTCTGGACATCCCATCCCCCGAGGAGGTCCTTATAGGGGCTGTCCTGGACGCCCGCGGCCGGGAAAGCCGACAGGACGGCGAGCAACCCGAATCCGGCGGCGGCGAAGAATTTGGCGAGGCGCATGGTCGTCTCCTTCCGAAACGTTCTCGTCGCGAAAGGCCACAGGGTCGCATACCTTCGCCGGATTGTCAACGGCCAGGCCCCATCAGCCCGCTTTCTTCGCCGGGCCGAAGACCGCCCGGAGGCTGCCGGCATATCCGGTCAGCTCGACGTATCCCCGGGCCCGGACATCCCGTCCCCCCGCCCGGCCCCTCGCCTCGACCGCCCCTTCCCAATAAACCAGGTCTGGAATCCCGGCCGAGACGAGTTCCTGGTCGGCAAGGAGGGGAACGACGACGAGGTCGATTCCCTGGCCCGGGACGACGACCCGCCAGCGAGCCGGGTAGACTCCCCCGCTCCGAGGGCTGGACCAACGAGCCAGGGTTTCGACCGAGAATTCCCGAACCCCCAAAGGGATGGCCTTTCCGGAGGCATCGACGAGCGCCCCCGACGAGGCCGGCTCGGTCGAGCCGTCGCGCCGGCGGAGGCGACAGAGCATGAGGTCCCGGCCGTCCTCCAGATGAAGGCCGAACCAGTCCCACCCGACTTTATCGGCTCCCCAAAAATGGGACCCGAATTCGTGGTCAAACCAGCTCGTTCCGCTCACGTCCAGGCTTGGCCCGCCCGGGTCGAGGACGATTTCTCCCTTGGTTTCGAGGTTGGGGATGGAGACGTAATAGGAAGCCTCTCCGGGACCGGGCCCTTTGCGGCTCAGCCCGCCGCCCCCTTGAAGGACGACCGGCTTGCGAGGCCGAAGCTCGAGCTTGAGCTTCCGGCCCCCTTTCCGGGCTTCGAGGTGGACCGTCCCGGCCGTCATCCGGGCCGACCAGCCGAGGATCCAGACGTTCAGATCATCCGTGGCCGCCCCGGCTAATCCCGGGCCCGAGCGGGAGAGCAGGTCCTCGGCTAGGAATCGGCCCCCTTCGATGTCGGCGAGGGCGAAATGGCCAAGGAACACGTCCCTGACCGACCAGGGATTCGCAGGATCCTGGGGCTCGCTCCGGACGCCCTTCCGAAAAATCGTCATCTGGTACCCGAACTTCCGGCCGCCCGGGCCGGCCAGGTTTCCGGTGAAATACCACCATTCGACCTCGAAGTCTGGATGAGACCCGTGGTCCCGGGGAAATTCCCACGCCCGCAGGCCCTCGGCCAGGCGCCAAGTCAAACCCGAATCCGAGGCGGCGGGGAGACCCGCGGCCGCAAGGAGGGCCAGGGCGCATAAGGCCGCGGTCGGGACCCGCGTTCGCCGGGGCATCTCTCATTCCTCCCGGATCTGAAGTTGGGGATACGTCCGCCAGGCCTTGAGGACGGGGTAGAGCGAGGCCCCGGCCGCGGCCAGGAGGGCCGTGGCCAAGGCGACAACGTAGGGCCCGGCCGAAAGATGGAAGAAGACCGTCCAGTGGAAGCTCCGGAGGTTGATGACCCTGAGGAGAATGGCCGCCATTCCCGTCCCGACCCCGATGCTCAACCCGAAGCTCAGGAGTCCCATCGCCAGGCCTTCGAGGACGGTCATCGCGCTGACCTGGAGAGTGCCGAAGCCCAGGGCCCGAAAGATCCCGAATTCCTTCCGGCGCTCGAGGAAGAGGGTCAGGAGGGCTCCGGCGACGCCGAAAAAGGCGACGACCAAGGCGATCGAGCGCATCGGCCGGGTCACAGAAAAAGTCGCGTCAAACACCCGGAGGGCGTTGGCGTGGAGGTCGTCTCGGGCCAACGCAGGCAGGCCGGCGGCCCGGGCTCGGCGGACGACCTCGGCCTCGACCTCCGCCCGGCGCGGCTCGTTCGGGTCGATGAAAATCCCCAGGCTGTCGATTTCCGGGTCGCTCCAGAGGCCGAGATACCGCGACCGGTCCATCATGACCACCCCGTGCTCGCTCGTGTAATCGAAGAATACCCCGGCCACGCGGAGCTTTTCGGGACCGCGGACGCCGTCGAGCACGACGAACTCGCCCTCCTGGACCTCGAACCGGCGGGCGAAGCTCTCGGAAACGATCGCCTCCCCCTCCCGGACGCGGTCCCAATTTTTGGCCCCGCCCCGCCGAAACCGGAAGCTTGCCCGGCGCTGGAGGACGGCCGCGTCGACGCCCGAGGCGAAGACCGTCGTCCCCCGGTAGGAGACGGGAACACTCCGGTAGGGGTCGACGTCGGCGACCCCGGGCAGCCGAAGAAGGTCCTCGTAGAGCCAGGCGGGGACGGCGGCCGAGTCCATGGAGGAGATGTAAAGGTCGCCGCTGATCTGGGCGTCAAGCCAGCGGGCGACGGAATGGCGAAAACTCCCGATCATTGTCCCCAGGCCGACCGACATGGACAGGGCGACCATGAAGGCCGCCACGGCAACGGCCGTCCGGCTCAAGTTCCAATGGATATTGCCCGCGGCGACCTTTCCCGGAAGCCCGGCCAGCCGGCCGAGAAGCCGCTTCAAGAACGGATAGGCCATAACCTCGGCCAGCCCGACGAGGAGGCTCGAGCCGATGAGGAAACCGAAGGCTCCGGCGATCCCGGCCGGGAGGGAGCCGGAGAAGAGACCGAACGAGAGGAGGCTCCCAACAACGAGGAGGCTCCCCGCGGCGGCCAGGCGGCGGACGCCCCGCGCGGCTTGCCGGTCCGCCGTCCGGCCGCTGAGGGCCGCGGCCGGGTCGAACCGGGACATTTCCCGGAGGGGCCAGAGGCTTCCGAGAACACCCGCTGTTCCCCCCAGCGCCGCCCCGAGAGCGGGAATCCAGACAGACCAAGAGGGAGCCGCCGGCCGGAGAAAGAAATAAAGCTTGCTGATGGCCCCGCCGACCTCCCCGGTCAAAAACCGGCTCAGGCCGAACCCCAGGACGCCCCCCAGCGCTCCTCCGGCCATCCCGAGAAGGAGGGTTTCGACGAGAAAGGCCGCGGTCAATTCGAACCGAGTGGCCCCGAGGCTTCGGAGAATGCCGGCGTCTCGCTTCCGGCTGATGACCGAGAACATGGCCGTGTTGTAGATGAGAAAGATGCCCACGAACAGGGCCAGGAGAGACAAGACTTCGAGGTTCAGCCGGAACGCCCGGACCATCTGTCCGAGCGTCGCCCTCCGGTCTTCTCTCGTCTCCAGCCGGAATCCCGTCCCCCGGCGGGAGAGAAATCCCGGCCCGTCGTTGAGGATGAGGTCGACCCGGTCGACCTTGCCCGGCAGCCCGAAAAAGGACTGGGCCTGGCCGATGTCCATGAGGAAGAGGGGCTCGCCCGTAGGGTTGGGAAACACCCCGGCCAGGCGGAGTTCCCCCCGGACGGTCGAGATCGAATCGCCGGGCCGCTTCCCGAGCTTCTCGACGAACGCGGCATCCGCCAGGATCATCCCGGGCTCGAGGAGAAAGGCGAGCGAGCTCTCCAGCCCGCCCTCTTGTCCCGCCGCCAGCCGGGGAAAGGCGGGCCGCAGCTCCCTGTCCAACAACGGGTCGAAGCCCACGACCCGGACGGGCGACCCGTCTTCCAAGGCGACCATCCGCTCGAGAACCGGGGACAAGGCCTCGACGGCGGGGTCGCCGACGAGGTCGGCAAGCCCCTCCTCACCCATCGCCCCCGCCGGCCGGATGAGGGAATGGGTCGCTCGGCCTCGGAGAAATTCGACGGCCGCCGAAAAACTTCCGAAAGCCGCCCGGGCCGAAAGGGCGATCCCGACCGCGGCCGCCACCCCGAAGGCAATGCCGAGCGTTTGGAGGGCCGTCAGGCCCGGCCGGCGGAGAAGATACCGGAGAAACGCGCGGCCGACCGTTTTCACCGGACGATGGCCCCGTCTTGAATCCGGAGGACGCGGTCGGCGAACCTCTCGGGAGAAGAGGCATGAGAGGCGACGACCATCGCCGCCCCCGAGAGGCGGCATTGGGAAGCGAGGAGGTCCAGGATTCTCTCGCCCGTCTGGGAGTCGAGGTTGCCCGTCGGCTCGTCGGCCAAGATGAGCCGCGGCCGCTTGACGACCGCCCGGGCGACGGCGACCCGTTGCTGCTCGCCGCCGGAAAGCTCGTGGGGATAGCGGCCCGCCAGGCTCTCCAGGCCGACGGCCTCGAGGGCTTCGAAGACGGGTCGGCGCTCGGGACGGCCGGCGAGCTCGAGCGACAGAAAGACGTTTTCGAACGCGGTCAGGGTCGGGAGAAGGTTGAAGAACTGAAAAACAAACCCCAGCTCGCGGCGGCGCCAGCGGGTCCTCTCCCTCTCGCTCAAGGCATGGAGGTCGCGCCCTTCGACCTCGACCCGACCTTGAGTCGGCCGGTCGATCCCGGCCATCAGGTTGAGAAGGGTCGTTTTGCCCGAGCCGCTTTTTCCAAAGAGGGCGACGATCTCACCGGTTTCGATGGTGAGGTTCGCCCCGCAGAGGGCGCAGGTCTCGGCCTCCCCGTCGGCGGAATATTTCTTCCAGAGGTCGACGACCCGGACGAAGGAGGTCATGGTTGGCTCATCCCCCCCCGAGGTCGTCCGGACGCCCGGCCGCCCTGACCCGGGCGAGGACCGGCCCCTCGGCAAACGGCAGGCCGGCGACAAGCGGGCCTCCCTCCGCCGATTCGCGCGAAACCCAAGCCGCGACGTTCGGGTCGAAGACCTCGACGAAATAACGGCCGGAAGGGAGGTCGAGGACGAACTGGCCGGCCCGTCTTTCTTTCGGGTTTCGGCGCGGAGTGCACCAGAGAACGAATTCGTCGCCGCCCCTGAGGAGCCCGGAACTGCCGACCCAAGAGGGCAGCGACCGAAGCAGGCCGGCAGGCGCTTTTTCGAACGCCGAGATGTCAAGGGTAGGCGGCCCGGACGAGGCCGCCAGGGCCTTGGCGACCAGACGTCTCGTTGCCGCCGCCGGAATCCGCCGGACGCGGGACGGGTGGGCTGGATGCGGGGTCATCGGAGGTAGCTCCCCAGTCCGGCTTTGGCCAATTCCGCCCAGCCGGGGAGACCCGAGAAGACGATCTTCCGCTCCGACTCGACTCCGCCGTTCCAGGCATCGACAATCGCCCCGAGCGCGGCTAAATGTATGCCAGCCCGTTTGGCCAGCGGCCAGTCGGGGTCGGCGACGGGGTCGCCCGGAGCATCGCGCCCCATCCCGGAGTTGGGCGTTTCGAACAGGAACGCCCGGGCCGGAGTGGCGTCCCCCCACTCGCGGTGGGACAGCCCGCGGAAGGTCGCCGAGGACTCCTCGAGCTTCAGCCTCAAGTCCGCGGCCTCGAGGTTCAGGACGGCCTCGGCGGCCAAATCGACGTTCTTGGGGTTGGCCACAACCATCATCGCCAGCCGGCTTCCCGGCGGGGCTTCATGGAGGTCGAAGGCCAGGTCGACCCGCTCCCGGAGGAGGAGGGCGACGACCGCGGCCGCGATCCGGTCGGTCAGGTTTCCGTCCGCCTTGCCCGGAAACCGGCGGTCGAGGTTCCGGGCCGGGACGTCGAACGGAACCTCGAGCGACGGCTCGGGCCCGCCCGGCGGGTCGGGCTCTCCTTGATGGCCGGGATGGGTCAGCCGGGAGCCGATGACAAACCTCCGCTCACCGCTCGCCGTGGCGACCGAGAACGACGGCGGCCCGGCCGCCCTCGACTCGTCCCGGTAACTTGCGGCCGAGTTGTTGGCGTGAGGGAGGACGACGAGACGGCCGCACTCGACGCGGACTCGTTCGACGAGGAGGATGGCGGCCATGATCCCGCCGACCTCGCCGCCGTGCGTTCCTCCGGCGACGAAGGCCGTCCCCCCGGGCTCGGCCCCTTCGAGGACATAGACCGGCGAGTCTCCCGGCGTGCCCAGAAGCGAAGGAAGATAGTCCGACAAAAACTTCACCTTGACCCCGGGCGAGGGACGGACGTCGTGCTCGAGGGGGGCGAGTTTGGGGATTGAGACTTGGAGCCCCAAGAGGGCCGAGACTCCCGCCCATCCTAGGAGGAAGAAGCGGACGGCTCTCATCCCCTTCTCCTCCCCATCAATACCCGACGACCGCGCCGTCGCGGCGGGGGTCGGCCCCGCCGTTCTTCCGCCCCGTCTTGGGGTCGACCAGGATTCCCTGTGCCCCTCCGAAGTACAGGTCGAAGGCCTCACGCGGCTTGAGGTCGTAGCCCAGCTTCGCCAGGGCGGCCACGGTCGCCGGGGGAAAGCGGTTTTCGTAGGACAGGACTTTTTCGGCCGGATAGAAACGGGCGAGTTCGATGGCTTCCTGGATGCCCATCCCGTAGTCGATGAGGTTCGAGAGGAGAAGCGGGGTCGTTGTCAGGATCCGTCCCGCTCCCGGTGTGCCCAAGGCGGCGAACCCTCGCCCTTTCCGGAGGACGACCGTCGGCGAGATCGTCGTCCGCATTCGCTTTCCCGCGGCGAGGGTGTTGACTCCCCTGGCGGAAAAATTCCGGAGCTCGTTGTTGAGGATGATGCCCGTTCCGGGGACGGCGACCTTGGCCCCGAAGAAGTCCGAGACCGTCTGGGTCAGGGCGACGAGTTTTCCGTCCTCGTCCGCGGCCGCCAGGAAGGTCGTCGTCGGGCTCTCCTCCTTGGAGGGGTCGCCGGCTTCGACCTTTTCGCTGACCCGGACGAGGTCGATTTCGGCCGCCCTCGACCTGGCGTAGGCCTTGGATAGGAGCCCCGCGACCGGGACGGCGACATAGTCCGGGTCGGCGACATAGGCGCTCCAGTCGGCTACTCCGCGGCGCATGGCCTCGGCGAAGAGATGGACCCGGGCCGGCGAGAGAGGCGCGTGCCGGGCGACGTCGAAGGGTTCCAGGATGTGCATGATCTCGATGACGGCCAGCCCTCCCACGGGCGGCGGGGCCGAGACGAGATCGTATCCGCGGTAGGAGCCTCGGACGGGCGGCCGTTCGACGGCCCGGTAACCCGCCAGGTCTTTCGCCGTGACCGCTCCCCCGCCTTCCTCCATGCCGGCGGCGATTCTTCCGGCCAGCTCCCCCCAGTAGAACGCGTCCCGTCCTCCCGACGCGATTTTCCTCAAGCTCTCCGCCAGTTCGGGCTGGCGAAGGCGCTCTCCGGCCGAGAGCGGCAATCCTTCGGGACAGAGGATGGCGGTCAGGGCTTCGTCCTTGGAAATAGCCTCATAGTTGTCGGCGATGATCGTGGCCAGGGTGGGGCTGATGAGGAATCCTTCGTCGGCGAGCTTTATGGCCGGGGCGAGGACCCGGCTGAGCGGCCGGGTGCCGTATTTTTCCAGGGCCAGGCAGAGGCCGGCCGCGGTCCCAGGGACCGCGGCGGCGGCATACCCCGAGGACGGCGCTTTCTCGGAGAACGAGGCCGCGGCCGGGGCGGTCGAGCGATAGTCGACCGCGACCGTCGTCCCCGGCTTGGCCAGGAAAATGACGGCTATCCCCTCGCCGCCGAGCCCGCTGGCGTTCGGCTCGACGACCCCGACGGCGAACGCCGCGGCGACGGCCGCGTCGACGGCATTTCCTCCCTCCTTCAAGACCTCCAGGCCAGCCGAGGAGGCCAGAGGATGGGCCGAAGCGACCATCCCCCGAGGGGCGGAGACCTCGGCGATTTTCGCCGCCGAAGCGGGGACGGAGGCCGGACGTTCCGGGACCGAGCATCCCCAGAGAAAGAAGGCCAGCCCGATGACTGAGAACGCCTTCCTCTTGTCCATCCGCTTCTTCTCTCCGGCGGAACACTATATACCATATCCCGGAGTCTTGCCATCCACCCCGGGATCCGAAAGGGGGTTTGTGCTCCGCCCTCCGGTGTGAGAGAATGGCGGGGCCATGACCCGAAAAATTATCTCACTTTTGATCATCGTTTCGGGGACGGCCGCCCTGGCTTCGGCCGCTCCCGCAGTCGAACCGGGGGTCGTCCTCGGGTTGAACCTCTCCCGGCTCTCGGGCCAAGTCATCGGCCTGAACTGGGGAACGAAAGGCGGGTTCACGGGCGGGGCGGTCTTGACCTTTTCCCTGACCGATTTCTTCGCCATCCAACCCGGACTCTTATACTCCCAGAAAGGCGGGCGGTACGAGGAGCCTTACGAGGGCGGGAAAATCAGGATGACCCTTCGGTTCAGCTATATTGACCTCCCGGTCGTCGCCAAATTAGCACTCCCGTTGGGCGAGGAAGCCGCCTTCCGTCCCTATGTCCTCGGCGGGGCAAGCGCCGGCTTGAGAATCGGGTCCAAGCTCCGGACCGATCTCGTCGACCCTTATGACTACGAGGAAAACCTCGACGAAAGCCAGGTCGAAGGGGTGAAGAGCTTCGTCCTCAGCCTCGTCCTCGGGGCCGGCCTTGACTTCAGGATCCAGAACGGCCGCCTGCTCCTCGAATGCCGGTACAGCCGCGGCCTTTCCTCGGCCTTTTCCGAAGGGCCTTCGTCCCGCCTGTCGACCTTCTCCATCCTGGCCGGCTTTTCTTTTAACTCCCCCTTCTGACCCGGCCGTTTGTCCGGGCGGACGAAGCCGAACGATCATCCTCGCCGGGATCAAGGGGAAAGAGAGTGCGCCTGGGCCGACTCGAACGGCCGACACGCGGTTTAGGAAACCGCTGCTCTATCCGTACTGAGCTACAGGCGCACCGGCCGCCTGCTCAATATACCCGAACGGAAAAGATTGTGCAAAAACCGCCCCCACTCCCCCGCCCTATTTCCACAGGCCAGAGACAAACTTCTTGAGATAGGCCAGGACGCTGTGCCGGTCGGCGCTGTCCTCGACCTCGTTGGCCGAGAGCTCCTTGATCTTGAGCAGGAATTCCCGGTTCTGGGCGTTCCGGGCGGCGATCATGTCGGCCACGGCCTCGGTGATCCCCGGGTTCCGGGCCAGGAGCCGCCCGAAATCCTCGGCCTGGATCTCTACGAGTTCGGACTCCTCGGCCACCCGGCCGGTAGCCGTCCTGGGAAGGCCGGTGAAGAGCGACATCTCCCCGAACAGCCCTCCCGGCCCGACGTCGAACTCGGTCAGGTACCTCTTCCCGTCTTCT
>Ga0233423_10001132_pt1 | contig 13504 bp, 13 predicted proteins | sample Watercolumn_Mata_FD_180713 | JGI IMG/M metagenome (GOLD analysis project Ga0233423, IMG submission 180713) | Freshwater microbial communities from Lake Matano, South Sulawesi, Indonesia - Watercolumn_Matano_2014_112_MG | ecosystem: Environmental > Aquatic > Freshwater > Lake | place: Indonesia... | reverse complement strand
GAGCTTGGATCCGGCAAGCGCGGACTGAGACTCGGCGGTGGCGAAAAAATCCCTACCCCCAGAGTTGCGGTCTGGGGTTTTTTTTATGGAAATTATCAGCGATCCGGCGCAGATGCGCCAGACGGCCCGGGATTGGCGGGAGGCAGGGAAGAAAATCGCCCTGGTGCCCACCATGGGTTATTTCCATGAAGGCCACCTGTCGCTGATGCGCTACGGCCGGGAGACGGCCGACCGGTTGGTGGTGAGCTTATTTGTCAACCCCGCGCAGTTCGGGCCCAACGAAGACCTGGCCCGCTATCCCCGGGACCTGGAGCGGGACGCGGGGATGGCCCGGGAGGTGGGGGTGGACGTGCTCTACACTCCCCCGGCGGAGGCCATGTATCCTCCGGGCTATCAGACTTACGTGATCGTGGAGGAGTTGAGCCGGGGGCTCTGCGGCGCGTCCCGGCCCGGGCATTTTAAGGGCGTGGCCACGGTGGTTTTGAAATTGTTGAACCAGGTGCAACCGGACGCGGTCATTTTCGGGGAAAAGGACTACCAGCAGTTGCAGGTCATCCGCCGTCTGGCGGCCGATTTAAACGTGCCCGTGGAGATCGTGGGCCGCCCAATAGTCCGGGAGGCGGACGGTTTGGCCATGAGTTCCCGGAACACTTATCTTTCCCCGGAAGAACGGGCCTCGGCGCTGTGCCTCTTCCGGGCCATCCGGGCCGCCCGGGAGCTGGTGCTCTCCGGGGCCAAGTCCCGGGAAAGCGTGCTGGAGGCGGTCAAGGGGATTATCACCGCCACGCCTCATACCGATATTGACTATATCTCCCTGGTGCATCCGGATACTCTCCAGGAGACCGATACCATCGACAGCGAAGCCCGCCTGGCCCTGGCCGTGCGGGTGGGCAAGACCCGGCTGATTGACAATACCCTGCTTTCGGAGTCCCTGTTATGCTGCGTGTGATGTTAAAATCAAAAATTCATCGGGCCACCGTCACGGAGGCCAACCTGGGTTATGAAGGCTCCCTCACCATCGACGCCGACTTGATGCGGGGCGCGGATATCCTGCCCTATGAAATGGTGCACGTCTTTAACATCTCCAATGGCGAAAGGTTCCAGACCTACGCCCTGGAGGGGGAGGCCGGCAGCGGCGTCATGTGCCTAAACGGCGCCGCGGCCCGGAAGGGAACCCCCGGAGACCTGATTATTATTGCCACTTTCGCCACTTACGAAGATACGGCCCTGGAACGGCATGAGCCTAAAATAGTCCTGGTGGACGCGCAAAACCGCGCTAAGGGGAAAATGTTGCGCGTTAAGAAATAAGGATGCTTCCTAATTTTTCCATTATTTCCTGCAAGATTGAATTGCAGCCGGGAAAAACGAGGAAATAACTCTTTTTTCTTAATTTTCCCTAGATTTCCGTCTTTCCCGCACCCCCGAATAACGCCTGCCGCTTAGAAAACCCCTTGTTTTTTTCATCCATATAAAGTTAAAGTTAATAGGTTAAAGGGAGGACGATTCCTCTATCCTGATTTTTTTACAAAGGAGTCATGGCATGGCCCACGATTTTCTATTCACCTCGGAATCCGTAACCGAGGGGCATCCGGACAAAGTGGCCGACCAGGTGTCCGACGCGATCCTGGACGCCATTATCGGCCAGGATAAATATGCACGGGTGGCTTGCGAGACCCTGGTTACCACCGGGTTGGCCATGATTGCCGGGGAAATTACCACCACCGCACGCATCGATTACCCGGACATCGTCCGCCAGACCATCAAGGAGATCGGCTACAACGATTCCTCCGTGGGTTTTGACTGGGAGACCTGTGCGGTCCTGACCTCCATCGACCGGCAGTCGCCGGACATCGCCATGGGCGTGGAAGGCCGGGGCCTGTCCCCGGAGCAGGGCGCCGGCGACCAGGGGCTGATGTTCGGTTACGCCTCCACCTCCACCGAAAACCTGATGCCCATGCCCATCTGGTATGCCCACCGCCTGGCGGAGAAGTTGGCCAAGGTGAGAAAGGACGGCACCCTGCCTTTCCTACGCCCCGACGGCAAGACCCAGGTGACGGTGCGCTATGAAAACGGCATGCCCAAGAGCATTCACACGGTGGTGATCGCGGCCCAGCACGATCCCGACGTCAAGCCCGAGCAGGTAAAAGAAGCCGTCGTTGAGGAAGTGATCAAAAAGACTATCCCCACGAATCTCCTGGTGGACACCAAATTTCTGGTGAACACCACCGGCCGCTTCGTGGTGGGCGGGCCTTTGGCCGACTGCGGCATGACCGGCCGCAAGATCATCGTCGACACCTACGGCGGCCGGGGCTACCACGGCGGCGGCGCCTTCTCCGGCAAGGACCCCACCAAGGTGGACCGCACCACTTCCTACATGCTGCGCCACGTGGCCAAAAACGTGGTGGCCGCGGGACTGGCCAACCGTTGCGAGGTCCAGGTGGCCTACTCCATCGGCTTGCCCGATCCCCTGTCCATCATGGTCTATACCTACGATACCTCGGTCATCCCCGAAGAGGATATTCTGAAAATCATCAAGGATACCTTCAGCTTCAAGCCCGCGGCCATGATTCAGTACCTGGACCTGCAACGGCCCATTTTCAAAAAGACCGCGGCTTACGGCCATTTCGGCCGCACCGATCCGGACTTCACCTGGGAGTACTGCAATAAAGTGGACGTCCTGCGGGAGAAAGCCGGCCTGAAAGGCCCCTCTCCCATCTGTATCTGCCATCCCCAAGCGGTCGCGAAATGAGGAACTCATGAATTACGATGTCAAGGATATCAATCTGGCCGACAAAGGCCGACTCAGGGTGGAGTGGGCCCGCCGGGACATGCCGGTGCTCAACGCCATCCGGGAACGCTTCGAGAAAGAAAAGCCGTTGACAGGCTTGCGCCTGGCCGCGTGCCTCCACGTCACCACGGAAACCGCGGTCCTGGCCGCCACCTTGAAGGCCGGGGGCGCTGAGGTGCACGTCTGCGCCTCCAACCCCTTGTCCACCCAGGACGACGTGGCCGCGCACCTGGCCAAAAATGAAGGCATTCCCACCTTCGCCATCAAGGGCGAAGACGCCGAGACTTACTACCGCCACCTCCACCAGGCCCTGGACGTCAAACCCCAGATGACCATGGACGACGGCGCGGATATCGTCTTTACCGTGCATACCAAGCGTCAGGAGCTTCTCCCGGGGATCTTCGCCGGCACCGAGGAAACCACCACCGGGGTCATCCGCCTCAAGGCCATGGCCGCAGACGGGGTGCTCAAATACCCCATCATCGCGGTGAACGACGCCATGACCAAGTACCTCTTCGACAACCGCTACGGCACCGGCCAGAGCACCCTCGACGGCATCTTGCGGGCCACCAACCGCTTGATGTCCGGCTCCATCTTCGTGGTCGCGGGCTACGGCTGGTGCGGCCGGGGCGCGGCCATGCGGGCCCGGGGCCTGGGCGCCCGGGTGGTGATCACCGAGGTCAATCCTTTAAAGGCCCTGGAAGCCCTGATGGACGGCTACGAGGTCCTGCCCATGGCCGAGGCCGCCAAGATCGGGGATATCTTCTGCACTTTGACCGGCGACATCAACGTCATCCGGGGCGAGCACTTCCCGCTGATGAAAGACGGGGCCATCCTCGCCAATTCCGGCCACTTCAACGTGGAAATCGAGATTTCCGCGCTGGAGCGCTTAAGCAAAGGCAAGCGGCCGATCCGGGACGCAGTGGAAGAGTATGCCTTAAAGAGCGGCAAATGCCTCTATCTGCTGGCGGAAGGCCGCCTGGTGAACCTGGCTGCAGCCGAAGGCCACCCCTCCGCGGTCATGGACATGAGTTTTGCCAACCAGGCCCTGGCCTCGGAGTTCATCTCCAAAAACCATACGAAATTTCAGAAGCAGGTCTACCCGGTGCCCCCGGAGATCGACCAGGAGATCGCCCGCCTGAAACTGGCGGCCATGGGCACGGCCATTGACACTTTGACGCCGGAGCAGGAGAAGTATCTGGCTTCTTACGATCTGGGCACGTAAGAGATGGTCTTCGGTCTTCGGTCTTGGGTCTTCGGTAAAATAGTTCCCAACCTCATGGAAGGTTGGAGACCAAGAAGAGAAATGGTGGCGTCTTTTTATCTTCTTTCCGAAGACCGTAGACCGAAGACCGAAGACCTCATTCATCCCTCCCATCCATAATCGAGGTTCCAAGACCATGTCCGCCATCAAATTCGGCACCTCCGGCTGGCGGGGGATCATTGCCGAGGATTTTACCTTTGCCAATGCCCGCCGGGTCTGCCAGGCCATTGCTGATTACCTTAAGGGCGAAGGCATTGCCCAACAAGGCGTGGTCATCGGCTACGATACCCGCTTCCTGTCCGAGTCCTTTGCCGCCGCGGCCGCGGAGGTGATGGCGGGCAACGCCGTTCCCGGTTATTTCACCTCCCGGGATTGCCCCACCCCGGTGGTGAGCTTCGCCATCCGGGAGGGGAAGCATGCCGGCGGCATCAACATCACCGCCTCCCACAACCCTCCGGAGTATAACGGCGTCAAGTTCTCCCCGGCCAGCGGCGGGCCGGCCCCGGAGGCGGTGACCAAGCCCATCGAGACCCGGGCCAATGAATTGGCCCCCGGAGACGTCAAACTCCTGCCCCTGGGCCAGGCCCGGTCCCAGGGGCTGGTGGTCGACCTCGATCCCCGGCCGGAATATTTTAAACATCTTCGCAGCTTACTGGACGTGGAGGTCTTGCGCCGGAGCAACTTAAAGGTGGTGGTGGACGTGCTCTACGGCACCGGCCGGGGCTACCTGGATACCTTTTTGCAGGAAGCCGGAGTGGAGGTGGAGTTGCTCCACGGCTACCGGGACGCCCTTTTCGGGGGCCACCGGCCGGAGCCTTCCGCGGAATTCCTGGGGGAGTTGTCCGCCCGGATTCCCGCGACCAAGGCCCATCTGGGTCTGGCCACGGACGCGGACGCGGACCGCTTCGGAGTCATGGACTCCCGGGGTGAATACCACGAAGCCAATGAAATCCTGGCCCTGCTGCTGGACTACCTCATCGAGACCCGGGGCTGGGAGGGCGGCGTGGCCCGGAGCGTGGCCAGCACCCATCTCATCGACCGGGTCGCGGCCCGGCACGGCCGTCCGGTCTTTGAAACCAAGGTGGGGTTCAAGTATCTGGGGGAATACATCGTCAGCGATCAGGCGGTATTGGTGGGGGAGGAGAGCGAAGGCTTCTCCATGAAAAACCACCTCCCCGAGAAAGACGGCATCCTGGCCGACCTCCTGGTGGCGGAAATGGTGGACCGGAAGGGCAAAGACCTGCCCCAGCTCCTGGAAGAGCTGTTTGCCAAGGTGGGTCCGGTTTACAACCGCCGGGTCAATCTCTCACTGGCCCCGGAAACCAAGATCCGGCTCATGGAACATCTTAAGAACCCGCCCCGGAGTTTTGCGGGCAAGGCCGTGAAGCAGCACGTCACCATCGACGGCCACAAGTTTATCCTGGAGGACGGCAGTTGGGTCTGCTTCCGGCCCTCCGGCACCGAGCCGGTGGTGCGGTTCTACCTGGAGGATTTTTCCCCGGCGGGACTGGAGAAATTACAGAAGGCCGGGGAAGCGCTGCTCCGGGAAGTTTAATATGCCCAGTTTAAGTCCCTCCCACCTCCTGGAAATGGCCTTGATGGCCGTGGTCCTGCTTTTTTCCGTAATCGTCCATGAGGTGGCTCACGGCTACGTGGCCTTACGCAACGGCGACCCCACCGCCAAGATGTTGGGGCGCATCACCTTGAACCCCATCCCCCATATCGATCCCATCGGCACCATCCTCCTGCCCGCCCTCCTCCTGATGAGCGGCGCGGGCATCATCTTCGGCTGGGCCAAGCCGGTGCCGGTGAACCCCATGAATTTTCGGAATTACCGCTGGGGTGAAATCACCGTCAGCGCCGCGGGGCCTTTGAGCAACCTGGCCCTGGCGGTAGTCTTCTCTTATGTCCTGCAACTGGGTCCCCCCAACCTGGGACTGATGCAGATGGCCCTCTGGGGGGTCAAAATCAACATCTTCCTGGCCCTGTTCAACCTCATTCCCATTCCTCCTCTAGACGGCTCCCACATCGTCTCCACCCTCCTGCCCCGGGATTTGGCCCGCATGTATGCCTACCTGGAACCCGTGGGCTTCATCCTCATCCTGGTGCTCTTTTATACCGGCATCATGGGGATGTTCCTCATGCCGGTGTACCGGCTGATCGCGCACTTTCTGCTGGGGTAAGCCGGAAGACCGGCGAAAGACCTGGAAAACGAGGCACGGGGTTTTCCCCGTGTTCCATCGGGGGGATGGGTGCTGGCCGCTTAACCGTCAAGATTGGTGCTAATAAACCTCTTCATGCCGACCTAGGGATATTAAAGCTACTTCATCATGGTCGAGAAATTTAATTACCACCCGGAAATCGTAACCCAAGCCGAAGGCATGATGGCCTTTCAGCTTTCCTGAGAGTTTATGAGTGCCGAGAACCGGATGAAAAGGGTCGTTGACGAATAATTTCAAGGCTTCTGCCAATTTTTCTTTTAATTCGGGATTTTTCTTAATGGTCTTTTTATATGCTCTGGCAAAGCTTTTGTACCAGACCAGCTTAATCACTTTCCAGGTCCTTCATCAAATCATCCACCGTCCCTTTTTTGGCCAGACCTTTTCTATAAGCACGCAGGGTTTCTCGGGAATCCCTTAAAATCAGTTCCCGTTTTCTTTCAATATGGCGCTGTTTTACGACGTTCAACAGAATCTCCTCATCCTCCAGGGACAAAGAGGCTATCTCGTCCAAGATTCGGTCAAGGTGGGATTGAGTAGCTTCCATGGACCGCCTCCAATGAATACTTAAGGCCATTTTAAACATGCCGGGGGAATTATGCAATTTGAATATCGACGTGATCGGGGCCTGAAAGCGGGACTGATAACAAACCCACCGAAAAGGCAATGCCGGTGAACTCACTTGGACGCTTCGATGGACGGTCTGGACGCTTCAAAAAAAGAAGCGTCCACCAGGAAGGTTGGCAACCATGCGGGTTTGGACGCTTCGAACGCTTTGGACGCTTCTTTACATGGAATCGCTCATAGGCCAAGTTCTTTTTCCAAATCTTCCAGGGTAATAAATTCACCGCGTCTGATGGCCTTCCTCCCTTGCTTAATGGCCGCCCAATCCTCTTCGGTCACAGGTTCCCGGTCATGTTCCTCATGCCGGTAATAGAGCATATCCAGAAACTCCCTCAATAAATCGGCGTCCGGGCCTTGGGCCACTGCCTTGAACTTGCTCACCAATTCTTTATCTATCCCTTTTTCCATGGGGGCCGCCTCCAAGAAAAACTTAAGGCCATTTTAATCACGCCGGGGGAGTTTTGCAATTTGAATAGAGGAACTCTGGACTATAATTTCTCTTTGTCCAAGGGCATTTGCCAATCTCCCTGAATATGCTATGTTATAAGTGATGGTGATGCGGAGCAAAGTCGGTTTTAAGCTTTTGGGGGTCAACCTCCTCTCCCTGCTGGTGGCCCTGGTGGGTCTCTTGCTGGTCATGCAATACCTGGCCACCCGCCAGATCCTGGAATGGCACGGGGAGCGGGTGGAGTTCACCGCCCGCCTGGTGCTGGCGGAGTACCTGCGAAAGATTGAGCGGGTGACCCAGGCCGCCGGCCTGCTGGCCGACAACCCCAGCTACGGCGAACTCCTGTCCGCGGGCGACGGCGAAAGCCTGCGCCGTCTGGCCACCCCCATGATCAAGGCCACCGGGCTCCATGTTCTCACCATCACCGATGCCAAGGGCATCATCCAGGCCCGGGCCCACGACCCGGAAGCCATCGGCGTGAGCATCGCCACCAATCCCCTGGTCCGGGCCGCACTGAAAGGCAAAGACGCGGTGCGCATGACCCAGTGGCAGGATTCCATTGTGCTCAGCGCCACTTCCCCCATTCACTTCGAGAACAAGGTGGTGGGGGTCATGCTCACCGGGATGCTGGTGGACCGGGGTTTCGTGGAATCCCTGTCCCGCCCCGGCGCGGAAGTGGCCATCTTTTATGCCAACCGTCTGGTGGTCAACTCCTTTAAGGATCTGCCGGAAGCCGCGCTCAACGAAATCCGCCGCAGCAAAGAGCTGGCTGCAGCCGGCGCCGCTCCGCCCACCCGGGTCCAGAGTCTGAAGCTGGGGGACCAGGACTATACTTTGTTCTACCTGCCCCTGGAAGAAGAAGACGTGAAACCCTGGGAAAACCTCATCGTGGTGGGGGTAAACCGCCGGGTGATGGATGCATCCATCCAAACCCTGAAACTGGTGATCTTCGGGGTGGGCGGGGCCGCGGCGTTGGTGGGCGCGCTCTTGAGCGTCTGGCTTTCCTGGGGTATGCGCCGCCAGATCAAGCATCTGACCGAAGGCACCCGCCAGGCGGCCACTGACGAGGAGGCCGGGGATATCCCGGTAACCAACCGGGACGAGTTGGGAGAGCTGGCGGAATCCTTCAATACCATGCTCCGGGCCTTGAGGGAGAAGACCCGGGATCTTAAAGAAGAACGGGACCGGGTGGCGGCCAACGCCGATTTCCTGTCCATGATCGTCCACGATATCAAGGCCCCCCTCACCGGGGTGCGCCTGACCATTGAGGCCCTGCAGGATGAAACTTTGCCTCCGGAAATTAACCATAAACTGCAAGGAATTATCCAAAGGAGTGAGGGGCTGCTGCTGCATCTCCATAATGTCCTGGATCTGAGCCGGTTCGAAGCCGGCAGCCTGGTCCTGCATCCGGAAGCGGTACCCCCGGGTTTTGTCATTCACCGGCTGCTGCACCACTTCAGCCCCTTGGCCCAACATCAGGGAGTGGCCCTGACCGCGGTCCTGGCCCCGGATTTACCCTCTTTGCACCTGGATGAGCACTCCTTGGAAAGGGTTCTGGCCAATCTATTGGTCAACGCCCTGGCCGCCACCATGAAGGGGGGGGAAATTCGGGTGGAGGCCCGGATTCTCCCCGGGTCCGATCCCCGGCAAGTGGAAATCATCGTCACCGATACCGGCTGCGGTATGAAACCCGAACAACAGGAGCACCTGTTCGAAAAATATCTCTCGCGGCCCCAAAAGCGCGGCGGTTCCGGACTGGGCCTCTATATCTGCCGCACCCTGGTGGAAGCCAACCGGGGCCGCATCTGGGTGGAAAGCGAACCAGGCCGGGGCAGCCGGTTCCATCTGGCATTTCCGGCCTTTCCTGCCGGGGGGGAAGCCGGGGAATCCGAAGAAGAGAGGGCCGCGGCCTCTTGACCGCTGTTCGCTGTTCGCTATTCGCTGTTCGCTATTAATTAAAAAGAATCAATAATTTCGTTGAATTAGCCATAGAATAGACTCTTATCCGCTGATGGACGGTATGGAACTCCGAATTCTGGTTATCGACGACGATCCCGGCACCAGGGACGCCCTGGTGGCCATACTGGATCGGGCCGGCTACGGGATCACCCCCCTGGCCGGGGGCGACGCGGAGATAGAAGCCGCCTGCCGTTTCCGCGGTTACCAGCTAGCCGTGGTGGATTACCATCTTCCCCAGCAAAACGGGCTGGAAGTGGCCCGGCGGCTGAAGGAGTGCATGCCGGACTGCCGCATCCTCCTCATTTCCTCGGAACTGCCCCCTCTTCAGGAATTCGGCAGGAACCCCGGCCTGGTGGATCGATTCCTGTCCAAACCCTTTTCCAAAGAAGCCATTCTGGAGGCCGTAACCCAACTTTGCCGGACCGGGACCCCCTGATTCCCCCCTTAATGGCAATCCCTTCTGCCGTTGCCGACCTGCCCCGATGGGTGGACCGGTACCTGCGCCGGGAAAATCTCTGCGCGCCGGGGGACCGGATGTTAGTGGCCGTTTCCGGGGGCCCGGATTCGGTGGCCCTCCTGCACCTGCTCAACCGCCTACAAGCTGAACTGCAAATAACTTTGGGCGTGGCTCATTTCGACCATGGCCTCCGGGGCCGGGAGTCCCGGGAGGAAGCCGAATTCGTGGCCGCCTTGGCCCAAAGCCTGTCCCTCCCCTTCTATCCGGGGGAGGGCGATACCCGGAAGCTGGCCGGCCGAGCCAAGATTTCTTTACAAATGGCGGCACGTCGCCTCCGCCTTAATTTTCTGAAAGACACCTGCCGCAGCCACGGCTACCAAAAGCTGGCCCTCGGGCATACCGCGGACGACCAGGTGGAGTTGTTCTTCCTGCGCCTGCTTAAGGGCGCCGGTCCCGAGGGCCTGGCGGGGATGCCGCCCGCCACGCCTCAGGGGTTGGTGCGGCCCTTGCTGGCCGTGGGCAAGGAAGTGATCCTGGCTTGGCTTAGGCAGGAATCCCTCTCCTATTGCCGGGACCCCAGCAACTTAAAAAGGGACTACCTGCGCAACCGGGTGCGCCTGGACCTGCTGCCGCAGCTCGAGCACTACAATCCCCGGGTCCGGGAGGCGGTCTGGCGGGCCCAGGCCTGGCTGCAGGAGGAAGAGGGTCTGGTGGCCCCGGAGGTCGCCCGGGCCTGGGCCGAGGTGGTGGAGGTTGCGGCCCCGGATTTTTACCGGCTGCATCTTTCCGGATTTTTCCAATTGCCGGGGGCGCTCCGGAAATTGGTGCTGCGCCGGGTATTGCATCAGGTCCTGGAGGAGTATCCCTTAAGCGCGGTCCAGGTGGACGCGGTCCTGGACCTGGCCCGGGCGGAAAAAAGCGGCGGCCTGATCTCCCTGGGAACCTGCCGGGCGGCCAGGGCGGGGGGGGAGTTGCACATCTTTCGCCGCCTGCCGGCTCCGTCCCGGGAAAGCGGCCTGCTGCCCTCCTGCCCCGGCCGTTTCGCAGCCGGGGGTTGGAGCTGGCGCCTGGACAGCCGGCCTTATCTTTCTGAGGCCCCCCGACCCCGGGCAGCGGCCATTGCCTGGATGGATCCGGACCGGGTGCAATTCCCCCTGGAAATCCGCGGCCCACGGCCGGGGGACCGCTTCCGGCCCACAGGCGCGGCAGGGAGCAGGAAACTCCAGGATTTCCTGGTGGACCGCAAAATCCCCCGCTGGCTGCGGTCCTATCTGCCGCTGGCGCTCAGCCGGGGGGAGATTATCTGGGTGGCCGGGCTGCGCGTTGCCGAGCCGGTGAAATTGACCGCGGCCAGCCGAAATGTACTGGAAATGGAGATCACTCCCGGCAATGCCGACACCCGGCGCATCTGGGAGATGATGGAGGCCTGTGAAAAGCCTTATTTTTCATCCTGAGCGAACCATTTTGACCAAGCCGGTCATAATAAATTAGGAAAATGTTCTATTCATGGCGACATAAATAATTGCGCATTATTAATCTCTGCGCTCTCTGCGTCTCTGCGAGATAAAAAGGTTTCTCGCAGAGGCGCAGAGGCCGCAGAGAATGTCAACCGCGGTTAATTAAGTCGCTCAGTATAATTGCCTCGCTGGGTGATAATCAATGGTAGGGCGGCCGTCTCTGGCCGCCCCGGACCGAGCGGGCACAGAGGCCCGCTCCACCGGGATCTTTAAGAACCATCTGCCTGAGAATGGAAACCAAACCGGTTTTACTCCTCATCAACCCCTGGATTTACGATTTCGCGGCCCACGATTTTTTTGCCCGGCCCCTGGGCCTGTTGTACCTGGCCTCCTTTCTTGCAGAACAAGGTTTTGCAGTCCGCCTCCTGGATTGCCTGGATACCCCCCATACGCGGTCCGGGACTTTCGGGACCGGCAGATACCCCAAGGAGATTCTGTCCACTCCCCCGGCGCTCCAGGGCATCCCCCGGCGCTACGGCCGCTACGGTATTACCGAGGCCGAATTCCGGGCCCGGCTGGCGGCCATCCCTAAGCCTGACGCCATTCTCGTCACCTCCCTCATGACTTACTGGTATCCGGGGGTGCAGGCCGTCATCAACCTGGCCCGGGAACAATTCCCCGGTACCCCCATAATCCTGGGAGGAATCTATGCCACCCTCTGCCCGGAACACGCGGGCAGGCAAAGCGGGGCCGATGTGGTGGCAACCGGCCCCGGCGAAGAGTCCATCCTCTTTAATCTGGCGGCCGCGGGGCTTCCCGTCCCGGCCCATGCGGAAACTTTAGATTTGGACTCCCTCCCCTACCCCGCCCTGCATCTCCTCTCCCACCTCTCTTATCTGCCCCTCCTCACCTCCCGGGGCTGCCCCCTGGACTGCCTCTATTGCGCCTCCCGCCTGCTCCAGCCGCACTACCGGCGCCGACAACCCCTGGCGGTGGCGGAGGAACTGTGTTATTGGCATGAGCGCCTGGGTCTCCAGGACGTGGCTTTCTACGACGACGCCCTACTCCTGGACGCAGAAAATCACTTGCTGGTCATTCTGGAAGAGCTGGCCCGGCGGGAACTTTCCTTCCGCTTCCATACCCCCAACGGCCTCCATACCCGCCTCATCACCCCGGAGGTGGCCCGCTGGCTGCAGCGCGCCGGATTCGCCACCCTGCGCCTGGGGGTGGAGACAGTTGCGTTGGGGCCGGAGCGCCTGGATCAGAAAATCCAGGGCGGGGAATTGGAGGAAGCCTTGGCCAATCTCGAGGAAGCGGGGTTCCATCCCAAGGAAATCGGCGTTTACCTCCTCCTCGGTCTCCCCGGCCAGGAGGAGGAAGAAGTGATCAGTTCCATCCGCCGGGTTAAAGAACTGGGAGGAACCCCGGTCTTGGCCCAATACTCCCCCATCCCCGGGACCACCTTATGGCCCCAGGCCGTGGCCGCGAGCCGCTACGATCTGGAAAGCGACCCCCTGTTCCACAACAATTCGCTGTTCCCCTGCTGGCCGCAGTTCTCCTGGGAACGCTACAGCCGGTTGAAACGTTTGGCCACCGGCTGATAGTTGTGGTAGGGTGGTTTAAGAGGGAATAGTTTTCGCTATTCGCTATTCGCTATTCGCTTTTTGCTTTTCGATTTTGGGTTTTTTCTGCTCACTGGCCACTGGCTACTGGCTACTGGCCACTGACCACTGGCCACTGGCCACTGGAGTCAATCATGGGCACCTCCAGCGCCCGGCGGGCGCCGACTTCCCGGCTCTGGCGGCGGGCCAAGGCCGCGGCCGGCCGGTATCTGGCCCCGGAAGGGGGCGCGGGCCTGGAAGCCCGGGAGGTGGTGGCCCGCTATCTGGCGGCCCTGGGTGAGGGCGGCGCACCTGGGAATCAAGGTCTGGCGGCGCAATTCCGGCTGACCCGGAAGGCGGCGCAGAATCTGGGGGCTTGTTTAAGCGCGGCTGCGTCCCTGGGGTGGGACCCGGCTTGGGGGGCCGCCACCGGCGCCGGAGAAGCGGCGCCTTTCCGGGAGCCGGCTCCGCCGGTGCTGGCCGGGGCGCTACTGGAGGCCGACGGCGGTCTGGAAGCCGCGGTGGTCCGATCCTCCCTGGCCGCGGTGCTTCAGGGTTTGGAGGAAAATCCATCTCCCGCACGGGCGGTGGCCGGATTCCTGGCCGAGGCGCTGTATCAACGTCTGGTCCTGGACCTGGGAGAATCCCTGGAGGCCGCGGGCCGCAGCTACGGCCAGTGGCGGCAGG
>Ga0233423_10001131_pt1 | contig 13507 bp, 10 predicted proteins | sample Watercolumn_Mata_FD_180713 | JGI IMG/M metagenome (GOLD analysis project Ga0233423, IMG submission 180713) | Freshwater microbial communities from Lake Matano, South Sulawesi, Indonesia - Watercolumn_Matano_2014_112_MG | ecosystem: Environmental > Aquatic > Freshwater > Lake | place: Indonesia... | reverse complement strand
TACGCATAGGCTCTTTGTAGGCGTCTTCGCCAGTAATGCGTTCGTAGATCTCAAAGAGGTTGCCGTATCTTTCTTTGATGGCCTCCAGGCCAAGTCGCTTGATGGCAGCGCCAAAATCAAGATAGACACCAAGACCACCGGGAGTACCATTGGGTCCGATACCATAACCTTCGTCGCAGACTTCTTTGGCTGCGCGAGAGGCTACGTCGCGGGGCACCAGATTGCCAAAGCTGGGATAACGGCGCTCGAGAAAATAATCTCTTTCGTCTTCTGGGATCTGATTGGCCTTGCGGGTCTCGCCTTTTTTCTTGGGCACCCAGACGCGGCCATCGTTGCGCAAAGACTCGGACATCAAAGTCAATTTGGATTGATGCTCGCTGCTGCGCGGGATGCAGGTGGGGTGTATCTGGGTGAAACATGGATTACCAAAGAAAGCCCCACGCTTATGAGCACGCCAGATGGCAGTGGTATTGGAGTTCATGGCATTGGTAGAAAGATAAAAGACATTGCCGTAGCCGCCGGTCGCTAAGATGACGACATCGGCAGTATGAGCTTGTACGGCTCCTGTACGCAGATCACGTGTGATGATGCCTCTGGCCTGGCCGTCTACCATTACGACATCGAGCATTTCGCAGCGAGTGTGCATGGTGACCGTGCCTGCGGCTATTTGCTCCTCGAGGGCCTGGTATGCACCAAGCAAGAGCTGCTGTCCCGTCTGTCCACGAGCATAAAAAGTACGTTGTACTTGCACGCCACCAAAAGATCTGGTGTCTAGAAGACCGCCGTATTCGCGAGCAAAGGGCACTCCTTGAGCGACGCACTGGTCAATGATATTGACCGAGATTTCGGCGAGACGGTAGACATTGGCTTCGCGAGCTCTAAAGTCGCCACCTTTGACGGTGTCATAAAAAAGACGAAAAATCGAGTCGCCATCATTACGATAATTTTTGGCAGCGTTGATCCCACCTTGAGCCGCTATGGAGTGGGCACGACGCGGGCTATCATGAAAAGTAAAATTGTGGACTGGATAACCTTGCTGACCGAGAGTAGCAGCAGCAGCAGCTCCGGCTAATCCGCTGCCTACGACGATTACCTTGTGCTTGCGTCGATTGGCTGGGTTGACCAGCATCATGTGCGAGCGGCAATTTTCCCATTTTTGTTCGATTGGACCAGATGGAATATTTGTTTCCAGCATTGTCGTATCGGTCTCCTACAATAATTATATAAATCAGCCTAAAAAATCGATCTCGATATCAGTGGATCACGCCTGTCATGACGGCTACCGGTACAGATATAAATCCTGCAAAAATCAAAAAAGCGATCAATCTGCCAATACCTTTTAATGTCGCTTGATTTTTACGATTGCTAAAACCCAGCGTTTGCAGCATGCTCCAGATACCATGGTCGAGATGCAAAAAGAGTGCACCCATGGCGATGATGTAAAAAATTGCGATCGGCTGATGGTGGAAAGCATTGACGACGTTTTGGTAGACGGAGAGATGGTGAAACTCGCCTGGGTCGTAACCGACCTTGCCTAGAGTGAGATGCAGCACGTGAAAGACGATATAGCCAAAAAGAAAGAGGCCACCGATACGCATGGTCATGGCGGACATATTGGTGGCGAGATTTTTCTTTTCTTTGTAGTCGACGGGACGGGCACCCAGGCTCAATTTGCTTAATTGGACAGCGGCAGTCACGTGCAATGCGACGCAGGCCAAAAGCACCGAGCGGACTATCCAGAGGACTTGCTCGTACTCGAGCTCCGGCTGTCCAACCTCACGCAAAAAGCGAGAATAAGCATTGATCGCCTCTGGACCGATAAAGATCTTGAGATTGCCGGCGACGTGGCCAATGACAAAGCCGATGAGAACCAGGCCCGTGACCGCCATGACTATCTTTTTGCCGACCACCGTTTGCCAGAAAGCAATTATCGGATTACTGGCTACAGATATCCTGCGTACTGAGACACCCTGACTCTGGCTATTTTGCATTATAGATCTACCTTTCTGCCCCCAAGATCGAAGCCATATGTCATTTTATCAAGGATCGGACCTGTTGTCCCCAAAGCTTTTGCTGGTTTGGCACATGCAAACCATAGCCTTTGGGGCTTCAGGCGATTAAATGCTGATCATCCTTTATTCCGCAGCAGCAGGCGTAGCACTAGCAGGCGCTGCCGAGAGATTGTAAGTCCAGGTTGCTTTGAGCTTGGGATCGTTCATGGTCAAAGTAGTCACCTGTGCTTTTTCCATCAATTCTTTTACTGGCTCCATGATGGGCTTGCGTTGCTCTGCTTGTTGCAACGCGACTTCTACTGCCATTTCTATTGGCCCTTCGCTGTTTTTATCCACTTCTGCACCGGCACGCGTGTATTTAAAACTAGCGGTGCCCCCCACTGCAGCAACACCTTCTGTGATTTTGGTCTCGATCATCTGCCTTGCCTGGGGCGCAGTCACATTGGCAAGTGGATCCTGGGCTACGGGCCCACGAGTCATCAATTGACCTACCCAGGAGCTCTGAGCGGCAAATGCCACACCGGCTAAGACAAGGACAAAGACGATGATGAAAGGCATGGGGTTGACCGAAGGCTTTTTAGTCTCGCCCTCAAACAACTTTGATGAGCTTCTGCGTGCAGGCTGACGCGTACCGCACGATGGGCAGACTGTCTCGTGATCATGGAGCGGGACCCTGCAACCAGGACAATCATGCATCTTTTATATCCTTTGTAAATATCAAATCTCGGTCTCGATTAAAGCCAGGCAATTATAACAAACACAGATTGACCTCAGTCTACGAAGGTCTGCAGGCCTTCGACCTCGATTTTTTGACTATCGGATAATCTACGCTCAGGAGAACGTATCGCAACAAGGCCGCCCAGGCACAGGCCAAAAATCAACCCGCCCAAATGAGCAAAAACGGCCACTCTGGGGAGGAGCTGATCGAGCACCAATTGCACGCACACCATTGCTGCCATCACAGATAGATAACGGCGGCGCACTTTTTGTGGCAAAAAATCTTTTAGCCTGTAGATGCCCGCACTTGCAGCAGCAAAGATCGCCAGTATCGATCCTGATGCGCCTATCACAGGCGTAGCGGGATCGCTCAATATATGAAAAACCCCGCTTAAGAGTCCACCCACTAAATAAATAGCGATAAAACGCAGAGACCCAAAGAGATTTTCACCTAGCCTGCCGACAAAATACAAACCGGCCAGATTAAAAAACAAATGCCAAATACTCGAATGCAAAAACTGAAAAGTAATAAAACGATAGTACTGTCCATGGTGCAGGGCAGAGACGTCGAGCATGCCTCCATTTGTCAAATGGTAGGCTACATCGTAACCCAATAAGGGAAACATTGTATTGCTCAAAAGAAATACAGCGATATTGGCCATCACTAATCCGCGCACGATGAGCGATTCGCGTCTCTGCTCCAAAATCTCCTGTATATAAGCGGCTCTTTGAAAAATATCAAAGACCTGCTGTGATTTTTCCAGACCCTCTTTAAGCGAAAAAGCAAAATTGCCAGTGTGTAAATCAGTATTATTTTGCGCTTGTTCTAGAGCCCAAGATACTCGCTTGCGGAGAGCCTCGACCTTAGTTTGATCCAGAGTCGACTGCAATACTTTGACTGCTTGTGCCACTTGCCCTGCTTTATAAAGGCATCTCCCACGCCAACCATTGATCAGAGCTTCGCTATAGTCTTTTTGACTACGTTTCAAAACATTTGAGACTAGATCAAAATGCTCGACATCGCCACAGAGCATAAAAAACGGTAAAAAACCCAGTGCCAGGCTTTGCATCGGCATGATCTGCTCATCGATCACGGTCTGACGCATGCACTCAAAAGCCTTATCCAGCTGCCCCAGCTCTAGATAAGCGCGGGCAGCAGAAAAATAGAGAGTGCGATCCGCCTTGCGTGCATCGAAGCGCAGGCGCTCAAACTCATCGACCACCCCCTGCCAGTCCCAGGCAACCGACCTGCCAATTACCGCATAATGTATCGGGATCTGACGAACCGAGACCGGCAAATAATCGAGATTTTTCCAGGGAGCGAGAATCTGGTCCGCTTCTTGCACCCGGCCCTCGGTATACAAAGTAAATGATTTAAGCACTCCCTGCCAAAACTCGCCGGGTTTGCCCCACACGATATAGGGCATACGATCGGCCCAGGTCGAGAGTGCGGCAGGATCCATACGATTGAGCGCCGCGTTAACTTGCCTGAAGGCATACCAGCCAGGCGCATGAAAGAGCACAAAAAGAAACCATCCACCAATCTGCGCGACCAGAAGATTTTTCATAAAGATGCCCATCAGCACCACGCACAGTATCAAGACGATCTGACCCACAAGCCATTTAGACCATGCAAGCGGGAGAGAGGCCCTGGCTGTCATCGAAAAAGAACACAAAATCAATAATGGCCAGAGGGTATAAAGCCCTGGGTTAGTCAGAGAATGCCAGAGATAACGGATGGCGGTCTCATTCATTTTTGGTCTTTGAGCGCAAAGGCAGCCTGCCTTGCACGTCTGGCAGGGATCGCCTTGACAAAACGCTCGGTGATCAATTGTGGCCTCGTTATTGCCGAGCCTACCACCACGGCATGCGCACCTATCTCAAAGGCCCGCGTCAATTCGTCAGGATGCCAGACCCTTCCTTCGAGTATCACCGGGCGATCCAGATGATCGATCAATTCGCTCAATAATTCAAAGCTAGGTCCGGCCTCTTTGGGCAAAGCCGTCTCAGCAGTATAACCATAAAGAGTCGTGCTGATGATGTCGGCACCGCATTCGGCTGCATTGATGGCTTCGGCAAAGGTCGCGCAATCGGCCCAGACCAGTCGATCGAGTTCCTGGTGCACTTTGAGTATAGTCTCTTTTAGATCATGATCATCCGCCCTCTTTCGGCTGGTTGCATCAAGAGCGATGATATCGGCACCAGCCTCGGCCAGAGCACAACAATCAGCAAAGCTGGCCGTGATATATGCACAGCTGAGACGCTCGGCAGCCGGTACTGCGGCCTTGATCAGACCAACGATCGGTACGTGCTGCACAAACAGTTCGTCACAATGCTTGCGCACATAAGCGACATTGGCTGTCCCTTCCAGCCGCAAGGCGGATGCACCGCCATTGATTGCAGAAAGGCACATGGCCAATATATGTGATGGATGATCCAGGGGCTCGCCGGTGCTTGCCTGGCTAGACACAATTAGTGCACCGTCGAGAGACTGGATTATTTCTTTAAAGCTTGGCATTTTTGCTCAATACAATTTGATTTATACAGAGGGATCGAGATTGAGGCAGATAAACTTGGGCTGAGTCATCTCAGTCAAAGCATATCGCACGCCTTCAAGACCCAGACCAGACTCTTTGCGGCCGCCATAAGGCATGTGGTCTGCTCGGAAGGTCGGTGCATCATTTACGATTACGCCACCGGCATCGATACCACGGGCGAATTTGAAAGCCACATCCACATTGGCTGTAAAGACCCCGGCTTGCAACCCATAGACCGAGTCGTTCATTGCTTTAATAGCATTGTCGATCGTGTCGTACTTCATCAAACTGACAACAGGTCCAAAAACCTCCTGGCACACCACCGACATCTTTGGATCGGTATCAGCCAGCAAGACCGGCTCGAGTATGTTATTGCCGCGTTTCTTGCCGCCAGCCATAAGCCTGGCACCACTTTTGACTGCTTCATCCACCCACTCCATGGTCTTGTCCACAGAGCCCTCGTCGATCAGAGGACCGACCTCTGTGCCTTCATCCATGGGATCGCCCACCTTGAGGGCCTTCACCATTTCTGCAAATTTGGCTACAAAATCATCATAGATTTTCTCATGCACATACACTCTCTGCACCGAGATGCATATCTGACCGGCATGAGCGTAACCACCCCGGCAGCTCGCCTTGACTGCGGCTTCGAGATTGGCGTCATCATGCACGACTATCCCAGCATTGCCACCAAGCTCAAGGATCACTCGGACGCCTGGATGCACCTCGCCACGCAAACGCCAGCCTACTTCTTGCGATCCTGTAAAAGTCAGAACGGCAATGCGCTTATCGCGCACCAGGGCATTACCTTTAGCACCACGGCAGGGTGTAAGGATGAGAGCACCTTCGGGCAGGCCGGCGCGCTGCATGAGTGCGGCCAGCTTATAGGATGAAATTGGCGTTTGCGAGCTCGGTTTGAGCACGACAGTATTGCCGCCAGCGATGGCCGGGGCCAGTTTGTGGGCAACGAGATTGAGGGGAAAATTGAAGGGTGTCACGGCAGCAACCACACCGACAGGCTCACGCAAAATAATACCCACGCGGGCTTCGTTGCCAGCCATATTGTCCATGGCCAACTGCTCGCCATCCAAACGCAGGGCTTCGCGAGCAGCAATAGCAAAGGTATTGGCCGCTCTTGAGGCTTCGATCCTCGCGTCCTTGATTGGCTTGCCGCCTTCCAGAGCAATGGTGACGGCGAGGTCTTCGATATTTTCTTTAATCAGATCAGAGGTTTTTTGCAGGATTTCGGCCCGCTTATAGGCAGGCATGCGGCTCATGACCTCTGAAAATGTCTTTTTTGCACAGCTTATGGCGCTATCGATGGCTGCTTCATCTGCCTGGCCTACGACACCTATTACTTCACCAGAAAACGGACTCTTGACTTCCTGCAGGCTTTCGTTAGCCTCGCCTTTGGCCTGATAACCAGGGATGGAGAGGGGGTATTTAACTATTTCTTTCAACATTGTTTCGCCTTGCTTATGCGTGTAAGGGAGCCTCGGCCTTCCGATAAAATGCAAATTATATCTAATTTTAGGCCTTATAGGCCTTACCCGATCAGCCTTTGCAACGCGACAGGGGACCTCTGGCGCCCATCAGGCGGGCGATATATCTTTAAGCTATGTACTTATACATGCTTGATGATTCTTGGCCTTTGAGGTTTCCAATGGTATGCTCTTCGAGCTTCAATTACTGGTCTTTAGGACTATCGCTTTTGAACAAAATTTTGCAATCATCCAGCACAAAATATCTCTGCCTCAGCCTGATCGCTGCCGCTAGCGCCCTTGGCTCGGGATATCAGGCCCTGGGTTTTGACGTCAACACCCAGGGTGTAGGCCAATCGCATGCTTTTGCCAATGAGAGCCATGGCTCCAACTCAAAAGAAGCAAAAAAACGCTTGCTCGAGCAGCAAAAACAAAAACTCGAAAAAGAAAAATCCGAGTATCACGCCAAGGCCGCTCAGCTCCGCAAAGTCGAAAAGCAGGCCTATCAAAAGCTCCGCAATATCGAGTCAAAATACAGTGCGACCAACGGTCAGCTCTCCACGACCAAAAATGAGGTCTCGCACACAGTCCGCAAAATGCAAGAGACCCAGGCTCGTTTGACCACCGTCAAAGTCAAGGAAGAAAGCCTCACTGATTCTGCCGCACGCCGTCTCAAAGAAATATATCAGGGCGATAGGTTGAGCTTCATCGATCAGCTCATGCAAGTCGATTCGCTCCAGGAGCTTCAGGATAGACTCTACTATCAAGAGACGATCGCCGAACAGGATCGGCGCTTGATCTCCGAGCTGAGACTCAGAGAAGCATCACTCGCCAAACACCGCGCTCAGTTAGGGGAAAAGAAAAATTTTCTCTCCGAGATGGTCTCGCAGATTGCGCAAAAGGCCATGGAAATAGCCAAGGAAAAACTATCCCAAGAACAACTAGCCGAAAAATTGCGCTCGCAGCGTGCCTTTTACGAACAGGCCGAGAGAGAGCTAGCGCAAGAATCCTACAGACTAGAAAAACAGATCTTTGTCATGGAGCACGAAAACCGAGCCAAGGGCGGCCCGATCGCAGTTGGCTCAGGCAATATGTGCATGCCTCTCAAGGCTCCCGTTACCTCGCCCTTTGGTTGGCGCCGCCATCCGATCTTTGGTGTACGTAAGTTTCACTCAGGCGTAGATTTGGCTGGACCTAATCGCTCCCCTATTAGGGCAGCCGACTCGGGCAACGTACTTTATACCGGCTGGTATGGAGGCTACGGCAAAGTAGTGATCATCAGCCATGGCAAGGGCATGGCAACTCTCTACGCTCACCTGTCGCGCCAGGCAGTCAAAGTAGGCGACAATGTCACCAAGGGTGATGTCATTGCCTACGAAGGTTCGACCGGATTTTCGACCGGTCCGCACCTGCACTTTGAAGTCCGCGTGGACGGCAAGCCCAACAATCCACTCAACTTTGTCAGATAGAGTCAGTTGGTGCTCAAATAAGCATAGTCGGGATTTTCGAGCGCAAATCTATGCAGGTAATAAAAGGCCGCGACTACCAGCGCATGACTGATAGCCCCTGATTTGATCAAGGTACCGATCTTGGCAAGTGGCACCACAGATAGTGCAATTTCTTCGGTGCCGCTAAACTGCGGTATTTCTACCTGCTCGCAATTGAGCACCAGATAGGTGTCGCATGTATTGCCCTGGATGGCTGGATTAGGGTGATTGCGTCCAAGAAAATGCGTTTCGGTACCCCGGTAGCCGGTTTCTTCGAATAGTTCGCGCAAGCCGGCGGTCAATGGCGACTCGTCCTCAGGATCGATCATGCCACCTGGTATCTCCAGGGTAGTGGTCTCCACTCCATGACGATATTGTTCGACCAAGATTACATTGAGATCTTTTGTCACGGCAATGAGATTGACCCAGTTGCTTGGCTTAAAGACATAAAAGTCATGATGAGGCAGATGCCCTTCGTCATGCTTGTGAGTGACATATTTGTGGACGGTAAAGACCTTGCAATCAGCGACCATCTCGCGATTGACTATCTTCCAGTGTCTGACCTTTGGGACCATGTCTTTGTTTAGCAAAAAACTCATAGTCTGATTATAAGCAAAAAGCCCCGCTGGTGCGGGGCTCTTATTTAAATAATAGATACAGGCGGATCACGTGCTCTTCGGTTTGGATTGCCTCATATCCAAGCCAGATCTAGGCGATCTTGGCGGCCTTTTTCTTGAGCTCGGAGACCAGGTCTTCTTGTCCTAAAATATAACCACGGCGGGCCTGATCATCGGCATAATTGATAATCGACTCGGTGAGAGCATTGAGCATCGACATAGGCACAAACTCTGAGACTTGATTGAGAAGTCTCTCGGTGGAGATCCATTCTTCGGTGTTGAGCGGAATAGCATCGTCGAGTCTGGCGATGACAGTGTAGTTCTTGAGCTTGTCCACTTTTGTATTCATTTGAAACACCTTTATGTCAATTGTATGGATGTTGGATATGCAAAACTGCGAAGAGCACGTTTTACTAAGACCCTCATGGGGGCCTGTTTGTTGCGTATAGACTGGACTGTTTTTTTAGAGATCAAGCTCAGCTTTCTCTCTGAAGAGTTTATGCCCGCCTAAAAAGACTCTTAACCTGGAATCAAGATATCAAGCGGGAACTTTTATATTTCCGCTTGATATCAGTGGGAATCCTACGCTTAAAAAGAGCCTTCTTTGTAGAGCTGGAGTGCCATTGCCCGTGCTTGATCAACTGTTTCGATCTCTTTCAACGCTTGAGCTTCGTTTATGGCTTCGAGTATCTTGCCTATACCAGGTCCAGGACGCATGCCCGTGAGAGCAATGAGTGCATTACCGTCGAGCAATCTCGGCATTACTTTGGTCGCCTCTACAAATTCCGGATAGCCCTCGATAATCTCTATAAATTTCATCCTGAGACGCAAACGCGCCTCCTCACTGAGACCGGCACCACAGGTTGCGCCAAGATCGGCAAACCCGAGCATCATCAAATCGGCAAAATCATCCTCGCAAGCTCGATAAAAGCGCTTGATGGCCTTTTCGGTGGGGTCGCCAGTGTGAAAGAGTGCACCAGGACGCAGGTGCATAGTGATAAGTTTTTCGATATGGCGAGCGACGTTGCGCGACCATTTTTCGCGTGTCGCAATCGGTCTGGACATCTCGCCCCCGAGTTTGTCGTGACCTATAAAAGTATGTTTGCCTTCCTCGGTGATCTGCCAGGTATCAGGCTTGCCGATATCATGCAGGAGGCAGGCGAGTTTAGTCGAGGAGCGGCGTGTTATACCTGACTGTAATTCGCCAGCGAGATGATCCTTAATCCACTGCGGGGCGAGATCGATAGCAGCTTCTACCTGCGGCACAGTCTCCAGGCAGTGCTCAAAAAGCGGCAGGTGGTGATAACTATTGGGAGTGACACGGTGACAGGCCTTGAGCTCGGGAAAGAGTTTTTCGATAAGACCTAGTTTTGCCATCTCATATATACGATTGCCGACACGCGCATCGAGCATAGTAAAGAGCTCGTAGTTGATGCGTTCACGGGCGACAGTATCCAAGAGATCGAGATTTGCCGCGATGTATTCTTTGGTCTTTTGCTCCACCGTGCCATCGATCAGGCAGGCAAAACGATAGGCACGCAAGAGACGCAGTGGGTCATCGATGAGATTTGCACCACTGATGGCCCTGATGGTACGAGTGGATAGATCTGCCAGACCGCCATGCATATCGATGATCTGCTCTGGTTGATCCCTGGACCAGGCAAGGGCATTGATAGTAAAGTCACGACGAGCTAAATCGCGCTCAAGACCATGTCGCGCTGCAGCAAAATCTATATAGTGTCCGCTGTCAAAAACCACTCGAGCAATGTCGTTTATGTCATCTAACATGACAAAATGACCAGCCAGATCGCAGGCAACAATGCGCCCCAGATCGGCGGCCATGGACGGCCTGGCGGTGCCATCTTTGGCCGGGCAAACAGCAAAATCAAAGTCGACAGACCTCTGGCCAAGATTGGTAGTCGCATCCGCAGATATGAGTAGGTCGCGCAGGAGTCCACCCACCAAAAAGAGCTCGAGGCTTTGATTGGCAGCAATTTGGTGCACGGTCTGGACAAAGGCGTGCTCTGATACAAAATCAGCTATCTTGGACATCTAGGGCGATTATTGCAGAGCCTGCGACTCAAAGAGCTCTTTTTCCTGGTTGGAGATCTTAAAGTGGCCGAGCAGATATACGAGACCGCCGACGAGACTGGATAGGGTATTGAGACCCAGCCACATGATGGCATAAGTGAGAGCATGAGCCTTATCTACGCCTGCAAGGGTGAGAAAATAGGTATAAGCCCATTCGCGGATGCCGATGCCGTTAAATGACGGAGTGACGAAGCCCAGGACAGCGACGGATGGATAAAAGACAAAGTAATACCAGATCGGGATCTGAGTCAGACCGAGAGCCAGGCCGACACCGATGTGACAGCCGACTATCACGACCTGCATTACGACGGAGAGAAATAATGTGGTGGCAATGAGGCCACGATCCTGCCAGTAGACCTTGGCCGGCGAATCGTTGAACTGACGGGAAAGCCACGACTCAGCGCCAAGAAGGCGGCGAGAGAGTACAGGGAGGAAGGGCACGATGGAAAAGACACCAAGAGTGCCTGCGAGTATAGGCACCTTCATTGCCCAGGGCAGGCTGCCGGCCGGACCAAATAGCATACCCACCGAGGCAAAGAGAAAGAGCACGGCCAAACCCACAGTGCGGTCGGCCATCACCGAATAAAAAGCATTGGCATACTTGCCCGTGCCTTTAGACAGGTAATAGCAACGACTAAAATCACCACCCACGGTGGAAGGCAAAAAGAGATTGAAAAAGAGGCCGACAAAGCAATACTGCACCAGTTGCAAAAGACTCTTGTTGAGACCGACTGCACTGGCAAAAATCTGCCAGCGATGAGCGTTGAGAAAAGTCGAAGCAAGAAATAAGGCCATGGTGGCAGCCAGATACCAGCGATTAGCCTTGATAGCTACTTCGATGGACTTAGACAGATCTACCTTGCCAAACAAAAACAAACTGGCAAATAAAGCAATCGAAATGCCGATCTTGCCCCAGAGCTTGGCACGCTTGGAGATCTTGATCTGACTGAGGCGTTGAGTAATAGACAAAGCTTGGGGTCGGCTTCCTGTTTCGGGACTTGGCGAGGCGCTGCTGGAGGTCGAGGGCTCCATATCGCGGCCCACCTGAGCGTCTTGTCTTTCTAAGACGTTAAGATTACTAAGTTTGCCGGACATTTAACAGAACTCCCGATTAAATAGCGCTGGAATAGCGAATAACCGCCAAAATAATAATTGATTTGCCAAGAGATTTGAAACCTCTCCCGCCTCATGTCTTTCTCATGTCTTTCTCATCTTTTGGCCTATTTTCTCGTATCAGGGCAATAATCCCTGCCAAGCTCGACGATGAAGGCACTAGGCACTACAATTAAAATTTACAAAGCGCCCGAACAAATATTTGGGTAAGCTTATCTATATGAGTCGATAGTGATCGACATGGTTTTGACAGGAGCATCGTTTTGGTAGAGCGTAAAGTAGTATCCCGGATCGGCATCCCCCTGGCTTTCTGCCTGTTCTTTCTTGGCTGCCAGACTTATCTCACCGCCAAAGAAAAAACCAATGACGCTGAGATCATCGTTGCCGATGGTGGGTCTCCTACTCCCAAACTAATCGCTCAATTGCAGCGCTCACCGCATGTGACGCCACAGTCGACCTATAACAGAGCCTTCAAGCTGATCAAAGATCAATATTACGATCAGACTTTTTCCGGCCAAGACTGGAATCGCTGGGAGCGTCGTTACAACGGCAAGCTCAAGACAAGCGATGAGTCGCACAAAGCTATCGAGACCATGCTTGCCTCTCTCGGCGACCCCTACACTCGTTTTCTCGATGTAGACGCCTTTAAAGACGAAAAAGATCAGATCGAGGCTCACCTCTACGGCGTAGGCATGCAGTTGGGTATGAGCCCGGACCACAAAGTAGTGGTCATTGCACCCATTCAGGATACGCCTGCCTACAAAGCTGGTATGCAACCCGGCGACGAGATCACTGAGGTCAACCACAAGATTATCAAAGGGCAGTCTCTCGATCAGGTAGTCAAACAGATACGCGGCCCTATCAACACCACTGTTGCTATCACCTTCTTGAGAAAGGGACCTAAAAAAGACGAGGTCTCTCGCAAAGAAGTCAATCTCAAACGAGCCGAGATTCCGATCCAGGCAGTCGTAACGCAAGAGATATTGCCCGGCAATATAGGCTATATACGCCTCGATAGCTTTATCAGCAATAAAGCAGAAAAAGAAATGAAAGATGCCCTGCAGAAGCTCGATAAGGCAGACGGATTGATCCTCGATTTGCGCAACAATCCCGGCGGCTTGCTGACCAATGCCATAGAGATCGCCAAGATGTTTCTCAATCGCGGTATCATCGTCAGTACCATTGATGCAGACAAATACAAGCAGTCCCAACTGCAGACAGGCGAGGCATTTTATACCAAGCCCTTAGTCGTGATCATCAATCACGGCTCTGCATCTGCCTCCGAGATCTTAAGCGGTGCACTCCGCGACAACGGCAGAGCAGAGCTAGTCGGCGAAAAATCCTTTGGCAAGGGACTCGTGCAGGCCATCAATCGTCTCGATGACGAATCCGGTATCAATGTAACCATTGCCAGATATCTGACGCCCAACGATACCGATATCCACAAGACCG
>Ga0233423_10001130_pt1 | contig 13508 bp, 13 predicted proteins | sample Watercolumn_Mata_FD_180713 | JGI IMG/M metagenome (GOLD analysis project Ga0233423, IMG submission 180713) | Freshwater microbial communities from Lake Matano, South Sulawesi, Indonesia - Watercolumn_Matano_2014_112_MG | ecosystem: Environmental > Aquatic > Freshwater > Lake | place: Indonesia... | reverse complement strand
GGTCGGACACATGGAGGATTGTAACCGAGCTAGAGCGGCTGTCCCTAGCGCCGGGCAGAGGAATAGACCACACGGGGCAAAGAGTGGATTATTTTCAGAACCTAAGTGCGTTAAAGAGGGAAAGGGCCCCCGGGGACAGGCTGGTAGCCCTAGAAAAACTCTTAAGCGGGGCGCGTTATGATGCGGAGAGGATCTTTAACGGGCTGGCTTTCCGGCCCAGCAGCGAGGCAGAGGTTGAGATGTACGCAGATTATAATATAGCGGCCAGAGCAGGCAGGATGGATTACGAAGAGGCCCTGGTAGCAGTTGCCGTTGGATTAAAATTCAATCCGTTAGATTGGTGAGGCAAACTAGGACTGCTTGGCTGACGTCCCCTGGGCTGACCGTCCGCGCAGCTTCTTTGTTAGTCTGGATTTAAGGCGGCTGGCTCTATTTTTCTTTATAAGGTTAACCTTAGCCGCCTTGTCCAGTTTTTTATATATAGTCGGAAGCTTTTCGCGTGCCCCTTGTTCGTCGCCGCCCTCTACGGCTTTCCTATATTCTCTAATCGCTCCCAGCAGATCTCGTTTCTGTCGTAGGTTACGAACCCTTCTCCTCTCACTTTGTTTGAGGGCTCTTTTCGCTGATTTTATAATTGGCATTGATTGAAAGTATGAAGATGTTAATCTCCGCAGTCAACCCTCGTGCCCCCGTCAGATATTCTGATAGTGGCGCACCCTAGTTTCTCTATTGAGGTCAAATTCAACTGTCACTAAATCCGTTCGCCATCCCGCCTCACTGACAAAACGTTCTCCGTCTCCACTCGCGTATATTTCAGCAGCCCTCCTAAACTTATGTGTTTTGGGCGCAGTCATTTGATCCTCCCCGCTGATTTTGGGATTAGGTCCCGAGACGGTCTTAACCTCAACCAGAACCAGGGTTTTATCAGGAGCTAGGGCAACAATATCCAATTCTCCCAGCCTCATACGATAATTTCGCTCGATTACCCGGTATTTCTTTTTCTTGAGGTACCGAATGGCGATATCTTCTCCTAATTTTCCTAAATCTATGTGTTTTGCCATCCGACTCTGATTGTACAGCACCGATGTTAAAATAGTAATGTTCACCGGTGGACATTACAAAGGTCTTTTCCCGATAAACATTATTACCCAGAATGAACAGAGAAAACCTTACATACGAGTATATAAGAGGATTAATAGATGGAGAGGGTTGTTTTACGTTCCATACGGTTCCCAACAAAGAGGGGGGTGCCACTAAAAAAGTTAAGATTCCCGCATTTGTACTAATAATGCATGAGAGGGACACAGAACTAATAACAGCCATCAGAGATTTCTTGAGTATAGACAAGGACCTATATCACTATGGACCACAGAGGAAAGATGGCTACAATCGTGGAGGGACGGTTAGGCTGCTGGTAAGAGACTTGGGAACACTAAAGAATGTGATAATTCCGCTGTTTTACAACAACCTAATTGGTTATAAGGGCCGGCAGTTTGGAGCCTGGTTGGACAAAATTGGGGCAGATCCAGCTGTGCCTGACCAATATAAGCTACTGCACAGACTCCATAGAACCGGGTTTTTTGAGAGAAACCCGAAATTTTTAGAAAATGATGTAAAACGTGAAAAGTCCCCTGGGCAAAAATCCCCAAAAACCTAGTGTTTAAGCCCCAACCCGGTTATCGGCAGATGTGGAGGGGCTGTGGATAGTGCCACATTTTTGTTTATTCGTCAATAACTTGTGAGGAAATTGTTAGGAAATTCCTAATAAAACGGCAAACGGCAAGACGTTTGCCGTTGCCGAATAACCTGTGGAAACTGTGGATTACTTGCCGAAACGCCTTTCCGTTTGAGAAAATTGACCGAGGGCCGTTTTTAGGTCGTTGACCGTAAAGTCGGGCCAGTATTTCTTCGTATGATAAAAAAGGGAGTTTCGAGTATGCCACATCATAAAACCATTACTGTTGTGCGACATATTCGGGTTTTCCTCACCCGTTCTAATTACTAGATCTACGGGTGGCAAATCTTTTGTCCAAAGATATTTTTTTACTGTATCTACATTAACGCTCTCTACGCCGCCCTTGATGGCGGCGTTAATGGCCGCCGCCATCTCCCGGTCTCCGTTGTAGCCAATTAAGTAGGTAAAATAATATTTCGAGTGGTCTTTTGTTTTTTCTTCGAGCGCGAGTATAACTTTTTGTGTCTCCAGAGAAAGCAGGTTTGGCCACTCGCCGATAAACCGTACCCGGACCCCCCTTTGGCTAACCAACTTATCTCGAAGGGCTATCTGGCCCCATATACCATATATTTTTTTGTCGAGCGTATTAATCTCTTCGGGCGTCCTTTTCGTGAGGTTATCATACGAGCCGACCCAAGCGGTTAGATATTGGATGCCCAGATCAACAGCCGACCTAGATATTTGTTCAAGCACCTTTGCCCCTCGAACATGCCCCTCCCACGCCCGGAGATCGTGCATCTTGGCCCAACGTCGATTGCCATCGACGATAATGGCGACATGCCGGGGTAAAGAGGGGTGCTCCCTGTGCCCTTTCATGGTCTTTGTATGATAGTTTAAATGAGAGCGCGTTTAAACACAAAAAAAGATGTTGTAGGTTTCTCCCCAGTCTCGTGCCTGCTGTTTGATATAATTAGGTGCGTATGAAAAGAATTGTTGCTCTGAAGACCGTCTTGGGCGTTTCTATTTTTGGGATGTTGTTTTCTGGGTATTTGTCGTATCAGGAGCTATTTAGAAAAACAACAGACGAAGTTGGGTGCAGTCCGGTGGGGACACCAGGAACGATCTTCGGCTTCCCGCCCTGCGTCTACGGATTTTTCATCTACTTTTTGCTGGTAATAATTGCTCTTCTTGGGGTCAAGGGGGACAAGGGAGATAAGGGAGAATAAACTCTCTAAGACGCTATTTATACGGACGCTCCTGGGGGCACCCCCCGTATTTTATACAACCAAGTCCCCCATTGAACACATTCACTGCGTCCTTCCGAAGTCCCTCGACTAGGCTCGGGACGGAGGAGGAGAACTCTAGATTGGGGAGAGATTAGGAAAGAATTAAATAAATTCAGTTATAATTTTAGTTATGGCCTTTATTCACCAGCACAGACGAAAAAGAGTATATAAAAATCTTGAACCGTATCCGCACCACAAACTCTATTACAGAATTCTCGATGGCGTAGTATCTGTGGTTGCGGTTGTCTCACCATTTGCCGCTCTTCCGCAGCTACTCAAGATATGGGTGGACCACGACGTCGAAGGGATATCGCTTTTTACTTGGATACTATTTCTGGTATTTGGCCTGCCGTTATTTCTCTATGCCGTTGCTCACAAAGACAAAAAACTAATAGTTATGTATACACTTGGTTTAATTATTACCGCCATCATCGTTTCGGGCATTATCTTGTTCCAGTAATATCTTTAGCCCTATACAACTAAGCTGCTCCCCCTAATAGACGTTATCAGAACCTATATGAATTAAGAATCTTCTTTGTAATATAATGACAAAGATGAAGAAAGTAAAAACCCTATCTTACTTATTACTCCTACCTCTTATTATTTTTGCTCCTCACGCCAAGGCTTTTGGTATTGGCTGTGGTGAAGGTGATTGGGCTTGTAACATAGAATTATTTCTTACGTTTGAGGCACCACTCGTGTTGGTGCCTCTTTTGGCTCTCGCGGTTATTTACCTAGTCGCAACTAGAAAAAGAGGATCATCTCCTGGAAGAAAAAATGTTATTAGGGCTACTGTCGCGCTGGTGCTTTTATATATACTATCCGTTGCGTTTGTGTATGGCTACGATGAGTGGAAAAATAAAAGATTCTTACAACAGACTGAAAAAAACGTCCTCGCAATTTCTTGGAAAGTATTTGCTCCGACCTGGGCTCCACCTCCGATGATTTTGAGGGAGCAATTTCGCCCATCAACCGAAAGAGATGCCTCTGATAGGGTGGTGGGCATAAAACGACTCACTACCGAGATGGGCGATGAGGGTGCAGGATGGGGTGGGCACGGGTGGTGGTTTGAAGTGTGTCAGGGGCCAGCAGAAGGCCTTGCTCTAATGGACGGCGGCGGCTGTCCATCCAATTGCGCTAACCTGACTAATCCCAACGTCTTCAATAATCCCCGCGACTACTGCATTCTAACGGGCGTTACAGAAAATGGGCTTAAAACTTTTAGCGTTGGGAGTGAATACTATCCAAATTATTTCTGGTTAACCGAGATTGACGGAACGTTGGTCGGTCTCCACCTGAGGGGTGAAGATTTTGATTCAGTTAACATCCGAGTCACGAAGGACGATATTTTCCATATAATAGACTCCCTAAGGAAAATACCCACAGAGGAGGTTATGAATAGGGGGTTGTACTGGTAAGTCCTGTGCAACAGACTGATAGTTTCTCCAAAAGACACCACTATCTAAATCCTATATACCAACTACCTTGCTGCTCCGCAGGCAGGTATCCTTCACTAAGCCTCCTCCGCCGAGGCTTCGGATGGCCAGAGAGTTACGGACTACCAATTGCCCGCGAGAGTCTTCGCTTATACTACGGAACTAGCAGGCCGCTCCGTAGCTTTCCTTGTCCTTCCGTAGTCTTAACGAAGGAGGAAGCGAAGGACGGCTCCGCAGGCAGGACTCGAACCTGCGGAACAAGAGTGGGTGCTGAGGGACTCGAACCCCCGGCCTTCTCGGTGTAAACGAGACGCTCTAGCCAGCTGAGCTAAGCACCCGCCATATTTGCCGAAGGAGCTCTTCGTCGCAAATATGAGCGTCCGCCGTAGTTTTAACGAAGGCGGACAGCCCGTCCTTCGCACAAAGCTTCGGAGGGCACTCAAATTTGTAGCTAAATCAAAGATTTAGACAAATTTGGTGGGCCAAGATGGATTCGAACCATCGACCTGCCGCTTATAAGACGGCCGCTCTAACCAGCTGAGCTATTGGCCCCTCGACTTCGCTCGGGGTAAACCCCTTCGACTGCACTCAGGGTGAACCCCTTCGACTGTGCTCGGGGTGAATCCCTCGGCTCGCCGCGCCGCGCCCGGGACAAACCCCTCGACTCGCTACGCTCGCTCAGGGTGAACCCTGGCTAATTCGCAATATATCCTAGGCGGATATCTGTTTCAACCTGAATTTTTTGATGAGCTGTCTAAACTCATCCTGCTCCAGCACCTCTTGTTTAAGCAGAGTATCAGCGATTCCCTTAAGAGCTTTCTTGTTGGTTAAAACTATTTTTTGGGCTGTTTTAAGGGCAGCCTCAATAAAAGTTCTTACCTCCTCATCTATTTTCGCTGCCACTTCTTCTGAATACCCCCTGCCGGCAGCTATCTCCCGCCCTAGAAAGACATATTCATCCTGTCCGTCGAAAGAGACGGGGCCTAGCTTTTCGCTCATGCCGAAGCGAGTGACCAGCAGTCTGGCCAGATGGGATGCCTCCTTCAAATCGTTGGACGCACCCGTGCTCACGTCCTTAAACGTAGCTCCCTCAGCTACGTACCCGCCCATAGCCACAGCTAGATCGGCGAGAAATTGAGATTTAGTTTTCAGGTGTCTGTCTTCAACGGGGAGCTTAAGCGTGTACCCTCCGGCCATTCCCCGAGAGACTATGGAAACCTTATGGACAGGATCAGAGTTTTTGAGGGACGCAGCCACCAGAGCGTGCCCGGCCTCATGATAGGCGGTGATTTCTCGTTCTTTGTCCGATACTAACCGACTCTTGCGCGCAGGGCCCAAGGTCACTTTCTCCACTGAATCGTAGATGTTCTGTTGGCTCACGCTTGTGCTTTGCTCCTGAACAGCGAGGATAGCCGCTTCATTAATTAGATTAGCTAAGTCAGCACCCGAAAAACCAGGCGTTCTGGTAGCTACCTTCTTGAAGTCAACATCATCGCCCAACGGCTTGCCCTCGGCGTGGATTTTTAGGATGTCCTCCCTCTCCCGGATGTCTGGCAGGTCCAGAAAAACCCTCCGATCAAACCTCCCCGGTCTCAAAAGAGCCTGATCCAGGACGTCCGGCCGATTAGTGGCGGCTAAAACAATTACCTGGGTGGTGCGGTCAAAGCCGTCCATCTCAACCAGGATTTGGTTGAGGGTCTGTTCCCTCTCATCATGGCCGCCGCCCAGCCCCGCGCCCCGCTCGCGCCCCACCGCATCAATCTCATCTATAAAAAGAATGGACGGGGCCGCCCTTTTAGCGGTATTGAACGCATCTCTAGTCCTGGAAGCTCCGACCCCAACAAACATCTCTACAAATTCAGAAGCTGACAGGTGAAAAAAGGGAACACCCGCCTCCCCCGCTACCGCCCTGGCTAGCAGAGTTTTACCGGTTCCCGGCGGTCCCATCAAAAGCACGCCGCGCGGGATTTTTGCCCCCATGTCCAGATATTTCTTGGGTTCTTTCAAGAAGCCGACTATTTCCTGGAGCTCCTGTTTGGCCTCCCTAAGACCAGCCACATTTTTGAAGGTGATTTTCTCTTTGAAATCGGTAAACAAATGGATGTTCGCCCGGCCGAAGGTGAAGGCTTGGTTCACGCCGGTGCGGGCCTGTCTAAGAAAAAACCAGAATATAGCCACGAAAACTATGATGGGCAGGACCGTCGGCAATAAAATACCAGTTATAAACAACATCCCGGACCGATCTACGACCGCTATGTTTACCTTAGCTAAATCTTCAGCCGTGAGCCCGAGATTTTTGAGGGTTTCGGTCAGGCTCACGCCGTCCTCTTTCTGAGAAACCAGCTCGGCGCCGTTGTCGCGGAGCTTGATTTTGACCCCCTCGCCGGCGATTTCTATTTTTTCAACTACCCCCGCCTTTATTTTCCCGGCAAGATCGGTCAACGTAATGCTCTCCGGCTCCTGAGGAGCCTGATATACAAGGGAGAAGATCAGGGCCAGCGAAAATAAAATAACAATACCCCTGAAGATACTTCTATAGAACAGGTTTTTCTCCATTAATTGTTTCCCCCCGGTGGGGTTTGGCCTTGGTGCCCAGCTTAAGAACAATTCTTTTCTCCGCCGGCCTAATTGAGCTGATAGTAAAACTATATTTCTTGCCTGGTTCGAGCGCCGCTCTGAGTTCATCCACAGAGCCGAACTCGGATACGTGAATTAATCCCATCAAGTCGTGCCCCAACCTAACGAATGCGCCGAAGGGGTTGAGTCTGTAAACCTCTCCTTCTATTACCTCGCCCTCTTTGAATTTATCTTCCACACTTTCCCACGGGTTCGGCTGCAGCGCTTTCAACGAGAGAGAGACGCGCCCATCTTTAATCTCGGCGATCTTGGCCTTGATCAAATCCCCGACGCTTACCACCTCTCTGGGATGATCCACCATGTTGTGGCTTAACTCTGAAATGTGGATAAGGCCCTCTATCTCCGGTTGGTCAGCAAACTTGATAAAAACCCCAAAGTCGGCAATGCCCGAGACAATCCCGGGGACGATGTCGCCTACAGCATATTTTTCAAGCAAATCCTTGATGTTCTTTGCCTCTACCTCGCGTTCTGAGAAGATAAGTTTGTTGGTGCGGGGATTGATGTTAATAATTTTGGCGGTCAACTCCTGTCCAATAAAATTTTTCAACTCCTGGACGATTTTAGAACGGTCGCCATCCTCGCTTTTCGGGTAGTGGTCGTTAGAAAGCTGGGAAGCGGGCAGAAAGCCCTGGATACCCCTGGCTTCAAGCAACAAACCGCCAGAGTTGGCGCCGACCACTTTGACTGGGATCGGCTCCCCGGCATCCTTCAGCTCCTTAAGTTCCTGCCAAACTTTTTGCTTTCCAGCCTCCATCAGCGAAAGCTCAATTAACCCCTCATCATTTTCTGGTACGATAACCTTAGCTGTAACCTGATCGCCGACCTGCAGCTTCTTCAGGACACCCTTAGCGTTAATGAGCTCTACTCCATAAATAACTCCTGTGCCCACCCTAGGCACGCTAAAATAAACCGCGCGGTTACTCTTCTCGGTAAGGGTGGCATTAACCAGCTCCCCCTCCCTCAAAATAGGCATCAGCCCCGGGTTGGATTTAAGCATCTGGAACTCAAAAGAGTCCTGTTTTTTCACATTTTGTCTCATCAGGGCAGCAGTGATTATAGGTAAAGTGGGATTGAAAAGCAACGCTAGTCAGAATAAAATAAGAGCGATGGTTATTAGTCTTTTGGGGCCATCGGGTGCGAGGTGCCAGGTGGCCGATTTTAGTCTATTGGTGGACCCTCCGGCCAAAAAGAGGGGCAACTTGACGCTTGAGACGCAGACTAAAGTTGACGAAATGGATTTTCCCGAGGAGGGGCGGATAAGGGGTGCTGGAGAGTATGAAGTCGCCGGGGTAAAGGTGCGCGGCATTGATGTCGGAGGGGATAAAAAAGTATTTAGAACGGTCTACGCTGTTCGCTTTGACAACATCCGCCTCGGTTTCCTGAATGGACTGCCCGGGCCGCTGGGCCATGATGTTCTCAGCAAGCTGGGTGAAGTTGATGTGTTGTTTGTTAACCCGGAGTTGTCCTCCCTGACCCCTAAGGAGTTCGCCGCGCTTATAAAAAAAATAGAGCCGAGCGTGTTGGTTCCCATGACCGATAAGGGAGCCAAAATGCTCTCCACTGAACTGGGGCAGAAGACCTCTCAAGAAGAAAAACTTGTCCTGAAGGCAAAAGAAATTAATAAAGAAGAGGGCACTAAGTTGATATGGCTAAGGAGCGAGTAGGCGGCGGCAAAACAAAAGAAACAGAGATTACTAAAGAGCTCCGCGAGTCCTACTTGGATTATGCAATGTCGGTTATCGTAGGCCGCGCCCTGCCGGATGTCCGCGATGGTCTAAAGCCGGTTCACCGACGGATTTTATGGGCGATGTGGAGCGCAGGGGTCACCCATTCGGCCAAGTACAGGAAATCGGCCAATGTTGTTGGGGATGTTATGGGACACTATCACCCCCACGGCAATGACCCCATATATGAAGCTCTTGCCCGGATGGCTCAGGACTTTTCTTTGAGGTATCCCCTTATAGATGGACAGGGTAATTGGGGCAATATCGACGGCGACAATCCTGCAGCGATGAGATATACCGAGTGCCGATTGTCCAAGGTGGCCGATCCCCTCCTGCTAGATATAGAGAAGGATACGGTAGACCTGGTGTCGAACTACGATGATACACGTAAAGAGCCCACCGTTCTTCCCTCAAGATACCCCAATCTGTTGGTAAACGGGTCGGATGGTATTGCCGTTGGTATGGCAACCAAAATTCCACCCCACAACCTGAGCGAAGTTATCCAGGCTACGGAACACCTGATAGACAAACCCGGAGCCAGCTCTGAGGAGTTGATGGAGTACATACAGGGGCCCGACTTTCCAACCGGGGGCATTATTTATAACAAGAAAGGTATCTATGAGGCGTATTCTTCCGGCAAGGGAGCAATCACCGTTAGGGGGAAAGTTGATCTGGACGAGAAGCAGATAGTTGTTACGGAAATCCCTTACCAGGTTAATAAATCAGAGCTCCTGGTGAAGATAGCCGAATTAGTGAACGAAAAGCGCGTTGAGGGCATTAGGGACATCCGGGATGAGTCTGACAAAGATCAACAAGTGAGGATAGTGGTGGATCTCAAACAGAACGCTGTGCCCCAGAAAATAATGAACCAGCTTTGGAAACACACCGATCTGCAAAAAGACTTTCACCTGAATATGGTAGCGCTAGCCGAGGGTCTGAAGCCCGAAACCATGTCTATTAGGGATGTTCTCGCCAGCTTTATTGAGCATCGCCAGGAGGTGGTATCTCGCCGGGCGAAATACGATCTGGAGCGGGCGAAGGAGAGGGCGCACATTCTGGAGGGACTTTCTAAGGCGCTGGATGACATTGATAAAGTCATTGCTACCATTAAGAAATCTGCTGACCGTGATGACGCTAAGGCGAATCTGATCAAGAAATTTAGACTAACCGACATCCAGGCGACCGCCATTCTGGAGATGCGTCTCCAAACTCTGGCTGCCCTGGAGAGAAAGAAGATAGAAGATGAGCTGAAGGAAAAAAGAGCATTAATAAAAGAACTCACAGAGCTATTAAAAGATCCGAAAAAAATCCTGGGCGTCATTAAAAAGGAGTTAGAGGAGATAAGAAAGGACTATGGAGACGAGCGCCGGACAAAGGTGGTGGCTGGCAGACTTAAGGAGCTTGCCACCGAGGACCTCATTCCAGATGAAGAGGTTGTGATTACGATGTCCAGCGATGGATATATCAAACGTATCCCTCCCACCACTTTTCGTAGCCAGAAGCGCGGTGGCAAGGGATTAATTGGCAGTGCTGTCGGGGAAGAGGACATTTTGGCGCACCTTCTCAGTGCCCGCACCCACGACAACATCCTTTTCTTTACCGAGATGGGCAGGGTTTTCCAGACTAAAGTCTATGAGATCCCCGAAGGAACACGTGTGAATAAGGGCAGAGCTATTCATAACTTTTTGGAGATACCAAGCGGGGAGAGGGTCAGCGCTATTATCACCTACCCCAATGGAGAAACCGAGAAGGACAGATTTCTAGTGATGGCAACCTCCAGGGGTGTGGTTAAGAAAACAGCCCTGTCCGGCTTCGCGAATGTTCGGCGTAGCGGCATTATTGCCATCGGCCTAAACAAGGATGACCAGTTGAGGTGGGTAGAACTTGTTTCTAAAAACGATCAAGTCATTATGGCTACCCGCGACGGGAAATCCATCCGCTTTAGAGAGTCTGATGTAAGGGCTATGGGCCGAACTGCGGCGGGAGTCAGGGGCATTGCTCTGAAGAAGGGTGATGTGGTGAACTCTTTTGATGTGATTGGCGCCAAGACCGACGCGAACTTCCTGGTGGTAATGGAAAACGGTTATGCTAAGCAGACGTCTCTTAAGGAATATAAAGTCCAGAGACGCGGCGGCTCCGGCATTATTACTGCCAGCGTGACTGCCAAGACCGGTCCGGTCGTTTCCTCACATGTTATAATCAGTGAGGAAGAGCTGCTGGCGATTTCTAAAAAGGGCCAGGTGCTTAAAACGAAGATAGGAGATGTCAGGAAGGTCGGCCGGGCAACCCAGGGGGTCAGGATAATGACCCTCAAATCTGGGGACAAGCTGGCGGGCGCAGTGGTGCTCTAAGCATCATGCAATCCCAATTTACGAAAAAACAGATAATTTTTCTGGCGGTTGCTGGGGTTTTTGCGTTGATCGTTGTCCTGTTGCTGGTGGGCGTAGTGCCGGGGAGACGCGGTACCGGAGGTAAGGCCGTGGATTTGACTGTGTGGGGAGTAGATCCTCCCGACGTTTGGGCGAACACCATTAATCGCTTTAGGGTAGAGTTTCCTAATGTTCGGGCCGCCTATCAACAATTGGGGGAGGGCTCGTATGAGGAGACTCTGTTAAATGCTTTGGCAGAGGGGAACGGACCGGATGTTTTTATGTTTGATAACAATTGGCTGGTAAAACACAAAAATAAAATAATTTCCATCCCCCGAGAAAAGATTTCTTCCCAAACGCTGGCCGTTTTTCCGGGGAAAGAGGTGTCTTCGCGGTCAATAGCGACCCTCTTCCCCCGAGCAGTTGAGCAGGATTTTATTCTGGGGGGCGAGATATATGCCCTGCCCCTCTATATAGACACACTAGCCCTCATTTATAACCGGGATCACTTTGACCAGGCGGGCATCGCTGTTCTCCCCAGAACTTGGGCAGAGTTTAATGAGCACATCCCGGCCCTACGGCATGCCGGCGAGGACGGTGAGCTAACCCGGATGCCTGTTGCTCTTGGAGGACCGTCCAGGGACATAGAAAACGCCGTTCAGCTGATAAATCTTTTTTTCCTGCAGGCCAGCCCCGCTACCCTGAACGAAGATTCAGAAGCAATTGTTGCTTACGGCGGGATCCAGAGAGACGCATTTCTTAAGTATCTTTCCTACGCGAACCCGAAATCGGGTTTATATTCGTGGACCAACGGGAGCCGAAACGATTTTGATTCATTTGCCAGAGGGGATGTATCCGCAGTTTTCGCTTATCAGAAGCAGCTGGAGGCGATACGGACTAAAAACTCTCTTTTGAACTGGGCGGCGGGAGATATGTTGCAAGTAAGTGATTTAACGGCGGTTAACTATCCAGACTATTACGGGCTAGCGGTCTCCAACAGGACAAAGAACCGGGGTGTCGCCTGGGACTTTGTGGTCTTTGCGACCACCAGCGAAGATAGCGCCGAGTATTATGCCACAACCCTGGACTTAACGCCGGCTCTTAGATCCCTGATAAAAACCTGGAAGGAGCTTCCTGGCACAGGCGGTGTCTATGCCAGGCAGGCCCTGACGGCGCGCAGCTGGCTCGTGGCAGATCCAGATCAAGCCAGCGCCTACTTGGATGAAGCAATTGCAGACGTAGCGAGCGGTTTTCTAAACCCCGAAGAGGTCCTGCGCAGGTTAAACGAGGAGATGGAGAACGTATCAGAATATGATGTGGAATATAGTGAGTAGGTTTTTAATTAAAACAGCCTCGGCCGGGATACTGCCCAGCCGGCTGGTACCGGAGTGCAGCCCGACCGGTGCCACTGATGTGATGCCTAAATGCGATATGTGTTTCTTAGCCCAGATGGGCTACAACATCATAATGACACTTGTCTACGCTGCTTTCGTGATCGTGGTGATTATGGCTATAGCGGGAGGAATTCGCATGTTTTTCTCCGGAGGAAGCCAGGAGAAACTCGGGGCCGCCAAAAAACATATAACATCCTCATTAGTCGGGCTGGCAATCGTGTTGCTCTCATGGGCGGGCTTGAACATACTGATCACGGCCCTCACAAACTACGAGGACGTTATGAGTAGCCCGTGGTACGCCTGGCGGAAGCTGAACTGTGGACCACAACAGAGAGAATGCCAGGCCAAATGCACAGTAAGATATAGCGACCCGGGGGAGAGAGAGGCCTGCGAGCAGCAGTGTCCTGGGGTTAGGTAATGTATAATAGATAACGTGAGGCGAGAAACTAAGCGGGTTTTGTGCAGACTAACCTTTTTGGCAGCTCTTCTCTACCTGATTATTCCTGGTACCTTGGCGGCGGACTGCAATCCCTATGAGTTTTTTTGTGTCCCACCCATTACTAAGGCGACGACCGTAAGCGCGCTCGTTGATGGCGTGGTTAATTTTCTGAAGGTATTCGCGGCAGCAATTCTGGTAGTGGTTATTTTGGTCGGCGCCTTGCAGATAATGGTTTCCAGTGGAAACCCGGAGAACCTTAAAAGGGGCAGACAGACTATTACTTGGGCGCTGATCGGATTCGCAGTTATTCTGCTGGCTGGCAACCTGGGGAATATTGTGGCTGGCATTCTGGGGGTGGACCCGAGCGAGCTGGGCATGGGCTCGTCTAATCTTGACACTCCCGGCGGAGTCATCGGAGTCATCAATACCGTTGCCGGCTGGATGTACGGCATCCTGATGGCGCTGGGGACAGTTTTTATTCTTTTATCCGCCTTTTTCTTCCTGACTTCGGGTGGAAATGCAGACAGGGTTGGCACCGCAAGGCGGAC
>Ga0233423_10001129_pt1 | contig 13509 bp, 8 predicted proteins | sample Watercolumn_Mata_FD_180713 | JGI IMG/M metagenome (GOLD analysis project Ga0233423, IMG submission 180713) | Freshwater microbial communities from Lake Matano, South Sulawesi, Indonesia - Watercolumn_Matano_2014_112_MG | ecosystem: Environmental > Aquatic > Freshwater > Lake | place: Indonesia... | reverse complement strand
TAATGGGTCATAGTCAACCATCGATTCTGACTCTATGTTAAATTCTGTAACCTCAAGCTCAATCCCAGGATAATTATTTTTTATTAACTCTTTAAGTTTTGGGATAATCCCACCAGCTTGCCCTATAGGCAACGAAGTATCATATTTATTCACATAGTTGCGATTCCACCATGTTTGAGTCGATTGCAAAATAAATGAGTTTTCAGCCGATCTAGTTATCGATCTGACCTCTTTAAAAGAAGGAAAGAGATGGAAACTTAAAACATCAAGAATCCTAATTCCTTTCGGGTTAGCGGTTTTATCTTTCTCAAAATCTTTACACATCTTTAAAAATTCTCCCAAGACCGGTTTTTGTTTGTCTTTTTCCGATAAGCTACCCCAATTTAACCATGAAGTTTCAATGGAGGGGGCAAAAATTTTTATTTTTATAGCCGGGTCTATCTGGGCCTGGGTATTCTTTACACACAAGGATATTTTCTTGAATATTTCGAAGTATTCCCTTACCGAACAGGGTTTATCCCGAAGATCAAAATGAACCTTATGCCATATAAAAGGCTCATTGCCTATCTCAAAAAATTTCACGCCATAGCCTCTATCTTTATTTAGATAACGCACCAGCTCGGTAATCGATTTTTCATCTATTTGACTATTTGGACGTACAGGAGATAAACCTAAAGCGTTTATCTGGATTAACGGCTCAGCGCCAATGTCACGACAATACTTGATAAACTCATCCAGACTAACCATAGTTATCTCTTTGCCATTTCCGGGGAAAGTAAACTTCAAGCTACGCCAATCATACCTATCCATAAAAGGCCCTCCGGCCCTTAAAATCTTAAGACCCAAAGAAGCTGTTTTCTGCTTATCCGGTAAATCAAGCCACACCCCCCAGTTTGCTCCGTAAAAGTATGGCCCTATGGAAACACTACCCAGTCTGGAAACCATAATTGTATCCCTGCACCTGAGCCGGCTATTATCTTTAAGATTAATCAAATAATGCCTGGGTGGCATTGTTCTTTCTATTTTAGTGTTTTTGTTTACGCTTAAGCTAGGTAAGAATTTAAAATCTTCGATTAAAATGCTCCCCTTTTCTTGATCGTGACCTTTTTTGTGTATACCAAAACGCATTACCTTATTCCATTCGTTCATACTGCTAAAACCGGGGTTGCGCGGGCTCCAGTCTTTCGCTATTTTGAAATCAGAAAAAAGCAAACTGATCTCCTGCCGACTATTTGCGGTAAGAAAACATTTATGCATCAAGGGTTTTAGAATCTTTAGATTCTTATCTTCAACCATAAAATAAACGTAAACTTCATCTTTTTGCTTACTGGATACAATTAATCTTATGCCTTTATAACCGCTTAAATCACACGCCTCTTTAAAATTAATCCAAAAATCGATCTCTGGCCAAGGCCATGATCTCGTTGCTTTCAGTTGGTAAACAAATTCTACTGCTTGGGGATTATCTTTAAGTTTCTTAATCTGTCCGTGCGAAGCTCCGGGCCAACCTGAATCAGTTCTAATCTGCCAATTACTGCTGTTTAACCTAACTGGTGGCTGATTATTTCCTGAAGCAATAGCAAGTTGCTGCGTAGATAGCCATGCGCAAAAAAATAACGTGCAATTCGCCAATAAAAATTTCTTGTTGGAAGCCCTAAACATCCGTTTTGGCATCTATGCTGATACGGCAATGCGCGTAAGAATACTCGCCCGGTTCCATTATTGCGGCTTGAGTATTTAAATATTGCAGAACTCTACCCCGGTGATAAAGATCTGAATTTAAGATATGCAGGAACCACCCTGAATTAGATATTAAAGGAGAAAATAGCACTTTCGGTAAATGCTTTTTTTTATCCGTGCTGGTTGATACGCCAATAAATTTATTGTTTTCTGGGACACAATAAATCTGCTGCCAATCATCAGTTATATCGGCCGTAAACAAAGGAAACGTACCATTTTGTTTTTCACTCAACCAATGAGTGTATCTCTCTGAGAGCATAAGATTCGTCTGTAGGCGCTCAACTGCTATTTTATCTTTTACCTGGAGAGAAACCTTAAGCTCAATTACCCCTTCCCCTTGTAATATCATCTCCCAGAATTGCGTAATGGCTAAATGGAACCATCGACCTCTGGCTCTCATTGCATGATTATCTTGTCCTTCAATCTTCCATACCGCAGAAGATGCAGAATCATACCAGCGCCCAGCGGAACGCAAAGAAGTATAAAGACCTAATTTTTTTGTCAGCTCTTGTCCGTTCCAAAAAATATTTCCTCTTCCCTGATCAAAGATAAATTTTAATTTTCCTTTTTCAACTGCAGGGGAAAACTTCTTTTTTATTAATTGTCTAGCTGCATTTAACTTAGTTTCTACTGCAAATGACTGGTATCTTCCGGGCATACGTATAGTTTTTTCTTCGGGATTAATTTTCTCAATCCTTAACAGGCGTGCTTTGTGATAAAAATCAGCATTAAGAATCTTGGCAAAATTACCATCTTTCTCGGGAAAAAACAGGTTTAAATCCGGTAATTGTTTTTCTGGGCTAGTTAGTCCTATCGTTCCTGCGGGGATACATCTTTGCAACATATCAGACTCGGTTTCTAAGAATGTATCAGAAAAATCACCTTCTCCGTAATCACTAGAATAATGCCTGTAGTCTCCCGCGCACATAAATTGCAGGCGCTCTTGCTGAATGTTTACTTCCTTGCTAACTTCAAGCCATACCTTCCATAAGAATCCGGTATCATTGTTAATTTCAAACTCCCAGATTTGTTTAAGGGCAAGACCGGCCCAAGAACCGTAACCGATTATTTTATTTTGGGCTTCTTTCTTGAATTCCCAGTGCCCGGAATTCGAATCATACCATTTTCCGTCAACATAAAGAGAAGTATTCAAATGGCTATTCTTGGTTAAATTTAAACCTTTGCAAGAAAGAGTTGCCATGCCGTTTGTAAAAATTAATCTCAGCTCACCACAAGTCAGCAAAAAATCCTGATTAAGGTGCTGCAAATACTTCTCTTTATCAGTAATAGCAAAGGATATTTTCCCCGAGAATATATTGGTTAAGTTTGGCTGAAACATCGAGAGGATATTTAAACTGGCTACCTTGTATTGCAATAGGCGGCAGTTATTCACGTAATCCGAATTAAAAACCTGAACCTTGCTTGATGAAAAAGTGCCGCTTTGCTCAAAAAACAAAGAAGGAATATTCAACTCAAGAGCTGCCGCACTTTCTGTTCCGATTACTTTCCTTGATATATTACCTTCTAAGAACGATTGCCACCCCTTGCTTATTTCATCTATAATTGGGAACATCCCATCCTCTATACCGGTGAACCAGTGAGTATAGCTATTAGAAAGCATGATATTCGCCTGGCATTCTGATATTTGCACATCAAGCGCTGAATTTATTCCCACCTCCCATTTTAATCCGAGATCTTTATCCAATTCCAACTCCCATACTTGCGTAACATCAAACTGCTCGAATTTGCCCGTGGCAAACAACTTGTTTTCGCTTTGTTTTTCGATTGTCCAGTCGGCCTGCACGGAACTATAATATTTATTTTCAATTGCTAAAATCGTATGTCCACCCAAGCCCGGGGTTAACAGTTGACCATCCCAATTAAACAGCAGACGGCCATTATTAAATACGATATTTAACGGACCTTTTTTAAGAATAGCCACGCCTTCTTTGGCACCGGAAGTCTGAGCATAAAGAGGAACAACTTGATCAACCGGACCATCTTTGATAATCTGGCCGTCTTTTAGAAAGATAACCCTTTGGCAAATACGACGCAGCATATTCATATCATGTGTAACAAAAACAATGGTTTTTCCCTGTTCTTTCAACTCAAATATCTTTCTAATGCATTTCTTTTGGAAATGCTCATCGCCTACTGCTAAAGTGTCATCGATCAAAAGAATATCCGAATCCATGTTTATAGCGATGGCAAATGCCAGACGCACAAACATGCCTTGAGAATAACATTTAACCGGCGCATTGATAAATTTCCCTATATCGGCAAAACTTACTATATCGTCATAAATAGATTCTATTTGAGAAGGAGATGACCCAAATAGACCGGCAATCAAATAAATGTTTTCGCTTCCGGTAAGCTCTGTCTGAAAACCTGCACCTAACTCTAGGAGTCCTGAGATTTTTCCCAAAACTTTAACGTGGCCGCGATCAGGTTTTAGCATCCCGGCAATCATTTTTAAGACCGTAGATTTACCCGCGCCGTTTTCGCCAATTATCCCTACTGCCTCGCCTTGATTTATCTTAAAGGTTAATCCTTTTAGTGCCCAGAAATTCTCCCATGTTGGCTTTCTATCAACAACAAATTTAATACGGTACATCCCCCAGAGGTCGTTAAATACAATCTGCTCCATCTCTTAGATCCTTTTCAAGATTTTTGCTTCAAGCCGCAAAAACAACAACCAGCCTGATATTATGCTTAAAAACCCCCAAAGAAAAACGCTAATGACCGTCGTAAAATTAGGTATAACTGCTCGATACATTACATCGCCATAATAGATTATATATGATGTCATCGGATTTAAGTTACAAAGCCAACGAAATTCTTCAGGAACCATCTCAATGGAGTAAAATACCGGCGTCATCCAAAGCCAAAACATTAACACAGTACCCAATAGATGCTCGACATCGCGGAAAAATATATTCAAAATTGATAGAGATAAACTAAGCCCACAAAGAAATACAAAATGCAACAGCAAAATAAGTATTAACAAAGGCAGATATAAAATTATTTTTGGATTAAAGAATAAGAAAATAGGATAAATAACCAACCATCCAATAAGAAAATTAAGGAAGCTAGATAAACAGGAGCTTAAGGGGAGGATCTCGCGGGGCAAATTAAACTGGCGGAGGATGGTTTGTTTATTTAAAATAGTAGCGGATGCCTCTGATAGACCGGAAGAAAAAAATAACCATGGGTAAATTCCTGAGAGTATAAACAATGGGAAGTTCTTTATTGCGACTTTAAAGATAACGGTAAAAACAAAACTTATTACGGACATAATCAAAAGGGGGGTTATTATTGCCCAGAGAATACCTAGGAAAGAAGTCGTATATTTTGCCTCAAGCTGTTTAACCGCCATATCCCATAAAGCGTGCCGATATAAATATAGATTTTTTAACCTTTCTCTAAGCATTTCTTCAGATAGACGAGGCGATATCCTTGCCGTCTAAGATCACATCCTCCATCGACATATATTTCCAACAACCATAACGACCGCAAGGGAGTATATTATTAGATGATAAAAATCCCCTTATTACCGTGGTTGCCCGTTCATAATTCCGGTCATAAATTGGATAACCGTATTTTATATCATTCTCATCCCTAACTAAAACTTTGTTTTTCTTGCCGATGATGCCGGTTTTACTAAGGTCATTTAAAATGTTTTTAACAATATTCTGTTTGTTAATTGGTCTATCCTTTGAATATGAGACCTCAGCATACAGAGAACTCATACCATAAGGTGCAACATTATTGGAAAAATTATGAAAGAATCCTGTTCTGAAAAAAATGGTCTCCTTGTGCGGAAAATATATCCAATGCTTCTTTGGTTGGCAATTCCCTTTTATACCAAGATTCAAATTAAAAATTGAATTCCAGCGTAACTTCTTTAAACTCTTAAGAATCTTCCCAGGCAGAGGCCTGGCTATCTTGATTAATTCAGGCAAAGGCATTGTTAAAACTAAAGTATTATATTTTTCCTTGACGCTGTCATTTATAGTTATTTCTCTTTTTTTAAGATCAATTTCACTAATACGGCAATTCTTGGATATTGTGCCTATTTGCTTTTCAAATGCCAACGCAAGCTGAGCTATCCCCCCTTTTTTGGGATACCAAAAGAATGCATTATAGCCAAAGTGATTGTCGTTGGTCTGGAAGTATCCGTTCACTATATCGTAAAGATAAAGACGGGGGATAAACTTGTCTGTCCATGACGAACAAATCATCTGATTCAAAGGTATTGTCCAGAATTTCTCATTATAAGGAACCATAAAATGTTTGGCTATACCTTGACCGAAATTGGTGTTTATCCACTTTAAGAAACTCTCCTCTTTGTTGCTAAAAGACCTGGAATTACAGATGCGGATAAAACCCCATAAGCATTCATTAGCTATCGGTTTAGGCAAAGCGTGCAGATTGGCCTGAAAAGGATAGCGGCTAAAGACCCCAAAGTTATTAATCCATGCGTTTCTTTCGTGACGGATCAAATTACCTTTCAATAGCTTTTTTATTAACTCCAGCGTATAGTTGTTTCGGAAGTGTAAAAGGTGCCCATCATAATCAAAAACAAAACGGCTGATCTTTTTAGAACGGCACAGTCCTCCTACATCGCTGTCTTTTTCATAAACAGTAGTTTTTATACCTTTTTGTTTAAGATGCCAGGCAACGCTTAGTCCAGCCAGCCCGGCCCCTAAAATAACGATCTTTTTAGCCATTAGCTTCTATCTTAATTAACTTTAAGAACATGCCTATACTAAATAAAAAAACAGAAATAGTGATAACTGCCGCAAAAAGGTGGCTTACCCTAGTTAAAACCAATCCACAGACAACAAAAATAGAACATAACAAATACATAATCAAAATTGTTTTAAGTGGTGAAAAACCTAATGTTCCGATTTTTAAAGCAATGTGATCCCTGCTTTTTCTAAATGGCGGTTTCTTTTTAATTATTCTGAAAATTATAAGTAATATTGTATCTATGACCGGCAAGCCTACAATCATTATTGGGCTAAGCAGCGCAAAAACATTATTACTAGAAGCATAGTGCGTAAGCAAGGCAATAGAAGCAATAAGCAACCCAAAGAAGTGACTGCCGGCATTGCCCAAATATACTCTTGCCGGAGGCATATTGAAAATAAGAAACCCTGCGCTAGTAGCACACAGAATAAGACTTAAAACTTGCGCATTCAAATCTGCGTTAAAAAAACCTATTAACAGAAATGCGATGCTCACGATTAGGGATATCCCGGTAGCCAACCCATCCATGATATCAAGAAGGTTAAAGGCATTAGTTATACCCAAAATCCAAAAGAAAGAAATTGCTGCGTTTGGCCAAAAGCCAAAATACATAATCTCGGTTCGTACCCCAGAAAGAATTAATAGAATTGCACAGGCTGATTGGACCAAGAATTTCTGTGTCACTGATAACTCCTTTAAATCATCGATTACGCCCAGAATCAACATAAACAGACTTGCTCCTGCTATTGCCAATACCTTACCTAGAACCAGATTAAGTGTATAAACGCTTAATCCCAAAGAACAAATAAAAGCCAGACCTATTCCTAACCCGCCTACTAACGGGACACCTCCAAGATTAAGCTTCTTGTATTTTAAAAAAATCTTTGCCAAGAAGGACGTAAAAACTATGGTCAAGCCTAAGGCAGCGGTAAAGATAATTGCGTATTTAAACATTTTAGCTCCTTTCTCCCAGAGTAGAATATACTTTTTCGGTATCTTTAACCATTCTCCTTAATAGAAATTCTTCGGAATTGACTTTCTCTCTTGATAACCTGATAAATTCATTCATTTTTTGCCTGTCTTTAAGTAGCGCCTCTACCCGATTTTGCATAGATTGCCTATCACCAACTTTAACTAAATAACCTGTCTTGCCGTTTTCTATGATTTCCCTGATCCCTCCGGTATCGGTAGCTACCACCGGCACCCCTGCGGCCATGGCTTCCAAAACCGCTATCGGCAGACCTTCCCATAGCGAAGTCAGCACAAAAATATCAAGAGCAGATAAAACAAAAACCATATCATTGCGCCAACCGGTTAAAATAATCTGACCCCCTAAATCAAGCCTTTTTATCAGAACCTCTGCTTTTCTCCGCAATAGTCCGTCCCCTACCATAATAAATTTTGTATTCGGGATACTTTTCTTAATGGTACTGGCTATTTTAATAAAATCCAAGGGAGATTTCTGAGGTTTAAAACAAGCAACCGTTCCAATCGCTAGATCTGTTTCATTTAACCCCAGAGAACGCCTGGCAGCACTACGCATACTTTGGTCTCTAAATTCATTACCCTTTATCCCGTATCTGATTATAATATACTGGTCTTCTCTGCCAACCAGTTTTTTTAATCCCTTCTCTTTATCAAAACTAGAAACAACGACTAATTTATTGGTAAAAGTTGCGCATATTTTTTCTAAGGTTGTATAAAAATAGTTAGCAAGCCTAGGCTGATAATCATGAAAACTCCAGCCGTGGACAGTATGAATAATGGCTGGCACACAAGCTACTCTTGCGGCAATTCGTCCCAAGATTCCTGCTTTAGAGCTATGGGTATGAACTATCTGAATTCTGTTTTTCTTGATAAAACTCAAAATTTCAACAAAAGCTAAAACGTCTTTAAAAATATTAATCGGCCGCTCCAGAAACCTTGATTGCTTTAAAATCAAACCCTTTATTGCGGATGCTTCGTTGATTAATAAACCGTCCTTGGCGGTGAATAAAAAAATATTATATCTTTCCTTATCCAAACCACCGATCAAGCTTATTAGTTGTTTCTGGGCGCCTCCTAATTCTAATTTAGTAATGACATAAAGAAGGTTAATTCTCGGCATTCTATAAACGAACTCTTACGCCTGGCTCTTTGATAATTCTATCATACTTGACGCACTTGGAGAAATCCTTTTACGGTTGCAACGCATCCTCTCGATTAGGGTCAACCATCAACCCTAAAATTATCCACCATATAAACACCACTTCGGGTAGAAAAAACGTAAAGTCTAAAAAATTATGAATTAAAAATATTATGCCTGCTATAAACAGATAGACATCTTGGCTTCTATTAGGGGATTTCGTAAGGTTTTTAAGACTCGTCGTGAGGGTAGTATATATAACCCAGATAAAGGCGCATAGTCCCAATATACCCATCTCAGCCCATATTTGTATGTAGGAATTATGTGCGTAGCGGCTGAACTTTAGATTAAAATTGCCTAAACCTACGCCGACCAAAGGATGTCTTTTAATGATTTCAAAAGCATCTTTCCAATAGTTTAATCTCATTATCATGGAGAAAAAAGGCTGGGTGTGCTGCCTGTATGGGGCTGAACGCAAAATGAAAATAATCACCATGAACATAAATATTCCCAAAAGATAAAAAATGGCTCTCTTTTTAAACCTCCCTTGTAGGCAGAAATAAACAATCAGACCAAAAAATAGGCTTAAAAAAGCCCCAAGTGACCTCGTAAGAAATAGGGCAAAAAATACTACAGGAAACAGCCAAGAGCGATCTTTGTTAATAAAGAATAACGGGATAACCATCGCCAGATATCCCCCGAGGATACCCGGCGTCACGAAGGGGGCAAAGACCCTCCTGCTTTGAAGATAATCTAAGACAAAAGGAAATAGAGACTTGCTATTAGCCAAGTAATCTGCCAGATGTTTAAAACCAAAGAAATATTGATATATCGCCAATAGACTAATGATTAGTCCTGCCAGCGTAATTGTCCGCACAACAGATATTCTTTCGCGTTTAGATAAAGAAGCCACAACAAAAAATAACAACAAGCCAGTTAAATATTTATAGAGTTGCACTGAGCTATTTATCTTATCCTGAGAAAAAACTAAAGAGATAAATAGCGCAAAAATAAACAAAAGGATAGGATAAAATAACGACCGGGGATCTAATAAATACGCCTTTTTATAAATAAAATAGGCACCGAGAAAGATCAAAAACACCAACGAAAAGGCAAAATTTAAATAAGGAAAGGCTGGCGAAGAAACAAAAGGGCGAATAAAAATTGCAACTAAAAAAGTCAAAAGCATTCTATACTGATAACTTTAGTTAAAATAATAAACATCCATTCCTCTAAATCTATCACTTTTGAAGGACATCTTTTTCTTATACACATTCATCCATTCTTGCAACCCTTTAGAAATAAACGGAAGGTCGCTCCAATGTGAGCAAACAACCCATACTCCGACATCTGCTTGTTTCTTAAATTCCCCCATATTTATCGTTTTAAAATTAAAAGTCTGCTTGAAACAAGCTTCCGAATATTTATCATTTTTGTCTATAATGGATGCAGGGCCATCCAAATAAAGCCGGCCCTTTATATTGTCAGGGAGATAATATTGAAAAGACGGCCAGCAGCTATAATGCGAAAGCATTATAATATCGGGGTTGCGGTAACTTGAGGCAATGTATCTGGCTGCCTGACGGAATTGTTTTGTTACTGAAGGTACTCCGATTGAAAACCTGAAATTTTTTTCAAAATAATAATTGTTCAGCGATATTGCAATTATGATGGTTAGTAAAAACATTGCCGAAGTGAAAATTATTTTGTTTTTACGGAAAAACTCAATCCCTTTCGCTAATACGATATAATATAAAAATGAAATGCTGATTAATGCGCGGTCAAGATATAACGGCCTTATGATTTTGGAGAAAACTAAAATAATTACTGGAATCAACAAATAACTTAAGGCTATCAATAGCCCTTCGCTGGGGTTACGGTTAATCCTTTCTTCGTCAGTTGACCTAGAAAATATAAGTGACCATAAACCGCATAAAAAGATAATGCCTATCAAAAACTGCAAGAATGCAAGATTTAGGTTTAAAGTATAGTAGCCTGCGGTAAAATTTATAAATATATTAGATACGTTCTTTACTGTTATCGTAGGGATCCAAAAAGTGCTTACAACTCTTTTAAAATGCTCAATAAAAACAAACAGCCATGGGGCAAATAATAAAAAAGTCAAAACTTGCACGACCATCCATTTTCTGAATATACTTTTTCCGTATCGTTTATAACTAAACATTAAAAAAAGATTTTGGGCAAGAATATTGAAAATACCGAAATAGTGCGTATAGATACTTAAGACCGTAAGAAACGTATACCCTAACCATAATCCGGTCCTATCTGATTTAATCGCTCTTAAGAATAGATATACCGATAATAACGATAGGAAAAAAAAGAGAGAGTAGCCTTTAACCTCTTGAGCGTAATATATGTGGAACGGTGAAACAGCAATAAAAAAAGCAGTACATAAAGCTACCCGCTTATTGAAAATCAACATCGCTATCTTATAGCCGACTATAATGGAGGCTGCGCTAAAAATCGCCGAAGGCATCCTAACTAACCATTCGGTATGACCAAGATGCAGACAAAAATGCATAATAAGCCGGTATAGTGGCGGGTGGATGCCTTCGGTATTGACATTGAATAAAACCGCCAGCGCCTTTTGCGACTCAAGCAAAACCCAGGCTTCATCAAACCATAACGATTTTAAGCCTAAGCCGTATACCCTTAGGAAAAATCCAAATAAAAATAAAACACTGATCCCTAAATTATTCAATAATATTTCTCTGAGGTTATTCTTAACTGAATTGCTAAATATCATTTTAGAATAAAATATTTATACAAATTGCAACATATAGGACAATAGCATATTAACGCCTGCTTTTACATGATTAATCAGTTGTCTATAACTTTTTAATCTCAGAATAATCTTAATTATACGCCAAGGGGCCAGATAAAAACCTAAGTTTGCCTTTTTAACATATCGTATAACGGCATCAGTCGGCAGCTGCGTCTGGATAATATCAGGCAGCTTTTGATTACTATCAAGGATAAAACGGCTCCAATAGTCATTTTTATGTACGTTCAAATAATCTTCATATAATTGGGTACCCGGAATTACAGTCAACCTTGAGAACTGGACAAAGTCAAATCCTAATTTCCTTGAAACTCGAAAGGTATCCTCTATCGTAGCGCGGGTTTCTCCAGGTGAGCCTAACATAAAAAAACCAAAAGAGGATATCCCCGCTCGCCTCGTTAAGCTTACAACATCCCTGATTCGATTAATAGACATAGCCGGCCTGTTTAAATTTTTAAGGATTAGCTGATTTGTTGATTCTATACCGTACATAATCATTCGACATCCGCTAGCCGACATTTCTTTTAACAATTCCCCATCCACACAATTAATGTGCGTCCTAACAGTCCAGGTAAAATCGAATTTCTTTTCTCTTATTTTTTGGCATAAATCTATAGTTCTCTCTTTATTTGCGCTAAAAACAGAATCATAGAAATCAATGTCTCTGATATTGAACCGATAGTAGCACTCTGTCATTTCTTCAATTACATCTTCTGTTCTCCGCAGTTGAAGCCTTTCTGGCAAGCAACAGTAAGCGCATCTAAACATGCATCCTTTGCTTGTAAGCAAAGCAGTAAAATTCTTTTTACAAGAAAATGGAGAATAATACCTATGGTTTGGCAAAAGCGCTCTTGCAGGAAAAGGTAATTCATTGATATCGTTTTTGGCTTCTTTTTCTTCATTTATAATTAATTTATTACCTATGCGAAAATATAATCCGGGAACAGTGGTTAAATCCTTGTTGTTGCTAAAAGCTTTCAGAAATTCAGGTAGAGAATACAGAGAGCTTCCGGCAATAGCGTAATCAACCTCTTTATGCTGCATTACCTCCTCCGGATATAAATCCAGTAGTGCTCCACCTACAATAATAGGGGTTTTGATTATTCTTTTGATCGTTTTCACCCAAACCAGCACATTATGAAATGTGCTGGTTGTAACACTGAACCCCAGCAGATCAGGAGAAAACTCTTTTATTTTTTTTATAACTTTACTAAAGTCGAGATTTAATATATTTCCGTCTATAATAATTGCTTCGTGGTTAGCTTTTTTGATGATTGCGGCAACATAAGCTAGGCTAAGAGGAGGATAGCCGAGCATAATACGCGCATATCCCCCTATTCCAAATGATTTTTCTTTATAGCCGTAAAGCCTCGGATATATTAAAGCTATTTTCATCTCTACTGATTAGAGGGTCAAGATAGCAAAATCTTAATTGAATACAACTACGTAAAAATAAAGATGAAGATCCGGATACATATTTATCAAGTCTACTCTGGCAGCACTGCTAAATTTATCTTTTTCCAGCATTTCTTTAGAAATAAATATGCATTTTGTCCCAGAGGGCAAATTTATATACTTAAGAGCAGCTAAGTCAAAGGATCCGTTATCAATATGATTTAAAATACTCCTGTCTTCTCCTACTGCATAGAAATTAACATAACCCGGTAAATACATCCATATTCTACGGATGATTTTATCGGTAGTCAATGCTCCTGGAACGATACAAACTTTATTGATATCTTCGTTTTGTATATACTTATACAGCCAAATACTTGCGTTTTTCAGCAAATATTCGTCTTCTTTGTTCACAGAATCACTAATAACGGCGGGTTGACGTTGCAACTGAGTTATTTGAACTGTAGAAATGGCGCTTAATACAATAAATGAGGCGCCTAAGAATAATTTATCCTTGACTCTATAATTAGATAGCAGTCTAGCTAGCGCGGTTCCGCTATATAAAGCCATTATAGGAACCAAGGGCATAATAATCCTTATCTCCCTACAAAACATACCACAAGAATCGAAAAAATGAACGATTTGAAGAAATAAAATAAAAATCATATGTGAGATAAAACATAATTTTAAAATC
>Ga0233423_10001127_pt1 | contig 13520 bp, 17 predicted proteins | sample Watercolumn_Mata_FD_180713 | JGI IMG/M metagenome (GOLD analysis project Ga0233423, IMG submission 180713) | Freshwater microbial communities from Lake Matano, South Sulawesi, Indonesia - Watercolumn_Matano_2014_112_MG | ecosystem: Environmental > Aquatic > Freshwater > Lake | place: Indonesia... | reverse complement strand
AGTTGGACTCCGCATAACAGCAGGCTAAGCAAGAAGAGCGATTTTGGAAAGATTTTTCTCATAAAGTGATTCTAACGCAAAGACAAGGTGCCCGGTACTTACATTCTCGTAATACTAAGGCTCTTTTAGCCAATATCAATGGGGAAAATGCTACTATGAGCCCTTTGCATTAGAAGGCAATCCCTTGCCTGCTAGCAGGACGTTAATCGACCATAGGGGATAAACATGACCGAAAAGAAACCAGTTTCTTACGAAACTATGTTCATCATCCGTCCCAACCTCGATGAAGACGCCGTAGATCGTTCGATCAACGCTGTCGAAGAATTTATCAAGGCTCAGGGCGGCTCAGTCGACTCAGTCGACAAGAAAGGCAGAAAACGTCTGGCCTACGAAGTAAACAAGATGCGCGACGGCTATTACGTCGTCATCAGCTTCAAGGCCAAGCCTGATTCGATTACTGCAATCAAAAGAATGATGACTCTCTCTGAAGACATCATCCGTTCTCTGATCGTCGTAGTCGAAGCGAGCACCGCTCAAAAGGCTTAAAAAGGAGTTTTCCATGAGCTTAGCCAAAATTGTTCTTAGCGGACGCGTGGTAAAGGCACCCGAAAAGCGCTTTACACCAAATACCAACGTTGCTGTCACCGAGTTTACTCTCGGAGTAGATTCGCAAAATCGTCAAGATGGCACCACCGACACTAATTTTGTCAAAGTGATTACCTGGCGCGACCTAGCAGAACGCTGCGCCAACGAAATCAAAAAGGGCGATGTAGTGGCAGTGGATGGCCGCCTGCAAATAAACAATTACACAAGCCAGGACGGCCAAAAGCGCCGCGATGTCGAAGTGGACGCTAGCGCAGTGGAAAACCTCTCTAACACGGTTTCTGGTTCGGGCTCGGCCGCCCAGCCTGGCGATGATGCTCCCAAGGCACCATCTGCAGCCAAGGGCAAAGCCAAAGCACAAGCACCTGCCAAGGGAGAGGATCTCGATGCGATCTTTTCCTCCGACGACGAAATCCCGTTTTAGACATTTTCAAAACTGAGTATCAGACTGTTTTTCATAGGAGAGCCTGGATAGATGGGCAGAATGAATTCCGATAGCCAAGCGCCCCGTCGCCGCAAAACCTGCGGCTTCTGCGCCGACAAAGTAGAGTTTATCGACTACAAAGACCCCAACCGCTTGAAAAAGTTTGTAACCGAACGCGGCAAGATCCTTCCCAGACGGATCTCCGGCAACTGCGCAAAGCACCAAAGAGCTTTGACTGTTTCGATCAAGCGAGCTCGCGATATAGCCCTCATGCCTTATATGGCTGAAGGTTAAAGCAAAAACCAAGCAGGCAACTATTGCGCGACTACTTGTTGTACAATTTTTTCGTTGCCTGCTTTATGCCGAAGTGGTGAAATGGCAGACACGCTATGTTCAGGGCGTAGTGAGCGCAAGCTCGTGTGGGTTCAAGTCCCACCTTCGGCAAATTTTTTATTTCTGAGTCTAACGAGAGGAAAGCTTGAGCACAAATAGTAATGACCCCCGTCGTCCGGATAACAGACGAGATCTCCCACCGCTCAACGAAAGGATTCGTGATCGCTAAGTGAGACTTATCGGCGAAGACGGTAGTCAACTCGGGATTGTGCCAACACGCGAAGCTCTATCTGCGGCTCGCGAAAAAGGTCTCGACCTCTTGCTCGTACAACCGGATGCTAATCCGCCAGTGGCCCGTATCCTCGATTATGGCCGCCACAAATTCGAATTAGAAAAGAAAAACAGAGAAAGTAAGCGCAAGCATCACGTCGTAGACGTGAAAGAAATCAAGATGCGCTACAAAATCGAAGATCACGATTTTCAGGTCAAGCTCAAGAGCGCGCAAAAGTTCTTAACGGATGGTGACAAGATAAAAGTCTTGATCGTGCTCCGAGGCCGTGAAATGCAGCACGCCGACATGGCCTTGGCATTAATGGATCGCTTTAGCGATGCAGTTAAAGATTTAGGAATGATTGACAGAGAGCCAAAACTAGAAGGCAAGAGTGTTATTATGATCCTCTCGCCTTTGCCCACCAAGGGCAAATAGCGTCGTCTGCAATCAACAAATAAGGGTTCAAAGCGCAATGCCTAAGATGAAAACAAATAAGGCTGCTGCCCGCCGCTTCAAAATCACCGGTACCGGTAAGGTTTTGCGTAGGCAGGCTGGCAAGCGCCACTTGAACGAATGGATGAAAGCCAAGAAGAAACGCTCCCTGCGCGGTAGCACCGAAGTGCACCCCGACGTAGTAGAGCATGTACTCGAGATGTTCCCTTACCGCAAATACCTGCGCTAAGTCGGGCCATCTGACCAGTTCTTCGTCCACAGTTCTAAGTGGTTAGGTCTCAGGGAATACTCCTCTCCGATGACCGGCCGAAACGACTTCTATTAGAAGAAGGAGCAAATAATGCCCAGAGTAAAGAGAGGCAACGTCCTCCAGAAACGCCACAAAAAAATCCTCAAGTTTGCAAAGGGTTTTCGTGGCAGCAAATCCAGACTCTTTATTGCTGCCAACCAAGCAGTGATGATCGCCTGGAAGAACGCTTACCGTGATCGTAAAAAAAGGAAGCGTGATTTCAGAAGCCTGTGGATCACCCGTATCAATGCCGGTGCTCGCGAACATGGCCTGTCCTATAGCCGTATGGTAGATGGACTCAAAAAAGCCAATATCAACATCAACCGCAAGATGCTCGCTGATCTAGCAGTAGTCGACAAAGACGCCTTCGCCAAACTGGCAGAACAAGCCAAGAAGGGTCTCGAAGTCAAAGCAAAATAAAGGCTGGCTGTGAGCTTACATTTTCAATCGATCGCTAGCAAAGATAATGATCGGATCAAGCTCATCAGACAACTCAAGGATTCAAAAGCCCGCGAGCAATCCGGGCTTTTCCTTTTGGAAGGCGAGCAGATATTGATCGAGGCGCTCGAGCGCCGTGTAGTGATAAAGACTGTGGTCTTGACCGAGACAAGCTTTAATGCACAGTTTGCGCAAGGTGAAATTGCGCAAAAACTGGAGCATCACGCAGTTAATGCAGAGTATCTGGTAGTGCCGGACAAGATCATGTCCGGCATCAGCACTTTAAGTAGTCCACCAGGCATGCTCGCTACGGCAATAATGCCTCGTGCGGATCTAGGAGCGGCCTTGCATGAGCTGAGTCAGGCAGGCGGCAGCACCCAACTCACCACCTTTCTTGTTCTCGAACAAATACAAGACCCCGGCAACCTGGGCACAGCCATACGCAGCGCTCTTTCTTTTGCTTGCGACGGATTGATCCTGACCACCGGTTCCTGCGACCCCTATAGCCCAAAAGCCGTAAGAGCTGCCATGGGTGCTCTCTTTAGCCTGCCAGTCTATACGGATATCGAGCCGGGCCATCTGATCGAGATTTGCAAAGCCAGTGGCGTAGATCTCATTTGTTTTGATATACCAGGCGAGGAAATGCAAAATTTTGTCTATCCATCACGCTGTGCTCTGGTCTTTGGCAACGAAGGCAAAGGTCTCAGTCAAAATATGAGGCAAGCCGCCGATAGTACAGTTACAATTGCCATGCAACCGTCATCTATCGAATCGCTCAACGTTTCCATAGCGGCTTCACTGGCCCTACATGACCGTTTTATTAAAACGAGGCCCGATGTCCACCGTGACTGAAAAAAATGAAAATGAAGAGTTTCATGCGATCACGGATCTGACCGAGGACAGCGAGACCGACTCTCACCCAAATGCCACCATGACAATAGTCGATCATCTCGACGAGCTACGTTGGCGCATCATCAGGTCCGTAGCCTATGTAGGGGTGGCATTTATAGTCAGTCTCTTTTTCACCAAGTCCGTGCTGCGTTTTTTGCAAAAGCCTGCTGGCAATATACAGTTTCAAGCTCTGACAATGGAAGAGCCCCTACTGGTTTTTTTTAAAGTATCGTTCTATCTGGCCCTTATCGCAGCCTCGCCTTTGATTTTGACCGAGATCAATAGATTCGTCTCGCCTGGTCTCACCAAGCGCGAAAAAAGCATCCTCGCTCCGATTGTAATCGGCGGTCCGACCCTGTTTATTGCAGGCGCGCTGTTTGCCTATTATTTTCTTTTACCGCCGATGCTGCATTTTTTTGGTGCCTTTTCTGAGGGTGTCTCTCCAATACACCAGAGGCTGGACTTTTACATATCGCTAGTCTCATCGATTATGCTCTACATGGGCCTCTGCTTTCAAATGCCCATCGTCATTTTTGGTCTGGCCATGGCTGGTCTGGTCACATCCAGACACCTGATCAAGATCTGGCGCTACGCCATTTTTTCGGCTTCGCTCGTGGCGGCCATAATTACCCCTGACCCCACGGCGTTTTCGATGCTACTGGTGATGGGGGCGCTGTGCGGACTATATTTCCTTTCTATCCTCCTTCTCAAATGCTTTGGTAAATAAAAATGCAATGGCAGACGATCAGCAACTATGGCACTGCACTGATAGCGATACCGCTGATCGTTATGACTCTTCGCAAATTTTTCAGCAATTTCAAATCGATTTTTGATGATGATCTCACCATTCAGGATCGTCGCATATTGCAGCAGACGACCTTTTTAGTGATACTGCCTATAGTGGTATTAATCCATGAGATAGCCCACGCTTTAACGGCAATAGCGATGGGTTCGAGGGTAGTCGATTTTCAGTGGAGCTTGTTTTGGGGTCAAGTCGTACACACTGCCGACATTGCTCCATGGCAAAACTACCTCATTGCGGTAGCCGGCGTGGCCTCTCAGATATTTATTGGCAGCATAGCTCTCTTGACCGCAAGCAAAAGCCGTTCAGCCGCGGTTATCACCCTCTCTGTCTATATCTTTCTGTTCACCTGGGGGCATGCCCTCATCCTATACCCTTTTCTTTCACCCTCTCTGGCTGTCTCCGACTTTGACTCCATATATAGTGGCGCGACGCCCGAGATCTCTCTTATCACTGGTATCGTGCATGTCTTCTTATTGACGCTTTATCTCTATCTGCTGATCGGTTCTAAAAGCAAATTGTGGTTTAATCAAAAAACCCGTCCAGCCTGGTACAAGCAATACTGCATCGTCAAACAAAGAGCAGATCAAGCCCCCACGGGCGTCAACCTGCTATCGCTCGCCTGGCAGTACTATCTAGTGGATCTAGACAAGCTCTGTCTCCAGACACTAGATCATGCCGAAGCTAAAGATCCGAGCCTGCTCGAGACCTGGCTTTTGCATGGCTATGTAGAAATGAACAAACAGCACTACAAGACTGCCATGGCTTGTTTTGAAAAGATCATCGACATATCAAAGCTCGAGGCCCCCGAGCAAACAATCAAACTGGATCCGAGGCTCTTGGCACGTACCTATATGTCTATCGGTCATTGCCTGGCTCAAGAAGCCCTGGTCACTAAAAAGCAAAACCAGCAAGCAATCTTAGACGCCTATCATAATGCGATCCAGGCCGATCACACTTTACTGGATCCGTATTATTACCTGGCTGTAACACTGCTCGGCGATGGTAAAAAGGACCAGGCCATGCAATACATCAGGCAGGCGCTTACCGCCGAAAAAGAAGGCAGGGAGTGGCTCGATACGACTTTGCCACGACACTGCCGAGAGCTGTTGCTAGAGTCCAAGCAAGTCGAACAAGAGCAAAAATCAGGGCAATAATTTTTTATTCAGACTTGTCAGTAGCAAGACCTCTATAATTTGCAGGGATCTTGTAGAAAGGCTGACCGGTGGACCCAAATCTCATTTTTGCCTATCTGACCAGCGCCGTAGCTATATTTGTACTGAGCGACTGCTTGATCAAACTCTATACCGAAAGGCATAGACTGATCAAAGAAGAACTCAATAACGATGATTTGATCTATGCAAGCAAATTGGCGTTTTTTATCGCCCTGCCTCTGGTGGCATTTATAGATCTTAGAGCCACCGAAATCGTAGCCAGTTATCTTGGCGCACAAGTGACTGGTGTCACATATGGTTTCATCTGGTTTAACGCCGACCTGTCAGATATCTTTGCCTCGGTCAAGGAGCCTTATCTCTTACCCACACTCTTTGCCGGTTCACTGACTCAGATCGCTTTGGCGCTTTTGCTTTTGCCGGCCCTGGCATTTAGACCCCATCCTCTTTTTAGTGCGGTGGTAGCCTATCTGGCCGCCTTTTTGCTCGGATACAACCTGCTGGCAGACCCTCTTTTAGGCCTGATCGGTCAGGGAGTGCCTCGTTTTGCTTATCTTGCCCACCGTCTAACGCAATCGCCTGATGCAATTTCAATCTATATTGCGTCTTTCTATGCCATTTCCGCTTTGGTCTATATTGCCATTCTCAAATCAAATCGCGTCAGATTGTGGTTTAGCGGACTTACAAAACCTGCTCTGGCTCAAAAGCTCAGGATCATCCTCAAAGAAGCCAGAACCCAGGCTGCCCAGACAGAAGGTAAGCGACACGATCTCAGCTTGATCAACATGGGACTTCTCTATCTCCGAGCTGGGATGAATAGTCGTGTTCGTGGCATCCTCAAGGAGATGAAAGCCGATGCCGCACTTTCTTTAGAATACGCACTCCTCGATGGTCTTTTGGCTTTTAACAAGCAACGCTACAGCAAGGCTCGCAAATGCTTTGAGGCAGCCAATGCTCTGGTCGACACCCCTCCGCTCAAATCCAGACTTCTGGCAGCAGCGGCTTGCTCTGCCTTTGCTGCAGGAGATACAAAAGCTGCTCTAGATCTCGCTGATCGATCGATCGGCTTTGATGACACTTGTATAGTGGCGCGCATGGTCAAGGTGGACGTCTATCTTTGCAGACAAGACAAAGAGGCCTGCGCCCAAGAGATCATGGTCGCCATGCACATGGGCCTCGAACTCGATCTAAAAGACAAAGTCCCCATCTCGATTGACGAAGCATTGGCCTTGATGGCACAGGAGCAAGCAAAGGTACGGCCTCCGCGCCATCCAGCAGAAGCCGAAGAGATTAGAGAAAAAATACTGCGGTAAGTACGAAAAAAAGCTTTGCTTATTGGGAGAGATCAATATAATGGACCAAGAAAACTCTTGACAATCGCGTCCATCATATAAGGCATTTATTTAGACAAGGCATTATTTTAGGCAACCATTCTAGAGACAGTGAAAATCAGCCCAGAGAAAGTCACATGGCCAGTAACGCCAGGCAATCGCAGCCTTCGAGAATATCGGTCTCAAGACCGGGTAAGGCGATGAGATCGATAAGACTCAATATCAGGACCAGGATGCTGGTACTGTGTTTTTGCGTTGCTGCACCTCTGTTGGCCATTGGCTGCTTTTCCCTGTACAAAGAGTACAAAACTCTGAGGCACGAGGCAGAAAGAGCCACGCTCTTGCAAGCGGCCACAGGTGTTAAAGCGCTTTCCAGTTGGATCCAATCGCAGTTGTTTGCCCTCAACTCGATTGCCACTCTAGTATCGACACCGGACTCAAAAGCCAATCTAGACCAAAAGCTTTCTACAGCCCTCGCATCACAACCAACCTGGAAGGCTCTGTATTGGGTCGACGAAAATGGTGAGATCGGTGCTTCTGCAGTATCTCCGCAAAAAGCAGGCGACCTTTGCCGCCAACTCATGGCAGACGACAGGACGGCCAATCTCTTTGTTGACGTCAAGGCTGGAGGCAAGGCAAGATTTTGGTCGAGCCAGGTACAAGACCGCGAGCAGCAGCTGTATCTTATTGCCTCGGCGCCAGTGATCGTTCAAGACCAGGGTGGTCCAAAATCACGTGGGCAGGTCATGACTGCCATCGATCCTCAAGCAGTACTCAATCTATTTAATGGTGTCTCAGAGCCACGAGACAAGTCCAGCTCTGTCGTTGCCGTAATTGATGAAAGTAAGCGCGTTATAGCCCGCACCATCGAAAACGAACTCTGGCACGGCAAGGATTTTAGTAGGGCCAAAACCGTTCAGGCAGCCCAGGCCAAACTAAGAGGTACATTCGAAGCAGTAGGTATTGCCGATCCAACGCCGAGGGCCTATGCCTTTGATCACGTCCCTTTGACCAATTGGCTTTTGGTCGTAGGCCTGCCGACTGCCACCATATACGGCACCGCGCACGACTGGTTGATGATCATGGTCACCCTGGCCGTATCTGCGGTTAGTCTATCGTTTATCATGGCCTACCTCGCCACCAGCCACTTTACCAAAGCCATCCATACTCTCGTTCGAGAAGCCATCGCCCTGGGCAAGGGTGATTTTTCGCGTCGAGTCGATGTACAAAACTCAGATGAACTCGGGCTACTAGGAAGAGCATTTAATGAGATGGCTCGTACGCTGCAACTCGACCATGAACAAAAAACCATGGTCAAACATATCACCGAAGCCATCAGGCAATCACTCGACATCGAAGACATACTCAATACCACCGTCAAGGAGCTAGGAGTCAATCTTGATGCCAGTCGGTGCTGTCTCGCCCTGATAGACACAAAAGAGACCGCATGCATTGATGATGATGAACTCTCGTTTGACTATATCTGGCACAATCCACAATTAGCAGGCACGCCCATCCACAACAAAAAAGTAGTGATCGGCACCAATACTGTACTGCGCAAGATCATCGACCAGGGCTCGACCATATGGCTGGATGTGTTGGGCGATCAGGACTCCGACGAAATCTTTAATTTAAGCACGATCAAATCGATGGTGGCTTGTCCGATCAAGACCCAGCATGGTATCTCAGGACTGATACTAGTCCACCAGTGCGACAGACTGAGATCCTGGTCGATGGCAGAGCTCGAGCTAATCGAAGCAGTTAGCGCTCAAGTCTCACTTGCAATCGAGCACGGTCGACTATACACGCATGCCCGTTCGCTTGCAGAGCAAGAGCAGATGATCAACAGGGTTGTCAGATCGGTGAGGACCTCGCTCGATCTCGACACCATACTCGATACCGTGACCGCCGAATTGTCCCAGGCACTGGGCGCCGATCGTGTGCATATTGCCCAACCACGAGCAGAAGGACCTCTGGTAGTCACCCACGAGCATCATAGACCTCATCTGAATCCGCTCAAGGGCCAGAGCCTGTATGGTACCAGCCTCAACTTTCATCCAGACGCTCAGGCCCGCACCCTCATGATCGAAGGATCCAATCGCGTGCTGGGTATCGATATATCGTCTATCAAAAAGACCAACTCACAAGGCACTGATCCAGAGACGACCTTGATGGCTACAGGGCAACCAGCATATTGTACCCTTGAAAATCTCTCAGTCATCAACCAAGTAGCAAACGACCAAAGATGTGCTGGTTTTCGCGAATACATCAATGCCTCATCGAGCCAGTCTCTGATTGCTGCTCCCTTGCTCAACGAGACTTATCTGACCGGAGTGCTCATAGTGCACTCCTGCGACAAGCAAAGACGCTACACCGACCAAGAGATAAGACTGGTGTCGAGCGTAGCAGACCAATTGGCTGTCGCTATTGCGCACGCTCAACTCTTTGCCCAGGTTAAACATCAAGCCATCACCGACGGTCTAACAGGCTTGTACAACCACGTCTACTTTAAAAATCGTCTTGCCGAAGAGCTAAGGACCGCCGAAAGAAAAAGTCAGCCTGTCAGCCTCATAATGATCGACCTGGACAAGCTCAAAGTCATCAATGATACTTATGGCCATCCTGTGGGCGATGCTGCCATACGCCAGATAGCTGTGATCCTCAAGACCCTTTTACGCTCGGGCGATACAGCGGCCCGATATGGCGGCGAAGAGTTTGGCATCATATTGCCCGAAACCTCATTGCTAGAGGCCGCCTTGATAGCGGACCGCTTGTGCAGCCAGATACGCAACACTCCTGTACCAAATCTCGGCAAGATTACGGCTAGTCTGGGCGCAGCGTGCTATCCAAGACAAGCACTGAGTGCATCAGATCTTATCGAAAAAGCTGACCGCGCCCTCTACGTGGCCAAAAATTCGGGACGCGACCAGGTACGTATCTTTGAAGAAGACTTACAAGTGGCGCAATCACCAACCTTCAAAAATGTCACTAGGGACAGTGCCTCGCCAGAAAGCGAAAAATGAAACGACTAATACTCTTTGATATCGACGAGACTATGATCTCGAGCGATGGCGCGGGTCGCAAGGCTCTTGCTCGTGCCTTGCATCAATTGCATCAAGTACCAGAAGCCGCGACTCGGGTTTCGATGTCTGGCAAGACCGATCCACAGATCTTGACCGAAATATTGAGCACACAGGCCCATATTGACCCATCACATATCCAATCCGCTATACCTGCCATCATAGAGCTCTATCTCACCTTTTTGGACCAGGAAATACTTGCTTCTCAAAACTACATCATGCACGATGGAGTGCGCGAGATACTCGACCATCTTGTTGATGACGATCGAGCCTGTCTAGGTCTTTTGACAGGCAATGTCGAAGCTGGAGCACGCAAAAAGCTCGCTAGATTTGACCTCAACAAATACTTTGCTATCGGAGCCTATGGCTCTGACTCGGCAGATCGCTCACAATTGCCACCATATGCAGTGGCAAGAGCGAGGGAGCATTTTAAGAGCGACTTTGATCCTCAGCAGGTCTATATCATTGGCGATAGTGTCAATGACATCGCTTGCGCAAGAGCCTATGGAGCTCGCGTGATCGCTGTAAATACCGGTAAGACAAGCTATACGGATCTGGCGGCTCACAATCCGGACTACCTGCTGGCCAGTCTGGCCGACAAGCGACAAGTCCTCTCAGCCCTATTTGATTGAAAATATCTGCCATTGCTCGATATAATTATGTGCGCCGTTTAATGAGATAAAAAACGATGGACATACAAAGAGGAAGCACCGTGGCACCGCCCAGACAGATTCGCGGCAACAAGCGAAAAATAAGAGCCTACATCGCTCTGGGTTCTAACGAAGGCGAGCGCGTCACCTATGTCCAACAAGCCATGCAGCTTCTCAAAGATATCGATGGCATCACAGTACTAGAGTGCTCTAGCTTATACGAGACCGAAGTCTTTGACCTGGATAGCCCCTGGTTTGTCAACGCAGTAGCTGCTGTCGACACGTCTCTGACAGCGCGCGAATTGCTCGAAGTCTGCAATGACATTGAACGACGCCTGATTGAGCTCTACAGGCAATCACACGATAAAGGACCCAAAAACAGGATCATCGATCTCGACATCCTGTTTTATGGTCGGGAGGTCATGGACCTCGGCGATCTCAAAATCCCGCATCCCAGGTTACATCGTCGAGCTTTTGCCCTTGTACCACTGCTTGAGATAGCTCCAGACATCAGGCATCCTGGATTGGATCGATCGGTAGACGAATTGCATCACGAATTACCCAATCCAGAACAAGTTTTTTTATACGGAACTAGAGTCGTAGATAAAGAGGACTAGTGATGCGCCTGGGCTCGGACATCTGTAGCATCAAACGAATTGCCGCAGTCTACGAGCAATACGGCGAAAAGTTTTTGGATAAGATCCTGACCGCCGATGAAAAAGCATATGTATTATCAAGCCCAAAGCATCTTTTACAAAGACTAGCGGGCAGATTTGCCGCCAAAGAAGCAACATCCAAGGCCCTAGGCACTGGTTTTAAGGGCGTGGCCTTTAAAGAAATAGAAGTCACCAAGCTTGGGAGCGGGGAGCCTCGACTAAGATTACACGGACGTGCGAGTGACAGAGCTCGACTCATGGGCTTGTCCAGCTTTGAGTTGACGACCAGCCACGAAGACGCCTACGCCATAGCCTTTGTGATTGCACAATAAAGAGCGATCTTGTCCTCAGGCTCCTACTGGTCTGCCTATAGCAAGAGCAATCATCAAGCACTGGTCGACTTTTTCCATGACTTCTTGAGGAAAAGCTCCGATCTTGGACACGAGCAAAGTTTTAGGAATAGTTGCAATAACCGTGCAGTCTATAACACTATCCAGCCTCAAACCGCCTAATTGACCTTCAGGCGTGTTCATAAAGACTTCTACTTGGGTAGGCTCACGTCCGGCCCGGGTAGTATTACTTGTCAATGGCACCAACAAAACGTCATCCAGCCGACCATTGTTGTAATCATTACTGATCAGCACCGCGGGGCGGCGCTTGGTTTGAGTAGTGCCCTCATCTGTCGTATAAGGAAAGGACACCAGGACGACATCGCCCTTGCGATATGTGGTTGGCTTGGTAGTCATGCTGAATGGTAAAGCGAAGGCCGCAGCGATCAATCAGATTGTAGCAAGTTATGGCAGAAAAATCGGCGAGGCCGAGAAGACAGGGTCAGCATGCGAATAAAAATACAAACGCAAATAGGGCCCTTGCGAACCCCTTGCCAAATGAATTGTCGTGGATCTCTAACGGAGCCTAGAGAGTCGCATAAGCAGCGTCGGTCGCATCGTCTACACGAGCGAACACGCGGGTAGCTGCGTTGTGAGCCAATTGGCGATCTTGCAAATGGCTCTGGACGACGCTCGGAACGATATCGCGCCAGATACACTCGAGCATAGAGCCCGAAGCCTTATCAAACACGCTATTAGATTCGTCTTCGTTGAAGATATCGTGATTTATCTTGGAGTGGGACACTGTTGGCGACCCTTTTGTGATGGCGCTTGCGCACCAGGACGTTAAATGGACACGAAATACACGGACTATTGCATGAGTATAGCAGGCTTTCAAGAAGCATTCCAGTAGATTTAATCTAGTGGATTATTATAGGCCAGCGATACCTTACTCTAATAAGATGACCCGACTTTTGAGATCAATAACACCCACCAGTGCTCATGAAAAAAATATCAGCCCCGATCGGGAAATTGGCTTCTCAGCCATTCGATCGTCCTTAGTGTGGCACCGCCTGGGACAAAAACCTCTTTGATGCCCTGAGCCAGCAGCTGATCTCGGTCTTCGTCAGGCATTACGCCTCCACCAAAAACCAAAATATCGTCTATACCCTGGTCCTTGAGCAACTGCACAACTCGTGGCAACAGAGTCAAATGAGCTCCAGACAGGATGCTCAGACCAATAGCGTCCACGTCTTCCTGGATGGCTGTTTCAACAATCTCCTCCGGCGAGCGATGCAAGCCCGTGTATACCACTTCCATTCCAGCATCCCGGAGGGCGCGAGCAACGACCTTGGCCCCCCTATCGTGACCATCCAGGCCGGGCTTGCCAATCAAAACGCGGATCTTGCCTTTACTCATATGATTCTCGCGAAACCTAAAAACCAGCCTATTTTAATACTTTTTCTCGACTATTTTTTCCACCATCAAATCCATGATTCGATCAAAATCCCCCAGATCTTTCCTCCTGATGAGGTAAAAGCAGCGTGGTGTGCGCAGGACAGCAAAGGCTAAATATTTGGGCATCCAAAACCCCCTCAGGCTCTCGTACGGAATCTTTGAACGCCACAAAAGCGCACCCACTATAAGGGTTCGATTGGCAAACCCTAGACTATTGACCTCTAAAACAAGAGTCGGCAAAAGATATAGATCGACCATCAAAAGGAAGGCAAATTGGATTGCCTCTTGACCGAGATCAAAGGCAAAACCCGAATGTAACCGGGTCCAGACACTCATCCAC
>Ga0233423_10001126_pt1 | contig 13524 bp, 11 predicted proteins | sample Watercolumn_Mata_FD_180713 | JGI IMG/M metagenome (GOLD analysis project Ga0233423, IMG submission 180713) | Freshwater microbial communities from Lake Matano, South Sulawesi, Indonesia - Watercolumn_Matano_2014_112_MG | ecosystem: Environmental > Aquatic > Freshwater > Lake | place: Indonesia... | reverse complement strand
GATTTTGTGATTTTTTCGCGGCAATTCACTACCTTAATAGAAAGCGGAATACCCGTCGTAGAATGCTTAGTGATTTTAGAAATACAGGTAGAAAGCGGTTATTTCAAAGAGGTTCTTAGTATCGTTTTAAAAGACGTTAAAGAAGGCGCTTCTCTTTCCGCCGCGATGTCGCGTCACAAAGAGGTATTTCCGGATATTTATCTAAGCATGATAGAGGCGGCAGAAATTTCCGGAAACCTCCCTGAAATTTTGGACCGGGTATCTGTTTATTTAGAAAAAACTAGTGCCTTGCGCAAAAAAGTAATCTCCGCGCTTTATTACCCCGCAGTTGTTATAATAATGGCTATCCTCATCACCACCTTCTTGATGCTTAAAGTAATTCCTACCTTTAAGGAAATATTTTCAGCTTTGGGAGGGGTTCTCCCTTTACCCACGCAAGTGCTGATAGCAGTTTCTGATTTTTTGCGAAAACCAGCATCAATAATCGGCATATTTGTATTTTTTGTAGGAAGCCTTTTCATTTTTAAAAAATATACAAGTACTCCTAAAGGCAAAAGAAAATATCATCAGTTAATTCTTAAGCTTCCTGTATTTGGCGATTTAGCGAAGAAGATTGCGATTGCTAAATTCTCCCGGACATTTTCCACTTTAGTGAAAAGCGGTGTATCAATTATAAAATGTTTAGATATCGTCGGTAAAACTTCAGGAAATAAGATTATTGAGGACGCAGTCATGGAATCAAAGAAGTCTATTCAGGAAGGTCAACCTATTTCGGTGCCTCTGGATAAGACAGGGATTTTTCCTCCCATGGTTACCCGGATGATTTCGATCGGCGAAAAGAGTGGCCGTCTGGAAGAAATGCTGGCTAAGATAGCTCAGTTTTACGAGGAGCAGACCGAAGCGATGATCGCGGGGCTAGCGAGCTTGATTGAGCCGATGGTGATCGCTTTTTTAGGGGTAGTAGTAGGCGGAATCGTTGTTTCTTTATTTTTACCGATAATAAAAATTACTCAATACATTGGAGGTTTTCGTTAAGCTAAACCCTTGCGCACAAAAGCGCATCAGATTCCGGTATTTTTAGCGGAAAAACATATAAATATGGGCTTTTTTAGCTGTAATTTAGGGCGCAAGGGGAAGAATTGACAATGTGGTTTGTTTATTGTTATAGTTAAATTGGGAAAGAGAGGGAAGGTAAATTTAGAGACAACTTCTTTATAATATATTATATATACTACGATAAGGCTCTTTGATAAAAAAGGAGGTGTAATAAGGAAATTCAAAAAGAGCCGTACCATCAACGAACGGAGGTGTTAAATGAAAAAAGGTTTTACTCTTGTCGAAATCATGATCGTTGTGGCGATTATCGCACTTTTGGCGGCAATCGCTATTCCTAATCTTTTACGCGCCCGTGTTTCTGCTCAGGAGGCAGCAGCTGCCGCAGCCTTACATACCATAGCAGCCGCAGAAGTTCAATTTAGGGCTACGCATGCTAACTATTCTGCTTTGGCAAATCTTGACGATGATACACCGCCCTATATTGATTCAACCTTAGCCGGCGGTTCAAAGCAGGGTTATAATTTTGCAGCTACGCCGGTTACTGGCAGCGAAGGTTCAGAGTTTTACGCAACAGCCGCGCCGGCTACCTTAACCCAAGCACATACTTTCTATATTGATGAAGACGGTGTATTGTGCAGATCCAATGCGACAAACACGGCTGCACCTACTGCGCATACTGGTTCTGGATGCCCATCGGGTTTTGCAGAAGTGCAGTAAGGCTTGCTAACTTTGAGTTAACCACAAGGCGGTGGAATTCTCCACCGCCTTTTTTATTTTATAGTTTTTTAAAATAGCAAGAAACGAGTAGGCATACTTGTCGGAAGGCAGTCTATTCATTATTTCGGTAGCGGCAAAGATAATGAAGCCCAAGCTGCTTTAATGACAAATGACAAAATCCAAAATTTAAAATGAATCTTTAAATCTTTTAATCGCTTAAATGATGTGGATTTTTAGATTAATTTGTCATTGGGAATTTGGGATTTATCATTCTACTTAGCTTTTTTCGGCAGGCGGCCCACCCATAGCCCGGAAGCAGCTTCATGCCACTCTAATTCTTTAATTTTTGAAGGGTTTTCGGTCGGGTTGCGGAGGATGAGGCGATCTGGGGGTTTCATCTTTTTCACCCAAGGTTCATAGGTTTGGAGGGCTCCAAAGGTACGCTGGATGTTGCGATATGTAGCTAAATCTTTTTGAGGCATCATTGTCGGTTCAAACCCTAATATGTAACGCCACTCACTTTTCGGATTTTTATAAAATGTTTGATAAAAAACGAGCATATCTGCGGTATAAAATATGCCGCCTGGTTCAGGGAGCCATTCTTTCTGTTTGGGGTCATCGCCAGAAAGATAATTTATATTAAGACAAGCCGTCCATCTACTGCTTAAATCGCTAGTTGCGATTAGAAACAAAGTTATCGCCACAACGAATCCCAACGCGAATCTTTTGAAGGAAAAATAATTCATTTTTGCACTAACTACTTCTTGGAATTCTTGAGCTATCCAGACCACTGTCGCCACTAGGCCCCAATCCAACCAAAATCTTTGTGTTTTTAGTCCCAATACCCAGCCTATTAAAGCGAGAATAAATACAGGATTGTCAATTCTTTTTATATTCCATTCCTTGCGGCTGAGTCGCCAGAGGAGCAGTATAATTACGGACATCACTATCAGTACATTACCATCCGAGGGATAAAATTCAACAACCAGCATGCGTGTTAAGCCATAGTTAGTAAAACTACGTATAGCATGCATGATAGTTTGCATGAAAAACCAGAAAGGATGTCCCGTAAATAGCGTACCGACTATTACACCCAAAGCAGTGGCTGCACTTAAGATTATGGCTACGCGCCACTGGCGCGCTAAAATAAAAGAGAGTATAACTAATATAAAGGCGTACCATAAACAATGTATCCAAGTAGAAGCGGCGATAAGAAGTGTAGTGATAGTAAAAAACCCCCAGGGCAGTTTTTTTTCATTAAAACGCGGCCAACTAAATAGTATAAACATAAGCACAGCCATGGTAAAAATATATGGCCGGCCTAAGAGTAAACGGCTGGTGAAAACCGGAACGGTCAAGAAGGCTAATACTAAACTAAGCAGTCCTGCTTCCTGTCTTTGTAAAGATATAATCAGCGTAAGGGTAAACAGTAAAAATAATGCAACAACGGAAAAAACTACCAAGCCGTCAATATTGCATTTCGTGAGGCGATGGAACCCCGTCAAAATAGCATGCCATCCGGGGTGGCTGTCCAAATTGATGCCTGGTTGCAGAATGAGAATTTGACTCCAGTCCTTTCCCGAAATTACCTTTGCACTATGGCGCAGCGCATCATCGGGAGGGAGATAGCCATAGCTTATTATCTTGAAGGGAATGATTAGCGCGACAAGAATAGAGATGCAGAGAGTGAACAAGGGAGCGAGTACTATTTTTCTAGATTTTGTGTTCATCGGCCGTTTCTTTTAGGATACAACAGTTTTTGTTTAAAGACAAGAAAAAAACCGTTAAGCTAAAGATATAGCGTTGACAATCGTGCTTGAGTATAATAATATGATATATAAAGGCAGAAGGTAATAATGTAATAGACAAAATAGGAGTGAATATGTTTAAAAAAACTTTTACCCTTGTTGAAATAATGATCGTAGTAACGATCATTATAATTTTAGCCCTTTTGGTTGTTCCGAATATGCTCAGAGCCAAGGTCACTTCCAACGAAGCAACAACCATAGCTAATCTTAAGGGGATATATACGGCCTTGCAGATTTATTATAATGATAATAATAAAGCATACCCCCAGACATTGGCCTTACTTAGCGAATATATTGGTTCTACCTTAGCCAGCGGTTCGAAATCCGGTTATCTCTTTAATTATACTTATGAAAACGAAGATACTTTTTATATCAAGGCTAATCCGCGAACCCCGGGCAGGACCGGCACACGCTATTTTTACATGGATGAGACAGGGACCATAAGGGCTAATTCTCAAGGAGAAGCAAGTGAAACTGACCCAATTACAGAATAGACTTTTAAAAATAAAATCCCTGTTCGAGGAGCAATTTCTAAAAGCAAAAGCAGAAAGCTATGTCTCGATCAATTTAGGCAATTACTTCCTAAAAGGCTTGGTGGCTAATGGGGAACAAATTAGCGATTACTTTATAGAGCCGTCGAAAGATTTAGAGGCAGCAATAAAGAAAGTATGGGCAGAAAAGAAGATTACCACGCGCAGGGTAAAAATTTCGGTAAAGAATCCAGCTTGCCTAGTACGCTATTTTTCATTTCCTAAATTAGAAAGGAAAAAACTACAACAGGCTCTTTTTTATGAATTAAACAAGTTTATTCCTTTTCCGCCGGCGGATGTTTATTTCGATTATTGCATATTGAAAGAACTCAGCCCCCAGGAAGTATTTATACTTCTTGCCGTAGCCAAAAAAGATTTCATAAATAGCATTTTAGAAATATTTAAAAAGAATAATCTTAAAATATCCGAGATAAATCTGGACAGTATATGTCTCGTTAATCTTTTTTTAGAAAGCTACGACGAAGCCCGGCAGATTAACTCCTGCATTTTAGACATTGGATATAATTTTTCTACCATGACAATCATTAATAAAAACGTCCCTTTTCTTACGCGCGACGTAAAATTTTGCATAAGCGATATTTATCAAATTATCGCGCGGACAAAAAATATCTCGGTTTCCGAGGTAGGAAATTGGCTGGCGTCCCTCAATGATAAAAAAGAATTTCAGGATCTGGTACAGGATAGTATTTCTAATTTATGTCGGGAAATAAAAAGTTCGTTTGATTATTTTGAGGTGAGCAAAGGTGAGCATCTAGACAAATTATATCTTAGCGGCGGTATGGTTTCCGTAAGGGGTATAGAAAATATTTTTAGTGAAATATTAGATATAAAAGTGGAGATATTAAATGTAAATCCTAAAAATAAAGAAAGCCTAGCAAAGATTCTCCTTGATGAAAAGTTTAGCCGAATTAAGAACAATTTTGCCGTAGCCTTTGGTTTAATCTAATGATAGTAGTTATTTTTAAATGAACATGTTTAAAGAAATAAAGAAAATATCCATCAACCTTAATCCTCAAAAAGAAGATGCTTCCGGCAGGGTGTTCGAAAATGTATTCTCTTGCACGCCCCTTGTCGGTCTAGCTACAATCCTTGTCTGGATTTTTATTTTATCGCTGCAAGCTGTCATTTTAAAGAAGGTATATACCCATTCTCGTTATAAACATAAATGGGTAGAGTGGGCTCCTAAAGCCAATACCCTTAAACAGTTAAAAGATGAGATAGCCAAATTGGAAAGCACAGATAATAAAATCAGAGAACTCACAACCCCCAAATATGAAATCGCCGCGATTTTGAAAGATCTTTTTTCTTCTTTACCCAAAAACGTTTGGTTTGAAACATTAGATTTCACAGAAGACTTTATTAATCTAAAAGGGTATGTGGTAAAATGGCACGAGGATTATTTATTCTCGCTGGATACCTTTATAGGCACGATAAAAGGAAAAAAGTATTTTTCTTCGAAATTCAATAAAGTGAATATAAAAGATTCTCAGAAAGCGAATTTTAACGGGATAGAAGTATTGCAATTTGTCATAGAATGCAAAAAATAAACATAGATAAACAAACTGTCATTTTTTCTGTTTTTGTATTTTTTTTAATCATGGGGCTATTTTTTCTGTTCCCTTGGAGTATCAAAAAAATAATCCTTATCAGCAGAGATACCGTAGCTATTTCCAAACAGATTGATGCTGCCAAAAAAGAATGGCCCAATAAAGACAATTATTTAAAGAATAAAGACGCCCTTCGGGAGAAAATTTCCAAAGCCGATATTAAATTTGTCAATTCTCAGCAGGAATCAAAACTATTCTCATTTATTTCCGCAAGTAGCAAAGAATTTGGGGTAGAAATACAGTCGCTTTCGCCGGGAAAGGTGGAGGAAAGTATTTCAACCGAATTTGGTCACTTTAATTACCTCCCCATTGTTATTAAGGCAAAAAGTAGATTTCATAGTTTGGTAGCATTTTTAAATTATCTTCAGAACAGTCAGTATTTTTTTGATCTTAAAAAGTTAAATATAAAATCCGATTATCCTTATAATTCAATCGATATGATACTATGCGGTTTAGTAAAGAAAGAATAATTCTATTTTTTATTATTTTTTTGGGGCCAATATTTCTTATTTATTCCCAAAATCAACAAAGTGGTTTTGAGAGCAGTCCAAGAGATCCCCTTTTGCCCTTAATAGCTAAAAACGGTTCTATATTAATTCCTAGCGACACCGATATTAGCGGTTTAAATTTAAAAGGTATAATATATTCCGAAGGGAATTCCATAGCGATTATTAATGATGAAGTATTAAGGGAAGGCGACAAAATCGGAAATTACTTTGTTCTGAAAATAGATGAAAGAAATGTTCTTTTGAAAAAAGATAACGAAACCTTTACCTTAAAACTGGAGGGAGAATGAAGATTAATAAAAGAATAGTATTTTTGTTTCTGAGTTTTGTTTTCTGTTCCCTCTTTATTATTTCTGTTTTTTCTCAGGATGAATTAATCCCGGTTATTAAATTTAAAGATGTTGATATCAAGATTGTTTTACAGTCAATAGCCCAGAAAGCCACCAAAGATGGAAAAAAAGTAAATATCGTTACAAGCCCAGAGGTACAAGGGCTGGTAACCGTAAATTTAGAAAATGTGAATTGGTTTACTGCCCTTGACGCAGTATTGCGTCCTTATGATTACGGCTATGAATGGGTAGGCGATAATATAATTTTAGTCGATACTTTAGAGAAAATTCAGGCCCGCAACTCCCAAGCCAAAGAACGGCAGGAGGTAGAGCCTCCGCGGACGAGAGTTTTTAGTTTAAAATATATTGACGCTAACGATGCAAAAAAAGCTATTGAGCCGTTGTTGTCTCCCATAGGTAGAATTTCAGTATTAGAGGTTACCGGCCAGGCGGGCTGGGAATTCGGCACCGATATTACCAAGCGTTCGCGAAGCAAGGAAGGCAAGGTTTCCCGCACAAAAACCTTAATTATTTCGGATATATCAAAAAAGCTAGAAGAAATAGAAGCTCTTTTGGCAAGGATAGATATTTCGCCCAGGCAAATCGCCATAAAGACAAAAGTTATGGAAGTAAACAAGGATGTGCTTAGGGATATTGGTTTTGACTGGGGGACGGGTGCCACCGGCGCGGATAACAGAGATACTTTTGTTTTTACTCCGGCAGATAAAAAAAATGGCATAGATATAGCCGAAATAGCCATGCATGCAGTGATGCCGAGCTCCGCAGGCTTCGGTCCGAAAAGCACGGGCTTAACCGATAACAGTTTTAAGCTTATCTATAAAAAGTTAACCGGAACTCAGTTTGAGGCAATTCTCCACGCCTTAGAAGAGGACGGCCGGGTAAATACCCTTTCGTCTCCCGTAATTCTTACCTTAAACAATCAAGAGGCATCTATTTTAGTGGGAGAAAAGTTTCCTATTATAAAAACTGAAACCAGCACAGAAACTTCCCGTATTACCGGAGGCTCTTTGGATTATTACCAGGATATAGGAATTCAGCTTAACGTTGTCCCGCAAGTTTGCGGAGAAAACGAAGATAAAATCGCCATGATTGTCCATCCGGCAATTACTTCGCAGAATGGCACAGTCGATGTCAAAGCCTCCGCGGCAGATACCCCGATAGTGAGTTATCCAAAATTAATCACGCGTGAGGCTGAAACGCAAATTATGATAAAGGACGGCGAAACAGTGGTGATTGGAGGGCTGCTTAAAGATGTTAAAACAAAATACGATATAGGCGTCCCTCTTTTAAAGAATATACCTATCTTGGGGTGGTTCTTTAGAAGGAGTACATACGATACCCAGAAGATAGATCTTTTAATTTTTATTACCGCTAAGATAGTGGAACCCGGAGAACTAATCTTCGACGAAGTAATGGAGACAAGCTCGGTTCCTACAGAATTTAAGTTAGAAAAAGCAAAGGAAAAATAAGAATTCCGGCCCAGACGCCACAAAGCTTAACTGAATCAGGAAAATTATGTATCTTGAGCTATACGGGCTAAAAAATTCTCCCTTTAATCTTACCTCTGATCCTCAATTTTTCTTTGAAAGCGCCTCGCATAAAGAAGCTCTAGCGTTGCTTTTGTACGGCATACATGAGAAGAAAGGAATAATTCTTATTACGGGGGAGGTCGGTACTGGGAAGACAACGCTTTGCAAGGCCCTCCTTAATAAATTACCCAAAACTATCAAAACTTCTTTTCTTTTAAACCCCTATTTTAGCGATGTCCAGCTTATGCAGGCAATAATTGAAGATTTTGGCTTAGCCGTGGCAAAAAGGGGTCGTTTAGAGATTATGAAAAAGCTGAATTCTTTCTTAGTCGAGACGAGTTCCTCTGGTGGAGGAGCAGTTTTGATCATCGACGAAGCGCAGAACTTAACCTATCGCCAGTTAGAGCAAGTACGGTTACTTTCAAACCTGGAAACAGCCCAAGAAAAATTATTGCAAATCGTGCTCATGGGGCAGCCCGAGCTATTTACAAAATTAAAAAGCGAAAGTTTACGGCAGCTTTACCAACGTATTGCTGTCAAATATACCCTTTTGTCTTTGAAAGAAGAGGAATTAAAAAACTATATAGAGTTTAGATTAAAACAGGCAGGTGCAGAATATGTTCGAATTTTACCCGAAAGTTATGGATTGATTTATGAATTTTCAAAAGGTATTCCCCGCCTTATTAATATGCTTTGCGATAGGGCCTTGCTTTTCGGATTTGTTAAAGAAGAGAAAATGTTTACACCGGAAGCTTTTTTAGCCTGTATAGAAGAACTCAAATGAGTATAATTTATGATGCCTTAAAAAAACTAGAGAAACACAAAAGTGAGGGTTCAGTTTCTAGCCACCAAGCTAGCGACCTTGGACTCATCAAGAGCAGAAAATCCATCTTTTCCGGAGGCAAGAAAGTATTTGTGGGATTAGCCATGGTATTGGCAATTTTTTTAAGCATTTTGTTAAGCATTGCAGTGTTAGACTATGTACGGCAAAGAAAAGTACCTTCCTTTTCTATTATCAATAAAGGCAATAACACTCTGCAGGTTAAAGAGGCTGCTGGTTTTACAGATTATCTTTCCAGGAAGGTTTCTTCCTATCAGAAAGACTCCGGTAAATATATACTTGAAGGGGTAGTTTACGATTCCGATAGCCCTTTTGCGATAATTAATGGCCAACAGGTTAAAAAAAATGAAATGATTGATAAGTTTCGGGTAATTGAAATTAACCGCGATTCAGTTGAATTACTCAATACCGAAGATAATACCAAATCGGTAATTTCACTCAATTTTTAATCCCGCCTCCCTTAAAATTTCTAAGGCGGTCTCAAAAATTCTTAATATCGTCAGCAGGAATTAAAGTTTTTTAGAAAAGATTTTCTAGGGAAGGGTTTTCTAATAATTTTTCGAAAATTCCCTTAATTTTATTTTTTAAAGGCTTAAAAGAAAGAAACTTTGTTCTATACTTAGGATTTCTAATTGTTCCTTCAACCTCAATCGCTAGCCCCCCTTCCCCCAAAAAGGCCGTCAGGTACTTCTTAAAGCCTTCCGAAGCATTTACAAATGGTATGTTAAATTGTGGAAAAAACAAAAAAGCAATATCGCCTCTTATGGATATTTTCCCTTCACCAGTCAGAGTCATTTCTTGGCCAGTTAATTGAATATTTTTGAATTCTATATTTTTATCGTTAAAGGCAAGTTCGCTCGAACCGTCTTTAAACACTATTTCTTCAAAATCAGGAATAAAAAGAAATTCTCCCAGACCTTTTAAGAAATTTATCTGCCAGATATTACCTTCTTTAATTGCAATTACGCCACTTCCTTTTAGCTTATCCCAACTAAATAGTTCTATGTTTTCTAAATTTACTTTTAAGAATAGTTTGCCAGCATAGTTTTTGTTTTTTACCTTGAGTTGTTTTATTAGCTCGCCTACATCGAGTCCGTCAACATTCAAATCTAAGATGCCGGTTTTTGTCAGCAAATTAGCGGAAAGCTGCCCGTCGACTTTTCCGTTGTTTACCACGGCAGCCAAAGGGTTTATTGCAATTTCTTCTTTATTTTTGGACAAACCTATATTTATATTGTTGACCTCGATACCATAAACAGTTAATTTTCCAGCCTGACCGGATAAGCTTAAGGACCATTCTTTTAGAGGGATTTTACTTTCAGCGGTGAATTCTATATTAGCCGTACCTTTAGGATTCAATTTGTCGAGCAGAGGAAAACGTGTCTTGAATGTCTCCAGAGCTTTAAAAATATCAGAAAAGCCTAGGTAGCCTTTACCTTTAAGCTTAATTGTATTATCGGCGATATTTAGATTGCCTTGGCTGACGATTTTACTATTTTCCGCCTCCGCAATTAATTCGTCGATATCTATTATCCCGTTATTACTCCGCCCATCCACCGTAATAGTTGCAAAATTATTTTTTATATTTAGTTTTACTTTCGGCCTGTAAAAATTTTTTAAGGTCCCGCTAGCCTGGAAGGGATTTTTTTTATAAGTAAATACGCCCTCTTTGACTAAAAGCAAGTCTTTCTCAAGAGATCCGTTTGCTTCGATATTTTCAATATCGAAGCATTGCCCTTTATGTAGAGAGTAGTCAATATGATAAGTGATTGTTTCATCTTTAAAGAAATTATTATCAAATATATTCTTTTGTCGAGATAGAATATCAGGGGGCAGTTTCAGAAACCCGCTTGCGGAGAGATCGCCTGCATAGGTTTTATTTTCTTTGATGAAAACAATTCTTTCTGCAGCGATATCACCTTCTAATTGATATGCTTCTTCTTTTTTTAAATAGAATTTGGCCTTTTTGAGAACACCTCCCTTAAAATACTTCAACTTATTGCTTAAAGCTTCAAGGTCGAGATTTTCTATGTTCAGCGTCATTTCTATGCAGCCGGTTTGGCGGTCGTATTTGGCGGTGAGATTTGCTTTATTACTTATAAGCATTTGAAATGCGATATCTTTAACGGAAGCTAGGTCAAGAAAGATATCTATATCGGGATAATTAGATTTTGGTGTGTCATATCTTTCGTTTGCCAAGAGCGGCTTTTTTATCCAGAAAAGATAGGAGAAGAGAGCAAAAATAAAGAAGAGAAAAAATATTTTATTTTTCACTATATTTTAAAAGCTTATGTTCGCCAAACGGCAGGCCTTATTGTTTCCAAAACACCATCGAGTTACAATTTATGAGAGTATTTATCCCAAAAAGTATCTTTAGGTTAATGCAAGTATACTTTAATTTTTATTTCTTTTGCTTTTATTTTATTTAGGCTTTCTTTTTCTAGAATATATTTGCCATTGCAAGAATTAATCAGTCTGCCTTGTGCGGTTAGCTTCTCTATGCCTGAAGGGAGATTTTTCTTCCCTTTTATGTAGGAGATATTAATTCGCTTGCCCCCCTGGGTATAGCTAACTTCTATAGCGTTACCAGAAAAATATACGGGCGCAATTTTTGGCTCTAAAATAAGATTACCCAGGACGAATTTTATTCCTAAAACTTCTTCCAATAACGTATGTATATACCAGCTTGCCGACCCTGTAAGATAGAGGTATAATCCCGAGCCTTGATTATTAAAGTATTCCGGAATTCCGGGGTATATTTTACCTTCTTCTGCCGTAGCCATTCGATAAATAGAACCAAATACTTCGGAGGCTTCCTTTATAAAGTTGCGTTTATACAAAGCATAAGCGAACATTATTACCATATGATTAAAAAAAGCGCCGTTTTCTTTGTCGCCATAAACAAATCCGAAAGCTCTTCCTAAACTAAGGTAAAGCGAACCGAAGTCGGTATTCAGACGAAATCCTCCGAGGCGTTTATCTTTGAGATGACTTTTTATCGATTTCCATGCTCTTTCAATTTGTTCTTGGCTTGCTATTTTACTCATGATGGGAAATACCTGGGAAGGAAGTAGCATGCGCATTCTTCCGTTTATCTTTCCCTCTGCGCGTTTACCTTGCTCATCGTAATAACCGTTAAAGAAATTGGTTTTTAGCCACTCCTTTTTCTTAAGCCATCGGGATAAATGCGCAGATTTCTCTTTTAAGTCATAAATTAGGTCGTCAATATTTACCCTTATAGTTTTTCCGTTTATATTTTCTATATTTTTTAAATATTTTTTTAGCTGTTTTTGCTTTTCCCAAAACTTATTATAATTAACAGGCTCACTCAGCCTGTCCAATAAGATAGACAATTCTTTCATGAGATTTACGCTTCTTGTTTGTTTTTTAAGTTTTTCCAGGAAAAAGCAGAGATCCACCAAGTTATGCGCATACATAAAGCTGAAAGTTACGCTTTCCCCTTTATTAGGTGCCATATCTAGGCCGTCATTCCAATCAGCATTTTCGAGTTTTATAATGTTATGCGCCCCGACATTAAAAAACGGGACAAGGCTTTGTATGAGGATGTGCTCTAAGATAGTTCCTGTATAAATTTTGTTATTTTTAGTACGCAGAAGATAATCTTTTTGAGAAAATTCTTTGTCAATTTCCTTTGCGCGGTTAATCTGGTGGTCTTTAAAATAGGTAGTTTTTCTAAGCAAAAAGCCTAAATCGCCCTTCTTATTAATATAAGAGCGTAAGGTTAAATAAGGCCATACCCCATGGTCCATCCAGACACGGTTTATTTTGTTTCTGTCGGCAATAAACTCACCCTCTTTAGTAATTATAGTGGCGTTTGAGCCATCTAAGCGTACACCGGAAAAACTTTTTAAGATTAAATCTCTTGCCTTTTGGGGTTCTGTAAGAAGGAGCGCCAGAGCATCTTGCCATAGATCGCGCCAGCCTCTGCCGCCTTTTCCGTAATCAAAATGCGGCAGGAACGAACAGCCAAAAAGTTTCCGTAAGACCGGCTGTAACTTAACCCAGGTAAGCCAGTTATTAAAGTTTTTTTCTTTAAAATCAAAACTTAAGCCGGAGAGATAATCCAACCAGTAGTTATTTGTTTCTTTTAAACTCTTTTTTACTTTAGCTAATGAATCAAATTTACGGAAAACGCTTTTTATACTTTTTCCATCTTCGGCTATTCCTATAATCAGCAAATAATTTGTTTCTTGGCTGGCTTTTATTTTTCTATGGCTAAACCTAAATGCAGCTATGGTCTCCTTTCCATCAAAATCAACCAATTTTCTTTTAACCGGCTTTATGTTACTCCCTATTGCTTGAGGCGCTATCAGGCTGCCTTCTCCGCAGAAATATTCGAGCGTAGGAAATTGTCCCAAGGGTGGTTTTTTATTATTCTCGTAGCCGAGTACATAATAGAGAGTTTTATTTTCTCTATGTCCTTGTTCGTCAAAGATCATTGTTGGCCGAAGTATTATTCCGTATTTATCCAATTCGATACGATTCAATAAAGAGCTTACATGCCGGTGGTCTTTTAAGTTTTTTTCGGCTCTTCCGTA
>Ga0233423_10001125_pt1 | contig 13530 bp, 12 predicted proteins | sample Watercolumn_Mata_FD_180713 | JGI IMG/M metagenome (GOLD analysis project Ga0233423, IMG submission 180713) | Freshwater microbial communities from Lake Matano, South Sulawesi, Indonesia - Watercolumn_Matano_2014_112_MG | ecosystem: Environmental > Aquatic > Freshwater > Lake | place: Indonesia... | reverse complement strand
TTCTCAGCCTTTCTTTGCTTGGAACTTTTAAATTGTTTTTTTTAAATACTTCTAGGTAAGATTTCATATGACTCTGTATAGTATTGACTAGTGTCTGATCCAAATCAAAAGAGATTAATTTTTTCTCATTCATTTTAATAAGAAAGGATATTTTATGCTGAACTCTGAAACAAATGCTCCTGGTTCTAAAATCCCCAATTCAGAAACGATTCCCGTTATTAAGTTTGAAGGAATTTCTTCAAAAACAACATTGCTTATTTTCAGTTTTTTTGGTTTTCCAGGCCATACCTCTTTCTCATCTCTCGATTCAAGCTTTTCGATCTTCCCTAGAATTGTCTTAGGATCGAATTTCCAAGAAAAACTGCAGGCATATCTGGGAATATCGTATTTCTCAGCTATCTCTGCCATCATCTTATTGCCTATCTTGTTTATGACTGAACCCTGGCTTGTTATAGCATCTACGCCAAATAAGAACAGATCTGCTTCTTTTAGAGCAGATGTTGAAGAGGAATCCACAAACATCGTTACTGGAATCCCTGCTTTTAAAAGATCTTGGGCAGTAATTCTTCCTTGTAAATTTGGCCTTGTCTCAGTATTATAAACTTGAAATTTTTTTCCTTGCTTTTTCGCTTCAAGCATTATTGAGATGACAGTTCCGCTATGACAGTGCGTAAAAACGATTGACTTGCTTTTGATCAGGTTTGCCCCATAAGTTATTACTTTCTGCCTAGAATAATCCATTAATTTAACAGTTTCCTTGATACCAACTTCGATATTATGAAAAGATAGTGCGTGATTGATGCAGTTTCTTAAACAGGGCTCAGTTGGCCTTAAACCGATTAGTTTTTTTACAGATCTCTTATCGTGCTGAATCTCTAGAGCCTTTAATGCAGATCTAGCAACCTGTTCTGCTCCCTGGATTTTTAGAGATTTAATATCATTGCAGATTCTTTCAAATTCGCCCATCTTGACCTCTTCTTTACTTAATTTCAGTTTTTTACAATTAAAAACTTTTCCTTCCTAGTCAGAAAGCTTTTAAAATAGAAAAAGCATATATTAGATATAAAAAGATGTTAGAATTTCTAGTTAATCCAAAAAAAGCAGAAAGAAGACCTTGGGAAATGCTAATAATTGGGTTTTTCTATGCAATAGTCTCTATAGGCATAGCAACCTTCCTTTTCTATAAAAGTCCTGCCTTAGAAAAGTACAGCAGTGCTTTTGTAGTAACTTTTACTACTATCTTCTCATTGCCTTTTATGTACTTCTTGATAAAACTTGAAGAAAAGAAAGAGATGAGGATTAAAGAAGAAAAAACACTTATGAAAGAACATGGAAAGGCATTGAATGCTCTATTATTCTTATTTCTTGGTTTCACACTCGCTTTTGCATTAGCTTTTTTGCTTATGCCAAAATCACTAACAGATGTTAATTTTAAGGCACAATTAGAGACATATTGCAGCATCAATCCAGGAGACATAAAAAGCTGCGAGGGAATTACTGGACAAATAACTGGTGGGAATATCCAGGCTAGTTTCAAGAGCATTTCATCAATCCTGGCAAATAACTTTTTTGTAATGATCACAATATTGATATTTTCTTTATTATTTGGCGCAGGAGCGATTTTTATTCTTGCATGGAACGCAAGTGTCATAGGAACAGCTATTGGTCTTTTTAGTCAGGGCTCTATTGCCAATGTCCCTACTTCTTTGTTGAGATATTTAGTACATGGAATTCCAGAGATTGCAGCATATTTTGTAGCAGCTCTTGGAGGGGGAATAATTAGTATAGCCATGATAAAACATGGCTTTGGAAAAAAACAATTTTGGAGAGTTATGAGAGATTCTCTAGATTTGATAATCATCTCAATAGTCATCTTGATTATTGCTTCAGTTCTAGAAGTCTTTTTAACTCCTGCCATAATGTCGGTAATGGGGGCTTAAATGCATAAGGTCACAAAAGATGCTTTAACACTGATAATTTTCTCAGCTGTTGCTTCAATAGCCAGTTATTTTTACACTTTTGCTATGGCTAGGATGCTTTCTATTGAGGAATACAGTCTACTTTATTCTATAATTGCTTTAACTTATATCTTGACTATTCCGCAAGAGACCATAAGAACCGTAATATCAGTCTATACTACAAAGTATAATGTCAAAAAACAAAATGGAAAAATAAAGGGACTGATGAACTTTTTCTTGAAACGAATGTTCATCTTTTCAATCATACTTTTCGTGATTTTTTTAGCACTTAGTCCTTTACTTGTTGGGCTTTTCCATACAAACTATTGGATTTTGATTGCAGCTGGAACAGTCCTAATATTTTCCTTTATACTGCCAGTTATCTGGGGAATATATCAGGGACTTGGCAAATTCAAGGCACTTGGAATAAACAACTCTATCGAAGGGCTCTTGAAACTTGGAATAGGGATCCTTTTAGTGTCTATTCTTCCTGTAACTATAAAGATATACGGGGCATTGGTTGCTGCGCCAATTTCGATATTGCTGGCTTTTCTAGTTGGAATTTTCTCTTTTGGGTTTTTGAAAAAATTCAAAGCTGAAAAGGTAAAAGAAGATTTTAAAAGATATTCACTAGCAACATTCGTTATTTTTGGTCTAGTCACAATCATGTATAGTGTAGATATTATCATGGCAAGATATTTTTTATCTCCGAAAACAGCCGGAATTTATGCTGGTATCTCCCTCATATGCAAAGCATTTTTCTTCATTGCCACTGGAACCAAAAGAGCCATGATGCCAAACCTGTCTGCTGGAAATGAAAAAAAACAAGAGGGCGAATGCCAAAAGATATTAAAAAAAATCTCCTTGATGATGCTGATATTATTTGTTTCTGCTTTTGTACTATTTTGGATATTCCCAGAACAGATAGTCCATGTTGTTCTTGGAGAAAGATATAATCTTGCTATCCCCTATCTGAAATATATGATAATAGCGATTGCCTTTTTCTCATTTGGCAATCTATTAGTCTATTATAATCTAGCAATAAACAAAAACAAGATGATGACTGCAAGAATCCTGGCTAGTGCAGCATTTTTAGAGATTGTGTTGCTTATTCTTTTCCATAAGAGTTTGATGAGTTTTATCATAATTCTCATGATAATATATGCCTTGCTGTTTTTTGCCATGTTGACCATAACAATAATACAACCGAGACATGCTGAAAAGGAAAAAAAGGAGTTTCAAGAACTTAAGAAATGGTGGGGCAAAAGATATAAAAGGATAAAAAGGTGACTTTTTTATAGAAAAATGGCTGAGGACGTAGAAGTTAAGTCTGAGATTACAGAAGTAAAAAAAGAACCGATTGTTGTTGAAAAAGCAACTGAGAGTGTAAACAAACCAGTTGAAAAAACAACATTCACTGATTTTTTAAAAAAGAATTGGTTTTGGATATTCATAATTGTTTTGCTGGCTGTTATTCTTGTATTTAATGTTGTTTTAAGAACACAGAATGTAAGCCAATTGAAGGACGTTACAACTAACCAATACACTCTTGGTCCAGATCTTGATCCTTTTTTATATCTGAGACTTGCTAAAGACATTGCTGCAGGAAAATTACAAGACCCAGATATGATGGTGCAAGCTCCACTCGGATATACAAGCTATGCGAAGATGGATATGATGCCCCACTCGATTGTCTTTATTTATAAAATCTTGAGTTTATTCGGAAGTGGCGAGAAATCAAGCATAGAATTCGCAGCAGTAATTGCACCAGTTATATTTTTTACATTAAGCATAATAGTATTCTTCTTGTTCATATTTTTTGTCTTCAGTTTCAATATGGGTAAGAAAAAATCTGCAATAATCGCCTTGATAGCAAGCTTATTGTATGTGGTTATGCCTGAAATGCTGCATAGGACTGTTGCAGGGATTCCAGAAATTGAAAGCCTTGGAATGCTTTGGTTCTGGTCAGCTTTCTTATTCTTTACATTGGCTTGGAAATCAAATAAATTAAAGAGCCAGATTATCATGGGAGTGATTTCTGGAATATTCACTGGATTCATGATATTCACTTGGGGAGGATTCAGATATATCTTCATGGCCATAAGCCTAGCCACTTTCCTGATATTCTTTTTCAATAAAGATAAAAAGAAAAATCTGCTGCTTTTCTCTTCATGGTTTATTCCTGCGATCATAATCTATTCTCTGAAAATAGGTTTTATTCCAAGCATAAAATCCCTGACAGATGGAACATTCGCTTTTGCAATCTTCTTATTATTGATTATAGATCAGGTGATATTCAATACAAAATTAAAATCCATAAAAGAGAAAATCAAATTGCCAGAAAGCATAATCACGCTTATAGTTGTGGCTATACTGGGAATCTTATTATTATTGGTGTTTAATCCCTCTTTCCTAGGAAACATCTTCTCAGGAATCTTTGGAGGATTGCTACATCCTTTTGGCGAAGGAAGAATCGGATTGACTGTTGCTGAGAACAATGCACCTTACTTCTCTCAAGTATCAGGTTCTTTCAGCTGGATATTCTGGTTCTTCTTTTTTGGATTAATATTGTTGTTCTATTTTGCTGTAAAGAATTTTGATCAAAAGAAGAGATGGTGGTTTTTTGCCTTATTTATCATATTTCTAGTGACTTTCATCTTCAGTAGAATTTCATCTTCAAGCGTATTGAATGGGAATAACACTATCTCAAAAATACTCTATTTTGGCGGACTTATTGTATTTGTTCTTTTCTTATTGATAACATACATTGTCTCTTATGTAAAAAAAGATGAGAAAACAATAAATGATTTCAAAGAAATTCCCTTTAATTATATCCTCTTACTAGCACTATCTTTTTGGATGATTGTCTCAATGAGAGGAGCAATAAGATTGTTCTTCATTATATCCCCTGTATTGGCCCTGATTTCAGCTTATCTTCCTGTCAAGATATTTGATATATCTATGGAAGTTAAAGAAAAAGTCTACAAATTCTTACTATGGGCAATTGTTTTGCTAGTTGCAATCCTGTTGATAATCAATTTTGTAAAATTTGAGAAATATACTAGCCAGCAAGCACAATACACTGTAAACGGAGCTTATTATCAACAATGGCAGAAAGCTATGTCTTGGGTAAGGGAAGAAACTCCAGAAGGGTCAATCTTCGTTCACTGGTGGGATTATGGTTACTGGGTACAAACTTTAGGAGAGAGGCCGACAGTCACTGATGGCGGGCATATAAACAACTTCTGGGATCATCTGACAGCAAGATATTTGATGACTGCACAGAATGAAAAAACTGCTCTGCAATTATGTAAGGCACATAATGTATCATATTATTTAATCGACTCGACAGATATTGGAAAATATTCTGCTTTTGCAAGCATAGGATCAGACAAAACAGGAACTGATAGATTAAGCTGGGTCAGTACTTTCATCATGAATGAACAACAAACTCAAGAGAGCAAGAATGAGACAACTTATGTTTACACTGGTGGAACAATGCTAGACCAGGACTTTTCATGGAAAGGAAATTTCTTCCCAATGCAAAGAGCAGGTATTGGTGCAGTCTTGCTTGTAATTGATAAGAAAACACAAGCAATTCAGGGACTCAATGCAGTTATGATTTATAAGAATCAGCAATACCTAATTCCGATAAAATATATGTGGATAAATGGGCAAATAAGGCAAGTAAACCAGGATGGTTTAGATAGCATGCTCTACATTGTGCCTTCTGTAGGTCAAAATGGAATGAACAACATCGGTGCAGGACTTTACTTAAGCAAAAAAGCCCTAAGTACCCAGTGGGTTAGGCTCTATCTTTTGAATGACACTGAGAATTTTGAATTGGCCCATAATGAACCTTCTTTGTTTGTACGACAACTTAGAGATGTCTATAATTTAAGTGTTGGCGATATCATATTTGCAGGAGACATACAAGGGCCTATAAAGATCTGGAAAGTGAATTATCCTAAAGAGATTGAGTATCATGAGGAATACTTAAAGTCAATAAGTCCTGAAGGACACTGGGCAGAACTAGATTATCTCGGAGTTTAGCAAGGTTTATAAATATAAAAAAGGTTATTTTTCTCAAGTAGTAACAAAATAAAGATACTTTATTTTATACAAATGATAGAAGAGATTTTGATAGCAATTTTATGCATTTTGGTTAGTTTTATCCTTAGTTTTTTCTTTGTTAAATTTTGGATAAGGATAACTCGAAGTCATTCAAGCATGATGCAGCCAGATGTAAACAAGTATGGAAATCCATTGGTGCCTAAAACAGGGGGCATAGTCATCTTGATGTCAATAACTTTCTCGATTTTTCTGTATATCTTCTGCAAGATCTTTTTGTTAAATTCAATAACACATGTAATAGAGATATTTTCACTGCTCCTTGTTATGTTATTTGCCGGATTTATAGGATTTATCGATGACATTTTTGGATGGAAAAAATCTTCTATAACTGGCTATAAGAAAATCCTTATGACTATTCCCATTGCTATTCCTTTAATGGTGATAAATGCAGGACACTCTTCCATAATCCTCCCATTTATCGGAAGTCTCAATCTGGGATTGCTGTATCCTTTAATTGTAATACCTCTTGCAATAGTTGGAACTACAAATGGATCTAATTTGCTTGGAGGATTTAATGGGCTAGAAACTAGTCTGGCATTAGTAATATTCTCTACTTTTGGATTGATATCCTTCTTTACCGGACAGATATGGCTTTCTTTGATTGCAGCATTAATCGTAGCAAGCCTAATCGCTTTCTTAATATTCAATAAGAACCCTGCTAAAATCTTTCCAGGAAATGCATTTACTTATGTTGTCGGATCATTGATAGGATGTTTTGCGATTCTTGGAAATATGGAAAAGGCAGCACTAATCTTATTTATTCCTTTTATCATAGAGGGTTTCTTAAAACTAAGATCTAAATTCAAGGCACATTGCATGGGCATTCCAAACCGAGACAATAGTCTTGAATTGAGATATAAAGAAAACTATAGCTGGACACATATTGCAATGAAAATTATCAAGAAAATAAAAGGAAAAGTTTACGAGAATGAAGTCGTGCTTTTCATTGTGATCATTGAGTTGATATTTGCCTTGATAGCACTATCAAATGTGCTTCTAAAAATCATATAGATTTATAAAATCCCTTTTCTTTTTTTTATCATGAAAATAGCTTTTGTTATCGGAACGCAAGCTGAGCTGATAAAGTGCGTGCCATTGATGATTGAATTAAAAAAGAGAAATGAAGATTACTGGTTTATACATACTGGACAACATTCTTTGGAAAAAGCATGCGATGCTTTTCAAATCAAAAAACCAGATTATGTCTTGAGCAAACAGCCAAAAAGGGGAACCAAACTTGGATCAGACAAGGGAATAAAATCCTGGAAATGGTATCTCAAAATGATCTTTAAGGTAAGAAGAATAATAAGGAGACTTAAACCAAGTTATGTTATCTATCATGGAGACACGATAAGCACAGGTTCTGCTGCAGTGGGTTCTTCTTGGATATTGAATCCTTTCAAAAGATGGAAAACAGTCCATCTCGAAGCTGGTTTAAGATCTGGGTCGTTTTTAGAGCCCTTTCCAGAAGAGATTGTAAGACAAACAGCAGACAGATTATCTGATGTTCTATTGGCGGTTTCTGATTTAAGTGTCAGAAACCTGAAAAAAGAAAGGTGGTTTTTTGTTTGGGGAAAAATCTACAATGTAGGAAATACAATTCTTGATTCTGCTAAAATAAATTATGAAAGATCAAAAAAAGAATTTAAAAAGTCAAAGGAAGAATTTGCACTTATAAATCTGCACAGGCATGAGAATCTAAAATCATTGGAGAGAATGAAAAAGTGCATCGAAATCATAAAAAGCATCAAGATAAAAGCAGTCTGGCCATTGCATGACAATACTAGAGAAACTCTTATTAGATATGGATTAATGGAGGAATTAAAAAAACAAAAAAATTTGAAGCTTGGACCATTAGAGAGCTATGAAAAATTCATTTTTTTATTATCTAATTGCAAATATCTGATTGTCGACGGGGGTTCGATACAAGAAGAGAGCCTTATTTTCAAGAAACCATGTTTATTATTGAGAAAAAAGACAGAGAGGCAGGAGGGATTGGGAAGCGGAATCAATTTTTTAACAAAACTAAATGTAGAATACAGCAAAAAAATCATCAATAGAATAGAGAATGGTAAGATAAACATTAAAAATTTCAAAAATCCATATGGAAAACCAGGAGTAAGCAAAAGGATTTTGGATATCTTAAAATAAAAATGGAAAAAAAACAAAGAGGCCTTTTAGATTGGGAAAAAGACATAAAAAAGAATGAAAAAGTTCTTGATATAGGTTGCTGGAGCGGTGGAAAAGTCTTAAGATTATACAACAGATGCAGCATATATGGGATGGACATTAATAAAGAAAATCTGGATAAGGCTCCAAAAAAAATAAGGAAAAGATTATTTCTGGCAGACATAACAAAAAAAATAAATTTAGGAAAAAAATTTGACTGGATATTTCTAGAAGAGGTCTTAGAGCATATAGAAAAAGATGAATCTGCCTTGAAGAACATAAGGAAGCTTTTAAAAACCGGGGGAAAATTTGTAATGACTACTCCAAAAAGCATAACTCTTTTTGAATGCTGGGACCCTGCATGGATTCGATGGAAACTTGGATTAGGAAGCCAACATCATCATTATTCTAAAAAAGAGTTATTCAGAAAATTAGAAAAATATGGCTTAAAAGTAAGAGAATTCAGAGTTTCTGGGGATATCAAATGGCTTACTTACAGATGGATAAATATTTTCCTAAAGTATATATTAAAAAAGAACAAATTACTAGAAACCGGTAGGCGAAAGGGTTTTTTCAATTGGGAAATCCTTGCAGAGGTAAAAAATGAATGATATAAAGGTCTATATCCAATATCCATGGAAATTCATAGATAGTAATTATTATAAGAAGATGGTAGAATTTCCCCCAAAGGGGGTTTTATACTTAAATGCAACAAGCTCCGGAGAAAATACGATCAATAGAAAAAAATTGTTTGTTTCTAATTATATTAAAAAAATTTTAAGGATGCCTTTCAAAAAATTTAATCTTTCTATGATAAATACAAAAAAAACAAACACAAATTTGAACTATGAGGTTATTCATTGTGCACATTGCTTGAGCTTAAATAAATCCCCCTGGGTTGCAGATTTTGAATCTACCTGGCAATTTTTTCTTTCTGGAAAGATAAAAGAAAGCTCTAAAAGAAAGGTGGAAAAAATTATTTTAAGTGAAGACTGCAAAAGAATATTACCCTGGACAGAGGCTACTAGGAAAGAAATTTCCAAAATGTTTCCTAAAAAAGAGATAAAGAACAAACTAGAAACAGTCACTTATGCTCTTGCACCTCCAAAGAAGATAAAAAAAGATAAAGATAAGATCAATCTCCTTTATGTAAGTAGATATTTTTATCAAAAGGGCGGTTTCCAATCAATAAAGGTTCTTGATTTACTGACAAAAAAATACGATAATGTAAACGCCACATTTATTTCTTCAACCCCTAAAGAAGTTTATGAAAAATACCAAGATAATAAAAAAATAAAAATGCTTGAGATGCAGCCATGGGATAGGGTATACAACAAGATTATGCCAAAATCAGATATTTTTATCAATCCGGGTTTTACTGATACCTTTGGTTTCCTATTTATTGAGGCTCTCGCAAATGGTTTGCCAGTAATAACTGTTGATGGTTATGCGAGAAAAGAAATTATTAATAAAAAACAGGGTTTTGTTTTAGATAGACCAAAAATTGGATGGGATAATGAAAAACCAGTAATAAAAAAAGAGACAGAATTAATTAATGACCTAGTTAAAAAAACCTCTCTATTAATAGAGAATAAGAAAATAAGGAATCAAATGGCTAATGAGGGCAGAAAAGAAATTTTAGAGGGGAAATTCTCGTTAAAAGAAAGGAATAAAAAATTAAAAGAAATCTATGAGGATTCTATCAGAAAATAAAAATTAAGGGCTTACTAATTTTTTATACAAGTTATGGATAAATGCCCTGTTATCCAGTTGAACATAGACAAAATCTCCGCCTGCTCGTGAAAATGACTTGAAGAACCGCGTATAATATGAAGGGTGATCTTTACCTGGTTCTTTTTCATGCCAATCACATTCCATTGGTTGAATATCATTGACCACTATTTTATACCTGTTCAGGGTTCTTCTATTTCCAACTGCCAAATTCTTTGCCATTGAAATAGCTTTTTCAAAAACCATAGGAGACATGACCGCAGAACCCATTGACAAGAAAACACCATCTTCTAAATCTGAAAGAGTTTTTGCAAATATCAAGAAATCCCTATAGGATGTTGCGCCTACTGCTGCACCATCACATAATGGATGAGCATGTGTAATATCCTGACCTATTCCAACACAAACACTTAGTGGAATACTTAGTTCATAGGCTCTTGCAAGAATACTTGCTTTCTTAAAAGGAAAATCTATTGTTTCTTCATCTACTCTCTCTTCTAAAATGCTTTTTCCTAGTGATTCTCCATATCCTAGATTTTGCCTATTTCCAGCTATTATGCTAAGATTAATATATTTTCCAGTCTCATCCCAGAGGCCCATCTGCCCTCTGGACATAGTTTCTCTTACATCCTCTTCGGTTTTTCCCAAGTAACTCAATTCAAAATCATGTATTGCTCCTGCACCATTAGTCAGAAGCTGTTGAACAAAACCCATTTCCATCAATCTTGCGAGTATTGCAGAACAGCCGTTCTTAATCAGATGTGCACCATATGCCATAACAATCGGCCTTCCCCTATTCTTGCTTTCAAGAAGATATCTAGCGACCTCTTCTACCTTTTTTTCATCTGCTGGCCCTAGTACTGGGGGGGCACTATCTGGATCTATAATTCTACTGACATCAAATTTTGATTTTCTTTCTCTAAGACCTCCTAGAGTCAATCTTGATCTATCAAATGTTTTGTACTTACTCATTTTTTGCTTGATTCTATTATTTTTTTTATTATGTTTGTTGTAGATTTTCCTTCTGTCAAAGGCAATGTCATAAAACTACCACCAAGACTCTCAATCAATTTTTTTTCTTCTTCAATCCTTTCTGGCAAGAAGGTGCCGCCTTTGACATGCAAACTTGGGCTTATAACCCTGATAGTCTCTAGAATATTGTCTTCTGGAAATATTGTGACAAAATCAACACATTCGAGTGAAGAAAGAATTCTTGCCCTATCTTCTTGATCCATTATTGGCCTATTGTTTCCTTTAAATCTTCTTACAGAATCATCGCTGTTTATAGAAACAATAAGTATATCTCCGAGTTGTTTAGCTCTCTCAAGCGTATCAATATGGCCTGCATGAAGAATATCGTAAGAGCCGTTTGTATGGACAATCCTTTTTCCTTGATTTTTAAGATCTTTTACAATATCCCTTAGCTCTTCTCGAGTCCTTATCTTATCTTTCATAATTTCCCTATCCTATTCAGTTTTTAAATCTAGCTATTAAGAATCAATTTTGCTGCTAAATAAAGGTTTTTTACTGTGTAATCGGCCTTGATTTTGTGCTCCCTTATGCCATTATCTATTAAGATAGTCACGCCTCCTGCATTTTTTCCATTTTCAATATCTCTATCAGAATCACCGATAAAATAGCTGTTTTTTAGATCAAGATCGTATTTCTCTTTAGCTTTTTTTATCATACCTATTTTCGGTTTTCTGCAATCACACTCGCCAGTTATTGGGGGATAGTGCGGACAATAAAAAATATCATCTATCCTGATATCATTTTCCTTAAAAATATCAAGCATATATTGGTTCAATTTATTAACATCCTCTTCTGAAAAATAACCTCGGGCAATACCAGACTGATTTGTGATTATTATTATCTTATAATCAGACTTAGAAAGTAGCTTTAATCCTTCGATTGCACCTTCAAGAAATTCAAAATCTTCTTTCTTATGAATAAAACCTTCCACAATCTTGTTTGCAGATTCTAAAAAATGTTTTTTTTCAACATTTATTACTCCATCTCTATCTAAGAATATGGCCTTATCCATCTTGATTAATTGATGCTTTAATTTCTTCAGAATATTTTTTCAGATACTCGTTAAATAATTCCTCTTGAACTCTTCCGCTTGGCTCATCTCGATAACTATCATCCTCTTTATGATGTGAACTGAATTCTATTATTTCTGCATCTGTCAAACCAATATATCTGTGTTTTGTTCCTGGTTCAATCAGTAAGCTGTCTCCTGGTTTAAGAAGCTTTTCTTGATTATATGCTTGTATCAATACAAGGCCCTTATTTATGTAGAAAACCTCATTTTTTTCAAGGTGAAAGTGGATAGAACACTGGTGTCCTTTTTTAAGTAAAAGCCTTTTTCCACAAAAATTAGATCTTTCATAATTAACAATCCAATCTTCAGAGCCCCATGCCTTATCGACTTTTTGCCTTACTGAATTCACTTCTGAAGCAAGAATAGATTCTTTTATCTCTTGTAAAGTTATTGAGGATGTTCCTGGTTTTTGGACTACTATTCTTCCGGCAATATTTGCTAGTTCTGCAGTATCATAAAGATCTAATTCTGAGACCATTCCTAATGCAGATACTGCTACAACAACATCTCCTGCACCAGTAACATCAAAAACCTTTACTTTTTTAGTTGGGAAATGAGTCATCTTCCCATTTTTCTCAAAAAGAGTTATTCCTTCTGCTCCCCGAGTTATGAAAACATTGGAATTGAGCTTAGTCATGATCTTATTTCCAATTAATTCTATGTTATCTTCATCGATATTGGCCATCTCTTTTGCTTCTTTCAAATTTGGAGTTATTAAAGTGGCATTGACAAAACAATCGAGATTTTTTGGTTTCCCATCAACAATAATCGGGACTTTGTTTTCATTTGCTAAGTTGATTGCCTCGCCTATTAGCTCTTTGCTTACAAGGCCTTTCCCATAATCGCTTATTACTAAAGCATCTACTTCTTTTATTTTTACTTTGACAAAATCAATTATTGTTCTGATATTCTCTTCAGAAAGTTTACTTGTTTCTTCATAATCTATCCTTAATAGCTGCTGATTATTTCCTCCAATTATCCTTTGTTTTATTGTTGTACATCTTTTTTTATCGATTATAACCCCTTCTGTGTCTATCTGAGATTTTTTTAGTTGATCAAGCAAAATAGAACCATTCGCATCTTCACCTATGATGCCCGAAATAAAAATTTTAGCTCCTAATAAAGACATATTATATGAAGCATTTGCAGCACCGCCAGGCACATTTGCCTCTTTAGTGAATTTGACAACCTGTACTGGAGCTTCAGGAGAAATTCTAGAGACATCGCCATAAAGGTATTTATCAAGCATCAAATCACCTAAAACAAGGATCTTCTTGCTTGAGAAAGAATCTAAAGCATTCAAAATACTCTCTCTTTTTGATACACCTTTTGTTAAATCCATTTAATTAGCAAAAAACCCCAATTTTTAAGCTTTATTATCAAAAAACATATCCTTTTTCTAAACTTCTTTGGGAAAATTTATAAACTTAATCA
>Ga0233423_10001124_pt1 | contig 13532 bp, 12 predicted proteins | sample Watercolumn_Mata_FD_180713 | JGI IMG/M metagenome (GOLD analysis project Ga0233423, IMG submission 180713) | Freshwater microbial communities from Lake Matano, South Sulawesi, Indonesia - Watercolumn_Matano_2014_112_MG | ecosystem: Environmental > Aquatic > Freshwater > Lake | place: Indonesia... | reverse complement strand
CCTAAGGCCCTGCCTTCCATAGCAAAATTACTACCCTTATGGGGTTGGGGGAGGGGGTAGGGGCCCACCGGCCCCTGGCCCCCTCCCCCAAACTGCCCTCTCCTTCCTCTGGCCCCCCTTAGCGGTATGCCTGGTGAAAGCGGGACGCGGTGCCCGGGGGAATTTTCAGGCGATAGGCGCCCGGGGGCAGGCTGGCCCCCTTAATCCAGGGATTGAGGGTCTTGATGGTTTTATAATAGCTGCCGCAGGCGTCGGCCAGGCTTTTCACCGGCACCTCCTGAGTCAAGGTAAAGCCCACTTCGTCATAGTTTAGGGGCGGATAAAGCTGGTCTGCCGGAATATCATAGCCGTAAGCGGTGGGGTCCTCCACGACGATTTTGGCCGCCAGGATGCGGTAAACATAACGCTCCGTCTCTTCCGGCAGGCTCAGGTGATAAAAGTTTTTCACCCCCTGGGCCGCCACTTCCTTTTGCACCCGGCCCTCGCCGCAATTATAAGCGGCCAGGGCCAGGGGCCAGTTATGAAAAAGTTGCTGCAACTCCTTTAGATAGCGCAGGGCCGCGTCGGTGGCGGCCCCAAACTCCAGGCGTTCATCTATGCTCTCGTTGGCCTTGAGTTGATAACGCTGGGCCGTGGGGCCGATGAACTGCCAGGGCCCCACCGCGCCCGCCGGCGACTTGGCTCGGAGGCGCAGATCGCTTTCCACCAGCACCACGTACTTCAGGTCCAGGGGCAACCGTTGGGCTCGCAGCTTCTTTTCCACCTCGGCGAAATAGCGGTGGGCCCGTTTCAGCCACATGGTGGTCTGGGCCCGGCTCCACACCACGATGGTGAACTCCCGGTCCAGTTCCTCTCTGACCTCAGGCTCGTTGAGAGGCACCGCCTCCCCACATAGGGTTATTCTTTCCGGGACCCGATAATAAGGAAAGCGGACGACCTCCCGGGCCATTGCCGCCGGCGTTTCTGGCCCGGCGGCCGAGGTCAAGCCTCCGGGCCAGAGCCACAAACCGGCCAGGAAAAATATCAAGAGCAGCGCCATGGTGGGGTATCCAGTAACCTTATTTAAAATGATATGCATTTATCGCACCCACGCCTTCCTGTCAAGGAAACAGGGTGAAATGGTGGTTGGGGGAGAGGGCCAGGTTAAAAGACAGTTTTCTGTTTTCGGTTTTCGGTAAAAAGAAAAGATTTTAAATGAGGGATAACTCCCCCCAAGCTCCCTCCCAACCGACATAAGAGGCTGGGGAAGGCGGGACCTTTAGTCCCGCCTTCCCAGCCAAATTTAAGGGATTGGGGGTGGGGGTTTGGGGGAGGGGGTAAGGGCCTGTGGCCCTTAGCCCCCTCCCCTAAACATCCTCACTCGCCCCCTCCGGGATTTGGCTGGAAAATTTTTAGCGGATGGGATATATCATGGACAATCAAGGGGTCTGTCCGGCCCCGCTCAACCATGGTCAAAGACCTTCGCTTATATCTGCGCCTTCTTACTTATCTTAAGCCCCACCGGCTGCGTTTGGCCCTGGCCATTGCCGCCATGGTGGCGGTCTCGGGGCTCACGGCCCTGTTGGCCTACCTGGTGAAGCCGGTCCTGGACGAAGTTTTTCTGGCTAAACGCCTGCACATGCTCTATGTGCTGCCTCCTTTGGTGGTTTTGCTCTACCTGATTAAAGGCGTCCTGGCTTATTTCCACCATTATCAGATGAGCTATATCGGCATCGACACCATCACCCGCATGCGGGACGAGCTGTTTGCCTCGCTGGAGCGGCAATCTCTGGCCTTTTTCGACTCCCAGTCCACCGGGGTGCTGATGAGCCGTCTGACCTATGATGTCAGCCTGCTGCAAGACTCGGTCACCCGGGTGGTGACCAGCTTTTTCAAAGACAGCCTCACCGTGGTGGGGCTCACCGCGGTGATCTTTTACCGCGAATGGCGGCTGGCGCTTTTGGCCCTGGTGGTTTTCCCGGTGGCCCTGGCCATCATCCTCCAGTTCGGGCGGCGGCTGAGGCGCATCTCCCACCAAAACCAGGTGGCCAACGCCGCGCTTTACAATGTCCTGCAAGAAGGCATCGTGGGGCAGCGCATCGTCAAGGCCTTTGCCCGGGAAGCTTATGAGGCCCAGCGCTTTGGCCGGGCCAACTACGAGTATTTTCGCCAGCGCATGCAGTGGACCGCCCTCAGGGAGCTGAACGCGCCGGTGATGGAGCTTTTGGGGGCCATCGGCATGGCGGCCATCATTTTTTATGGCGGTTATAACGTCATCCAGGGCTACTCCACCCCGGGCACTTTCTTTTCCTTTCTGGCCGCGTTGTTGATGCTTTACACGCCCATCAAGAGTTTGAGCCAGGTGCACAACACCGTCCAGGAAGGCCTGGCCGCGGCGGTGCGGGTTTTCGGGCTGCTGGACCTTGAGCCGGACATTCAGGACCGGCCCCAGGCCCAACCCCTGCCGCCCCTGTCCCGGGAAATTGCTTACCAGGGGGTGTCTTTCGGGTACGATGCGCGCCCGGTGCTTCAAGACATTAATCTCGCGGTGCGCCGGGGGGAACTGTTGGCCCTGGTGGGCCCCAGCGGCGCGGGCAAGACCACCTTGCTGAACCTTTTGCCCCGTTTTTACGAGGTGCAGCAAGGGGCCGTTCTGATCGACGGCCACGACTTGCGGGATGTGACCCAGGCGTCGCTTAGGGCCCAGATCGGCGTGGTCACCCAGCAGACCATCCTGTTCAACGACACTGTGCGCCACAATGTGGCTTACGGCCGCCTGGAGGCCGCTGAAGCGGAGATTGTCGCGGCGCTCAAGGCCGCTCATGCCTATGACTTTGTCCAGGCCCTGCCTCAGGGTTTGGACACCCTCATCGGCGAACAGGGGGTGCGGCTGTCCGGCGGGGAACGCCAACGCCTGGCCATTGCCCGGGCCTTGCTCAAAGACCCGCCCATCCTGATTTTGGACGAGGCCACCTCCTCTTTGGACTCGGAGTCGGAGCGGGAAGTGCAGCAGGCCCTGGACCGCCTCATCGCCGGACGCACCACCCTGGTCATTGCCCACCGCCTGTCCACGGTGCGCAACGCCCACCGCATCGTGGTCTTAAACGAAGGCCGCATCGTGGAGACCGGCACGCATACGGAACTTTTACAACAGGACGGCCTCTACCGCCGCCTCTACGAAATGCAGTTCGCCCAGGAGGAGCAGGGCGAAGAGAAGAGGATGGAGATTATTTGAGGGGAGGGCCGGGGGAGCAGTGGCTCCCCCGGCCCTCCCCTCAAACACCCCTCCCAACCCCTTATAAAGGGTTAAAGAGGGCGATGTCCGGACACGCCTTCTCAGGATTATTCCCACTCTGAATATGAAAGCCTATTGGCACAAGCTTTTTGAGCGTTTGCAGGGAATAGAAGGCGTGGACCCGGCCGGGCCGGTGCTGCGGGGGGCCGCGGCCGGGCTGGCCTTCTTTTACGGCCTGGGGGCCCGGGCGCGCTGGGCTTTATACCATTATAAAATTCTTAAGGCCAAGCGTCTGCCCGTCCCGGTGGTGAGCGTGGGGGGCCTCACGGTGGGGGGCGCCGGCAAGACCCCCATGGTGGCCTGTCTGGCCCGGCTCTTTCAAGCCCAGGGGAAAAGGGTGGCCATCCTCAGCCGGGGCTATCGGGGGCTGGCTCGGGGCGTTATGCGGGTGTCGGACGGGAAGCAAATTTACCAGAAGCCGCCCCAGGTGGGAGAAGAAGCTTACTGGCTGGCCCGGTCTTTGCCCGGGGTGGCGGTGTACACCGGCGCCTCCCGCTATGCCGCGGGCATGGCCGCCTGGCGGGATTCGCCGCCGGAGTTGTTTTTGCTGGACGACGGCTTCCAACACCGCCAACTGCACCGGGACCTGGACCTCGTGCTGTTGGACGCAGACTCCCCCTTTGGCAACGGTCGGTTGCTTCCCCGGGGACCGCTGCGGGAGCCCCTGGAGGTGCTGGCCTTGGCCCAGGTGCTTATGCTGACGCGCTTTGCGGAGGAGCTCCACACGCGCCAGCTTAAGGCCCTGCAGGCCACCTTCCCGGACAAAATAGTGCTGACCGCGGCTATCTCTCCGGCCACGGCCCGCTGCTACCCCCAAGGACAGGAGCAACCGGCCTCCGCGGTTAGCGGCCGACCTCTTTTGGCCTTTGCCGGGCTGGCCCGCCCCTCGGTCTTTATCGACACCCTTATCAACCTGGGGGTGGTCCTGAAAGGCATTTATACCTTCCCCGACCATCATGCTTTTAAGCCTCGGGAATTACAGACCATGGTGGAGGAAGCCCAATCCCGGGGAGCCGAGGCCTTGATCACCACTGCCAAAGACTGGGCCAGAATGGCCGAAACCTGGGAGGCCGACCTGCCGCTGTGGGTCCTGGAAGTGGAGGCCAGACTGCTCCAGCCCTTCCCTGCTGAGGTGATGGCAAGGATTTTTTAAGGGAAGGGTTAGGGAAAGATAGTGGTCAGTAGTCAGTAGTCAGTAGTCAGTAGTCAGTAGTCAGTTAAAAAAAATTTGCCAGTTTGACGCTTCATAAATAAGATGGCTTTTCTTTTAAGGTTACCCCCACAATAATGGCCAGTATTTTCCCCCCTTTTCTAAAGGGGGCAGGGGGGATTTCTATAACCGCTTGAAAATCCCCCTAAATCCCCCTTTTCCAAAGGGGGACTTTAAAACAGCTTTTGGTATGGCCAGGCAAAATAATTGCCATACAATTTATGAAGCATGACACTAGTATTGTGTCCCGTAAATATCCTGCAAAAGTTCATACCCATTATTCCCCCTCCCCTGGTGGGAGGGGGTTAGGGGGAGGGGGATATTCATCCAAGCTAACATGCTATAATCACATAATAAATTAGCCACCCCCACCCTATCCCTCCCCCATCAAGGGGGAGGGAAAATGCCGATTTCCTTATGTAAGGTTTTTCTGGGACAGAACACTAGCTTACTCAGGGGACGGAACCAAAAGACTGGCAACTGGCCACTGACTACTGACAACTGTTTATCCCTGGCCCCCTCCCCTAAAACCTTAACGAGGTCACTTTATTGTTTAACGAACAGCCTCTGCCGCCGGAGGTGGGGCAACGGTATCAGCAGTTGCGGGTAGTGGGGAGTTTGAGCCAACGTCCGGCTGAAATCCGGCGCGTGCTGGTGCGGGCTCCCAACTGGGTGGGCGACGCGGTGATGAGCCTGCCGGTGCTGGCCGGACTTTCGCGGGTTGTTCCCCAGGCCCGAATCACCGTGCTGGCCGCGCCGCGGGTGGCCCCGATTTTTCAGGCCTTACCCGATGTAACCGAGGTCATGGCATACCCCGCTGGCCGGGAAAAATGGCGTTTGCTGTGGAGTCTCCGGAAAGGCTTTGACCTGGCCCTGGCCCTGCCCAACTCTTTTGAGTCGGCCCTGGGGCTGTGGCTGGCCGGAGCGCGGGAACGGGCGGGCTATAACGCCGACGGGCGGCGCCTTTTCCTCACCCTGGCGGTGAATGGACGGCAAGAATTGGCGGGATTGCACACTGTCTATTATTATCTGGGGCTGCTGAAGATTTTCGGGGCGGTGGACACCTTCAGGCCCCCTACCCTTCACCTTACCGATGACGATGTCTTGGGGGCTCAGGAAATCCTGGCGGCCGACCCTGGGTCCTCCTCCAGGCCCTGGGTGGGGTTAAGTCCGGGCGCGGCCTACGGTCCGGCCAAGCGCTGGCCGCCGGAGCGATTTGCGGCCCTGGCCCAGGCCTTGATGGAGGAGCATGGGGTGCGCTTGCTCCTTTTGGGCGGTTTGGAAGACCAGGAGGCGGCGGCCCAGGTTAAAGAGCGGCTTCAGAGCCCCGTCCTGGACCTGGTGGGTCGCACCAGTCTGCGGCAGGCCCTGGGAGTGCTGGGGCAACTCAAGCTGCTCATCACCAACGACTCCGGCCTGATGCACGCGGCCGCGGCCCTAAGTGTCCCCCTGGTGGCCCTGTTCGGCTCCACCGACCCTAAGGCCACCGGCCCTTTCACCTCCCGGGCCACGGTGCTTTACCATCCCCTGGCTTGCAGCCCTTGTCTGAAGCGCACCTGTGAGGAAGGCTATCTGTGCCTGACGGCCATCAGCGTAGCGGAGGTGCAAGCCGCCGCCCGCCGCTGGCTTAAGGAGAGTTAATGCGCAGAATTGCAGTTTTTCTGGACCGAGACGGCACCATCAACGAACAGATGGGCTATATCAACCACCTGAGCCGTTTTGTGCTGCTGCCCCAGGTTATCCCCGCCATCCGTCGCCTGAGGAAAGCCGGTCTCCACGTGGTGGTGATCTCCAACCAGTCCGGCGCGGCCCGGGGATATTTCCCGCAATCTCTGGTGGCCGAGGTGCACGCCTACATGCAAAGCCTGCTGGAAGCCGGGGGCGCGCCCCTGGACGGGATTTATGCCTGTCTCCACGGTCCGGACGAGGGCTGCGATTGCCGCAAACCCCTGCCCGGCCTGCTGCACCAGGCCGCGCGGGAATTGGACCTGGACCTCGCCCGCTCTTATATGGTGGGGGACCGCCTGCTGGACGTGGAGACCGCAGCCCGGGCCGGGGTGAAAGGCATCCTGGTGCTTACCGGTTACGGCCGGGGGGAGTACGAGTACCTGGCCCCGGCCAGCCAAGTAAAGCCGGCCTATGTGGCCGCGGACCTCCTGGACGCCGCGGCCTGGATTATTAAGGATTTGGGAGAGGGGTAGTTGTGGGGGGAAAGCCAGGGAGCTGAGCTCCCTGCCCTCCCCCAATCCCCCCTCCCAACCCGCATAAGGGGCTGGGGCGGGGGCGGGGTCTGCGCCCCAAACTTCCCAGGCCCGACGTTAATAATGTATGATGGGCTTTGCCCAGCAATAATCCGAACCAACTTGACACTATTACTTGGTTGTAGAAATTGGTGCTACAAACACCGAGTCCCGATATTCCCCCCTTTTCTAAAGGGGGGCAGGGGGGATTATGAATAACCCCCCTAATAATCCCCCTAATAATCCCCCTAAATCCCCCTTTAAGAAAGGGGGACTTCGGGTTCCTTTTGCATAGAACGCTTCGGCCATAAAATCGCGCTAACTTACGCAACTAAATACTGGTCAAATCCACCCTGATGATGAATAAGGCTTCGACCCCCAGCACCCCCCGTATTCTCCTGGTAAAATTGAGCTCCCTGGGGGACGTGCTCCATTCCCTGCCTTTCCTGGAAGCCCTGCGGCAGGCCTTTCCCCGGGGGCACATTACCTGGCTGGTGGAGGCGGCCTACGCGCCGTTGTTGGTGGGCCACCCGGCCCTGGACCAGGTCTGGCCGGTACCCCGGGTGCGCCTCGGTCAGAAGGTCCGTCTGCAAGAATTGGCGGCCCTGCTCCGCCTTATGCATCGGGTGCGCGCCCACCCCTTTGACCTGGTCATCGACTTGCAGGGCCTGCTCAAGAGCGCCGTCTGGGTGGCCCTGGCCAAGAGTCCCCGCAAAGTGGGCTATGATAAGACCCGGGAGTCAAGCTACCAGGTTCTCACCGAGCGGGTGCCGCCTTATGACCCGGAAGCTCATGCGGTTCGGCGTTACTTGCACCTGGCTTATTATCTGGGCGCCTCCCCGGCCCAGCCCATCCGCTTCCGGCTGGGCCTGACGCCCAAGACAGATGTCAGTGCTCTTCTTCCGACCAATGACCCCTGCCCCCTGGTGGTCCTCCACCCCGGGGCCCGGTGGCCCACCAAGCTGTGGCCCGCCGCGTCCTGGGCCCGGCTGGGGGATTGGCTCATTCGTGAAAAGGGTTTGCAGGTGATTATCACCGGCAGCGCCGCGGACCAGGGCCTGGCCGCGCCCATTGAGGCGCACATGACAGAAGAGGCCGTAAATCTGGTGGGACGCACTTCTTTAGAGGAGCTGGCGGGAATCTTACAAAAAGCCCGGCTGGCGGTGACCGCGGACACCGGCCCCATGCACCTGGCCGCGGCTTTGGGGACGCCGGTGGCGGCCCTGTTCGGGCCCACCGCGCCCTGGCGCACCGGCCCTTTCGGCCCCGGCCACGAAATCGTCCGTCTGGACCTGGACTGCAGCCCCTGCTTCAAACGCCGCTGCCCGGAGCCCCGCTGCCTCACGGAACTGCCGCTGGCGGCGGTGCAGGCGGCCTGCGAGAAAATCTTGGCGAGCGAAGGGAATACTTGTTAAGATGTGGGGTGAGGGGCTAGACAGTTGTCAGTGAGCATTAGTCAGTAGTCAGTTTTCTTTTTTTAACTTACTACCGACTAAAAACTACTGCTTACTGCTTACTGCTTACTGATTAACCAGGTCCCTGGCCCTCCCCCCAAAAACCTGCCAAATCGGAGGCGTTATGGCCATCAGCAAGGAGTTATTGGAAATCCTGGCCTGCCCCAAGTGTAAGGGAGACATTTATCTGAACGAGACCGGTGACGGGCTCATCTGTGAAAAATGCCGCTTGCTTTACGAAATCAAGGACGACATCCCCATCATGCTCATTGAAGAGGCCAAGCCCTGGAAATGACAGTTTTCTGTTTTCGGTTTTCTGTTTACTGAAAAGGCAGAATTTTTCGGACAGAAAACCGAAAACGGAAAATAGAAAACCCTGCCCATGCCCCGGCTCTCGGTTACGGTCATCGCCCTGGATCAGGAGGCCAATATCGGCCCCTGTCTGGAGTCCGTGGCCTGGGCGGATGAAATTGTCTTGGTGGACACCGGCAGCCGAGACCGCACCGTGGAGCTGGCCAGGGGCTATACCGACCGCATTTTCGCCACAGAGTGGCGCGGCTTTGCCGGCACCAAGAACTTCGCCCTGGACCAGGCCCGGGGCGACTGGGTGTTCTGCCTGGACACGGACGAACGGGTGCCTGCGGCCTTGAAGGCTGAAATCCTGGAGGTGGTGGCAGCCGACGGCCCCCGGGCCGGCTACCGGGTGCCCCGTAAAAACTACTTTGGCGGCCGCTGGATCAAACATCTGGGCTGGTATCCGGATTACACCCTGAGGCTGTTTCGCCGGGGCCAGGGCAGGTTTGTAGAGCGGGAGGTGCACGAAGAAGTGAAGGTGGCCGGGGCGGTGGGCCATCTTACCACTCCCCTGGAACATTATACTTATCAGGATGTCGGCGACTATCTGGCCCGGATGGACCGCTATGCCCGGCTGGCCGCCCGGGAAATGACCCAAAAGGGGCGGCGACCCTTCCCGGGGGAACTGGTGTGGCGGCCTTTTTTTACCTTCCTCAACCTCTATGTGCTGCGCCGGGGTTTTCTGGAAGGCGCCCTGGGGTTTACCCTGGCGAAGTTAGGCAGCCAGTATAATTTCCGGAAATATTTTTATCTGCGGGAACTGGCCCGAGAGGCTGAAGCCCATGCCCATCGACCCCAGCGCTAAAATAGCCCCGGAGGTGGAGCTGGCCCCGGAGGTTGAAGTAGGGCCCGGGGTGATCATCGACGGCCCCAGCCAGGTCGGCGCCGGCACCCGCATTTTGGCCCACGCCTACATCGGCCCCTTCACCACCATCGGCCAGCACAACCTCATCGGCTTCGGCGCCATCGTCGGCTATGACCCGCAGGATTACGGCTTCAAGGGCGAAGAAAGTTATACCCTCATCGGCGACCACAATATTATTCGGGAATACGTCACCATTCACCGGGGGACCAAGCCGGGCAGCGCCACCCGGGTGGGGAATCATAATTTCTTCATGGCCACCTGCCACCTGGGGCACAACACCCAGGTGGGCGACCACGTCATCGTGGTCAACGGCGCGGTGACCGGGGGTTATGTGGAGCTGGCGGACCGGGTGTTTATCTCCGGAAACTGCCTCATCCACCAGTTCTGCCGGGTGGGCACCCTGGCCCTGATGCGGGGCGGCTCCCGCACCTCCCGGGACGTGCCGCCTTATTGCATCATGGATTTTACCCACACGGTGCGGGGTCTCAACCTGGTGGGTTTGAAAAGGGCCGGATTCACCAGCCAGCAGATCGCGCCGCTGCGCCAGGCCTTCCGCCTGCTTTTCGGCCAGCCGGTCAAACTGAGCGCGGCTATCGCCAAGGTGAAAGCGGAAGTCACCCTGACCCCGGAAGTTACCCACCTGCTGGAGTTTATCGAGTCGTCCCAACGCGGCGTGGCCGTGGGTTCCCGCCAGAACGCCGATGCCGAGTTTTGAGCGTATCCTGGTGATCAAGCTGAAGCAGCCGGGGGACGTGCTGGTGAGCACCCCGGTGTTGGCGGCTCTGAAAGAGGCCTGGCCCCAGGCCCAGGTCAGCTACCTGGTGCCCAAGGGGACCGAGGAGATGGTGGCCGACCACCCCGGGCTTTCCGGCCTGCTGGTGGTGGACCGCCAAGGGGAGACCTTAAGCCAGACCTGGCGTTTTATTCGGGAGCTACGGCGGCGCTGCTTCGACCTGGTCCTGGAGCTTTCCGGCGGTGACCGGGGGGCGTTTTACACCTTTTTGAGCGGGGCTCGGGAACGCCTGGGCTTTGAACGGGCCGGCAAGGCCTGGCAACGCCCTTTTTTTACCAGGCTGCTCCCCTCACCGCCGCTCAAGATGCATCTGGTGGAGGCCAACCTGGAGATTTTGCGGGGCCTGGGCCTGGCTCCCCAAAATCCCCGGCTGCAATTTTTCTGGAACTCCCGGGTGGAAAGCCGCATCCAGGAGGTGCTGGGCGCGCACCACCTGGCCCCCGGCGCTTTTGTGGTCATGCACCCCGGGGCCGGCTGGCTTTTTAAATGCTGGACTGCTGCCGGCTATGCCCGGGTCATGGACCGGCTCCAGGGCGACTGGGGCCTGCCGGTGGTGCTCACCGCGTCCCGGGCCCCTCTGGAGCAGGAACTGCTGGCCGACATTTTGGCCCGGACCCGGGTCAGCCCCATTAACCTGGCGGGACAGCTCAGCCTCAAGGAACTGGGCGCGCTCATCTCCCGGGCCCGCTTTTTTTTCGGGGTGGACAGCGCGCCCATGCACCTGGCCGCGGCGGTGAACACTCCGGCGGTGGCCCTGTTCGGCCCCAGCGGCGACTTCAACTGGCGCCCCTGGGGGAAAGGACACCTGGTGATTAAAAAAGACTGGGACTGCGTCCCCTGCGGCCGCGACGGCTGCGACGGCTCCAAAGTGAGCCGCTGCCTCACCGAACTTACCGCCGAGGAGGTGCTGGGCCAGATGGAAAAATGGGTTAGTGGGGGGAGGGCCAGGGAGCCAGCTCCCGGCCCTCCCCCCACACCCCCCTCCCAACCCGTGTAAGGGGCTGAGGGAGGCGGGGCCTTTGGCTCCGCCTCCCTCAGCCAAACTTAAGGGATTGGGGGTGGGGGTTTGGTGGAGGGGGCAAGGGCCTGCGGCCCTTGCCCCCTCCACCACATATCCAACATTCAATAGCTTGTAAAAGGGAGGCAACCATGGCCAGAGTCGTGGGTGATAAATTAATCGTCAACGTGGCCCGCAAACCGGGGGAAGAGCAGCTGGTTGACCTGATGCAGCTTTTCAACCAGAATCCTAACCGGATTATCGTGGTGGCCGGCACCGTGGGGGCCGACGGCACTCCCAACACCGCCCCCCTTTCCCTGATTTACGCCAAGGACGACCGAACCCTGCTGGTGGCCACCTTGAGAAATACCACCACCGCCGCCAACCTGCGCCGGGACGGCCGCGTTTGCCTGGAAATCCTCCAAGGTGAGGATGTGGTTTTTGGCATCCTGGGGACCATGCGCCTGGTCAAGGAACCCATTGATTGCAGCGAGGCCATGGCCCTTTGGGAGATGCAGGTGGAGAAGGTCAAGCACGACACCTCGCCGGCCCAGCGGGTTATTCAGGGGCCGGCTTCCACGCCGCGCTCGGAAAAGGCGGAGGCCTTCGAGAAAGCGGGCTTTGCGGAGCTGGTGGCCACAGCCAAAGCGTAAAGCTGGGAGAAAAGGGGAAAAGGAAAAAAGGCGAAAAAGGGAAGAGCCCGGTCATTTTGCCGCCGTTTGTCCTTTTTTCTTCTTCCCCCTCTTCCCTTTTTAGAGAACTCCGCGAAACAGTCTTATGAGATAGCAAATGGTCGGAATCTTTCCCCTCCCCTGGTGGGAGGGGGTCAGGGGGAGGGGGAGGAATTAGTTGCCAGTTGTCAGGTGTTTTTCTTACTGACCCCTGCACCCTGACCACTGACCACTGCTTTGCCACCCCCACCCTAGCCCTCCCCCATCAAGGGGGAGGGAATCAAATAATGTCCGTTGCCGAGATTTTCGGCATTTAGCAGAGGGCTCTCTTAATTTCTTATGAAGATAGCGGTCTTGAGGCAAAAAATATCCGGGCCCGGGGGCGCGGAGACCACCCTGAGCCACCTGGTCCGGGGCCTGGCGGCCGCCGGGCATGAGGTGGCGGTGTATGGGGTCGCCCAAGGCAGAGAACCTTTAGAGGCCTGGGGACCCCGGGTCAGCTTTGTGCCCGTGCCCGTCTGGGGCGGCAAAACCGGAAGGCTGCTCTCTTATGCCCTCAATACCCGGCGTCTGTTAAGGCGGGCCGACGTCCAGGCGGTCTTCAGTCTGGAACGCACCCTGTACCAGCAGGTTTACCGGGCCGGGGACGGCTGCCACCGGGAGTGGCTTGAGCGCCGCGCCCCTTTTCTGTCCCCTGGAGCCCGAACCCTGCAAAAGCTCAGCCTGTTCCACCGGGCGATGCTGGGCCTGGAAAAGCGCCTGTTTACCGACCCCGCGCTCAAACGGGTCATTGCCAACTCCCGCCAGGTGTCAGAAGAGATTGTCCGGCACTACCGCGTGGAGGCGGCCAAGATTAAGGTGATTTATAACGGCCTGGACCATGAAAAGTTTAGACCCTGTTCCCCTCAGTCCCGACCGGCCCTTTTGGCGCGCTGGGGGGCGCCGGCCGGGGCCAAGATCGTCTTATTTGTGGGCTCCGGGTTTGGTCGTAAGGGCCTGATTTATCTTTTTGAGGCCTTTGGCGGTCTAAAGGATAAAGACACTTTTTTATGGGTGGTGGGCAAAGGGGCCGCGGCCCCTTACCAGCGGCTGGCCTACCGCGGCGGGTTTGCTGACCGGGTCAGGTTTTGGGGGGCTCAGGCCGAGGTGGCGCCTTTTTACCAGGCCGCCCAGGTATTGGCCCTGCCCACCCTCTATGACCCTTGCAGCAACGTGGTGCTGGAGGCCCTGGGCTGCGGCTGTCCGGTGGTGACCACCGCGGCCAACGGCGCGGCCCAGTTTTTGACCCCCGGCCTAAACGGCGAAATTCTGGCCAGGCCCAACGACCTCACCGGCCTGCGCCAGGCCCTGGCCGCCTACCTGGACCGGGACCGCGACCTTGATGTGCAACACGCGGCCCAACAAGCGGTGGCCCACCTGAACTGGGACCACACCACCTCCCAGACCCTGGCGGTGTTGCATGAGGCGGCGGAGGGGGAAAGTTGAAGATGATTTTTAGGGGAGGGGGCCAGGGGCCGGTGGGCCCCTGCCCCCTTCCCTAAAACCCCTCCCCCAACCCCTTATTGTTTTGTAGGCCGGGGAAGGCGGGGCCAAAGGCCCCGCCTTCCCCGGCCCCTTACACGGGTTGGGAGGGGGGCGTGGGGGGAGGGCAGGGAGCTTAGCTCCCTGGCCCTC
>Ga0233423_10001123_pt1 | contig 13537 bp, 11 predicted proteins | sample Watercolumn_Mata_FD_180713 | JGI IMG/M metagenome (GOLD analysis project Ga0233423, IMG submission 180713) | Freshwater microbial communities from Lake Matano, South Sulawesi, Indonesia - Watercolumn_Matano_2014_112_MG | ecosystem: Environmental > Aquatic > Freshwater > Lake | place: Indonesia... | reverse complement strand
CAGGCTGCGGGTGGCGCCGATGTCCAGGAAGGCGACCACTTCGGACGAAGCGCTCGGCGGCAGGTACTGGAAAAGATTCCGGATGACGACGATACTGGAGCTGACCTTGCGGGGATAGACGCCCTCCGATTCAAAGTACTTGATCCGCTGGGTGACGCCTTCTTCCGGCGCGCCGAAATAGAGATACTCCGTATTCTCGGGATTGGCCGGGTCCGGCCCCAGGGTGATAAAATCCGTGATCAGGTTGGTTTCCGAACTTTCTTTCTCAAACTCGTTCTGTATTTCGAAAAAGAGGGTCTGGCGCAGGTCCTTCACGGGAAGCTTCGGGAATCCGCCGCGCTAAACGATGACCGGGATGCCGTCAAGACCCAGAATGATGTTTGCCTTTCGAAGGCTTTTCTGCCTGAAAAGCTGTCGCATCAGACGGACGATCAGGCTGTCCGCTTCCGCCAGATCGATGGGCAGAACCGCATGGCGGAAGGACTCCACGCGGAGTTTGTTTCCCGCCTGTCTGAGCACCACGTATTTGATGCTTTGACCGGCCCAGTCCAACGCAAGTGTCGTGGACCACTGCGCCTGATGGAATTTCGGTACTTTGATCATGTTCATTTCATTTTGAAAGGAAACTGATTCAACTTGTTAATAAAATAACACATATTTAAAAGAAAAGCAACATATTATATTCTGTTAGAAGTGGGATGCAAAAACCTTACCAAAGGCGATGAATTTGAAAATATTCTTATTGCACGCTTCCTGCCAAATCACAGCCGGGCTTTCCCTGTTGTTTAAGAATTGCATACAATACTGGCGTAAAGAGAAAACCCCGGGGCCTTTTTACAAATGACATCCCGGGGTTTGAAGATCGGACATGATGACGCGGTTTGAATGAGCGCCGCCCAGCAGGGCTCTTTCCGTCTCACGTATATATCCAGCGCACCACCTGTGGAATGAGGGAATCCGGATATTTCATGAATTCACAGAATTCGCCCATGTAAACAGGGTCGTACTGCACGGTGATATGTGCACCCTTACCGGTAATATTGCCATGGCTGACGATGGACCCGAGGATGGTGGATTCCCCTGGCGTGCCCCCGCCGCGAATGATGGTCGATTTTTCATTTGGAAGGTAAACAGTGCCGTATATCCGGTCGGTGCCGTTGATCGTCACGTCTCCTTCCACGATGAAAATGCCGTAGACGCTGGTGTTTCCGTTGAGCTGAAAATTTCCGGTGACCCAGGTTACGTTCGGGGTCACGCCGTCCACCGAGCTGTAGAAACTCTTTTCCGGATAATTATTGGTGCCTATCCAATTGCCCACCTTCTTGTGTCCTTGGGCGACAGCAATGGCCTTGAGCGAATCCTCCTTGATCGTGGGTATGGAATCCGCCTTGGAGACGAGTTTTTTGGGATCTTCCACTCTGTTTTCGTCCAGTGCAACGACCTTGGACACGATGCCCGTCGTCACGATGGCCTTGTCCTTGAACCCGAGGCCCGGGTCGATCAGGATCTGGATCTGGCGTTCGGCCTTTCCCCTGGTTGCAGTGATGGTCAGCCAGACGCTGCCGGAAACGTCCAAGGAAGTGTCCAGGGTGACCGTGCAATTGCCGATGTTCAGGCCCGATTCCTCGAGCTGCGAGTCGAAATTGCCCTGCCACAGGGCTTTCATCCCGAAAAAGGCAGCGCCGTTGGCCGCGTATTCGGCCTGCACGGCCCTGACGTCGTTCGAAACATTGCTGCCCTCGCTGCGAACGAGGGTGTAGGAACCGATGCCAAGCATGGCGAGTGTGACCAGGAAGATGAAAACGAATGCGGACCAGAACCCGTCTTCCCTTCCGAAAATGGCGCATTTTTTCATGTTCACCTCATCATGTCCCACCGGGGAACGCAAATGCTTTGGGGAATATGTCGCCGGCGAGGTTGAACTGCCCCTCCGAATTGCCCACGCTCATCTTGACGCGCATGCGCCAGATGTAGCCGACATCGTAGTCCGGCACATATTCTGTGCCGTCCCACTTGAAATACTGCATCTGAAAACTCTGAACACCGTCAACGATGGGAACCCCGTCCCGCAAGAGCTGGTCGCCTGACAGTTGATAGGTCACATCAGCGGAGAGCATATTTCCATTCTGGTCCAAATACCGGAACTCGATGTAATTGGCCAGGCCTCGCGTGATGTTATAGTTTTCCGGAATCCGTTTCAATTCACCCATGAAACGGTTGAAACCGATGCGCGAGGCCTGTACAATGTTCTTGCCCTGGCTCACAGTCATATAGGATCGGAGGCTGACCTTCAGGAAAGGCAGCACAGAGATGATCAATATGGCAGACAGGCACAGCACAATGACAATTTCGATCAGTGTGAATCCCTGCATCCCTCCGTTGCATCCAGTGGAACCCGGCGCTTCACACGCTTTTCTGCCGGGAGAAGGAAGGCGGAAAATGCCGCCTGCCCTTTTTGGGATCACGGATTTCTTGCGATATCCGCGATCACGCTTTTGTGGAAATCCCGTCATTTCGCAAGCCATGTGGTGTTGGTGATCGGGTCTATGTCGTCTCCGGTGATGGTCACGGTCACTGCGACATAGGTGACCCCGTTCTGCACTTGCTCGTTGGATATGGACACCGAATAGCTGAATTTACCGGACACCGTGGTTCCGGTCGAATTGTTCCAGTTTGCCCTCACCCAGTCGTACCCCCGCGTCATGCTGTGGCCTGTCAGCGTGGCAAGGTAATCCGCGTAGATCTGCTCCATCAAACTCTGCATATCGGCGATCGCATCTGTCTGGACGAAATACTTGGTGCCCTGCGTCAAGTTCTGGATGGAGAGCCTGCTGATCGGCATGAGGGTGATGCCCAGGAGTACGATGACGAGTATGATCTCGATCAGGGAGATGCCGTCCTGACCGTGCAGGATGTGGGGTACGACTTTTTTGAATCTTAACATCCGCCGCCCCCTGTCGAAAAGAGCTCGGTCATACCGGAAGAGTACAGCATGATGCTGGCCTTGCCGTTCAGAGTCATCACCGAGGTTGTTGTTGTAACAGGCGACGCGTTGAGCAAGGGTGCGCCAGTGGAAGAGAAGGAAAGATTCCCTCCTGCAGTGGACGTGATGGAAACACCGCTAAACGCCTCGTCATTAAAGTCGACGACCATGGCTTCAGCAGGATTGTACGGGGACTGGACGTATCCCCCTGCCTGATAGGTAACGGAATAGCCGCTCGAGCCCATGTTGAAGTTGACCTGCCGGCGTTCAGACATCGCCACCTCCTGTGCGTAGCGGATGTCCGCCAGGGCGCGGTTGGCCGCATTGCCCAGTTTGGTGTCTTTGTCAATCACTCCAATGCCGATGGACACAGCACCAGCCATGATCGAAACGATACTGATGACGATGACCAGCTCAATCAACGTAAATCCGGGGTGGCGGCTCTCAAAAACTTTCAATGCTATTTTGTTCAATTCAGATTTCCCCAAGCAACCGGGGAGGGGTCATCCCCTCCCCGGTTGCGCTTGGACGAGCCGATTACCTCTGATGCGTGGCTTCCGTGCAGTCCGCAGTGCCGGCGCCAGCGACGGTGGCGGGATCGCCGCCCGTGTAGCTGAGCGTTCCGCTGCCCGGGCAGGTCGGGGCCTCCTTCAGCAGGCCTGCGGTGACCATCGCGTCCATGCTGGCCGGATAGACGTTTCCGCCGCCGGTGATCGCGGAATTCGCATATCCGATGGATGCAGCGGATTCGACGGCGATCTGGCTCTGCTTGCAGGCTGCAGCCTGTGCAGATTCGGACAGGGAGATGAATTTCGGAACGGCCACAGCGGCCAGTATACCGATGATGACGATCACGATGATCAGTTCGATCAGGGTGAAGCCTTTCTGGTTCTTGCTGAACATGATATGCCTCCTTGGGCGTTAGAGTCTTATTTTGGGTTCAAACAGCATTTGTCCTTTCAGACAAAGCACTACAGTTCACCGGGCGCTCATCCCTCCTTTCGTGCGTGGTATGGGGTTATATGATCCATATTCATTTTTTTCATTGATTGATGGCTCCGATCATGTTCCACATGGGCAGGAAGATGCCGAGCGCCATGATGACCACCGCGCCGCCGATGACCACGGTCAGGATGGGTTCGATCATGGAGGTCAGGCTTTTGATCGCATAATCCACTTCCACGTCGTAATGATCCGCCACGCTCGAGAGCATGTTGTCCAGGGAGCCTGACTGCTCGCCGATGGAGATCATTCGTATCACCATGGGCGGAAACAGATTGTATTTTTTCATGGAGCCGGATATGCCCTCCCCCTTCTCCACGCCCAATGCGACCGCCTTGATCTGCTTTTCGATGACGACATTTCCCACGGCTGCGGCGACCGTGCTAAGCGTCTGGATGATGGGCATGCCGCTGCGGTTCAGGGTTTCGAACATGCGTGTGAATCGCGCCATGGCGCTTTTCAGCGCCAGATTCCCGATCAACGGGATCTTGATCAACTGTCCGTCCCACCAGAAGCGGCCCTTCGGGGTGGAGATGTACCATTTGAAACCGATGACGCCGCCGACCAGGATGATGACGATGTAAAGAATGTTGTTCTGAAAGAATTTGCTGGTACCCAGCAGGATTCGCGTGAAAATGGGCAGTTGCATTCTCAACCCTTCGAACATCTTTGCGAAATTCGGAACGACCTTGGTCATGATCACGATCATGGCGATGATCATGGCGATGACCACAAAGGTCGGGTACTGCATGGCGGACTTGACCTTTTTCTTGGTCTCCTCGTCGTGCTTGAGCAGGGCGCCCATGCGCTCCAAAACCGTGTCCAGCGAACCGGACATCTCGCCCGCCTTGACCGAGTTCACGTAGAGTTTCGAAAAAACCTTCGGGTGCTGGTCCAGCGCCTGCGAAAAACTCTTCCCGGACATGACGTCCACATAGATCTTGTTCAGCACCTCGCCCATGAGCTTGCCGCTCTGGTCCCGGAGGGCTTCCAGGGTTGTGACCAGGGGGACGCCCGCCCGGATCAGGGTGACCAGCTGCCTGGTGATGAGAACGATTTCATCCGTTTTTATCTTCTTGGCGAACGGCCCGCCTTTTGAAGAGCCGGACGATGCGGCCGTTGCATCCTTGTCCGCCTTGATGGAGATGGGCCTGTAGCCTTTTTTGTATATCTCGCGGGAAACGGCCTGCTCGTTCGGGGCCTCGAAAACATCCGTGATGACCTGGCCGTTCGAGGTGACCGCCTTGTACCGGTATGCAGCCATCGCTCTTCCTCTAATCCTTTACCCGATGTTCGTCACGCGCATGACTTCGTCCAGCGTGGTGATGCCCTTGAAGATCTTGATCCAGCCGTCCATGACCATGGTGCGCATGCCTTCCTTGATCGCCTGGTTCCTGACGTCGTCCGTGGAGCCGCCTTTCAGAATCATCTCCCGTATCGTCTCTGTGATGGGTAATACTTCCAGGATGGAGGCGCGGCCTTTGTAGCCTTTGTTGTTGCATTTCTTGCAGCCCTTGCCGTGGTAGAATTTGATCTCCTTCAGGTCATTCTGGGTGAACCCGAAATAATCAAGAACAGCATCCGGCACCGGGAAATTGGGCTTGTATTCTTCCTTGCATTCGGGGCAGATCTTTCGCACGAGGCGCTGGGCCTGAACGCCCAGAACCGCAGTCGAAATGAGAAATGGCTCGATCCCCATCTCCGCCAGACGGGTGACCGCTCCGGCCGCATCATTGGTATGGAGCGTCGACAGAACCAGATGGCCTGTCAGGGCGGCCTGTATGGCGATGTTGCCGGTCTCCGAATCCCGGATTTCCCCCACCATCACGATGTCCGGGTCCTGGCGGAGGATGGACCTGAGGCCTTTCGCGAAAGTCATGCCCGCCTTGTGGTTGACCTGGGACTGGCGGATCATGGGAAGCCTGTATTCAATCGGGTCTTCCAGGGTGATGATGTTTTTCTCAACGGAATTGAGCTCGTTCAGAACTGCGTACAGGGTCGTGGTCTTTCCGCTTCCGGTCGGTCCGGTCACCAGGATGATGCCATACGCGTTGCTCATCAGCTTCCGGGTCATCTTCAAGGTGTCGTCCTCAAACCCGAGGTTTTCCAGCTTCAGCAAAGCGGCGTTCTTGTCCAGGATACGCATGACCACGTTTTCGCCGTGGGCGGAAGGCAAGGTTGAAACGCGGATGTCTACGACCTTTGACTTGGTCTTGATCCGCATCTGGCCGTCCTGGGGGATGCGGTTCTCGGCGATATCCATGCTGCTCAGGATCTTGATGCGCGAGATCAGCGCCTGCTGCAGGTTTTTCGGCAGATTCAGGCTGTCCCTCAGCACGCCGTCTATGCGGTAGCGGACCCGGACCATGGTTTCTTCCGGATTGATGTGCACGTCCGAAGCGCCGTCCATGATGCCCTGCATCAGAACCATGTTGGCCATCTTGACCACCGGTGCCTCTTCGGCCAGCTTCTCCAGATCCGCTGTGGTCTGCTGGACGCTGCCGCCCGCCAAATCCTTGTCTTCTTCAGCCTCGATGACCTCGAGAATGTCCTGGATCTCTTCGTTGGAGATCTTCTCCATGACGTTTTCGAACTGCACCTCCTCTTCCTTGCCGTAATACCGGTCGATCGCGTATTGCAGAGCGTCCGAAGAGGAAAGAGCGGGCGAAATCTCGAGTTGTGTGAGCTGGGCCACCTTGTCGATGGCGTTCATGTCCTTGGGATCCGTCATGGCCACAAGCAGGGTCCCGTCGATGCGGAACAGAGGGAAGAACTTGAACTTCTTGGCCATGCTGGCAGGCACGAGTTCCAAAACCTCCGGATCGATTTCGTAGTTTTTCAGGTCGATATACGGCACATGCCAAAGCGCCGCCTTGGTTTCGAGAAGATCCTCCTCTTTGATGAGGTCCCCGTCCAGAAGAATTTTCTCGAGACTCTTGCCCGGTTCCTTCTGGAGCTGGGCCAGCGCCGCCTTGGCCTGCTGAAGGGTGAGCACCTCGCGTTCGACCAGGGTTCGGGCCAGAACGCGGTTGTCATCCATTTCCGCGGCCGGTTTACTGGTGCTTTTCACTGGGCTACGCATCGAGATACCTCTTGACAACATTGAGCACCTGCAGCGGGCGGAACGGCTTGAAAAGATATTCGTCAGCGCCCACCTGTTCTCCGATCTTTCTCTCCCCTTCAGTTGCCCTTGACGTGAGCACGATGATCGGGATATCCCTGAAGCGTTTGTCGAACTTGAGAAACCGGGCGGTCTTGAATCCGTCCAGCAACGGCATCATGATGTCCAGGATGATCAGATTGGGCTTGTTGACCTTGACTTCTTCCAGCGCCTGCAACCCATGATTGGCGACCTTGACCGAATAGCCTTCTTTTTCGAGATTGTTTCTGAGCATGCGGATGATCAACGGATCGTCGTCAACGATGAGGACCTGTTTTGCCGGACCGTCCAATCCAATTTTGGCACGGGGTTGAACCATTGTTTCGTTCTCGATGCTCATGATTGAATACCTAAGCCTGTCATTTTTTCCGCAACCAGGAAATTTTTTCAGGGTTCGATGAGATTCAGGTATCCTTTTACGATTGATTCGCCACAAATCATGTATACAATTGTACCTATGGCAATAAACGGGCCAAAATGAATATGGTCTCTTAATTTCAGTCTTTTCAAAGCAATAGAAACAAGAATCAAAGGCATGGCTGCCAAGGAACCGAAAAAAACTGAAAGAAGTGCGCCTTTTAATCCCAAGTATACTCCCAGAACGACGAGCAACTTGACATCCCCCATTCCCATGCTCTCTTTTTTCATAATGATACGTCCAATAAAACCAAGAAGATATAGAATTCCTCCCGCACCCAGAGACCCGATGAGCACGTCTTTCCAATTTGAAATACCCAAACTGAAAGTAAGGACGAGGCCGATGATGAAAGCTGGAAAAGTCAAGACGTCCAGTATGAAACCCGTGTCCCAGTCTATGAATCCGATGGGAATGAGGAAAAGCGCGAGTACTGAATAGGCAAGCGTGATCGGACTGAAACCATAAGTCAGATAAATCAAAACGAGGATCAGGCCGGTCAGGAATTCAACGAACGGATAGCGCCACGGAATTCTGGCCTTGCATGAACTGCAGCGTCCTTTTAAAAAAAGGAAACTGAGTATCGGGACGTTTTCATAGAATCGGATAGGCTTGTTGCAGGAAGGGCAATGGGATCCGGGCTTGACCAGGGATTCGCGCCTGGGAAGCCGCCAGATGACGACGTTTAAAAAACTACCGAATATGACCCCCAAGACAGCGATAAAGACCGCGTAAAATCCCATTTTTATCCTGTTCTGCTCATGAGAAAAAAGGATCTTTGAATTCAGAATCCAGATGAACGATCTCAGATTTGTCTTTCATTTTTTTCAGATCTGAGAGCGTTCATCTGAGATCCATTGACCATCCCCCTTTTTTCATAAATCCCGATCCCCCATCCAAGAACCCCTTTATTTCACGAGGCCCGTTTTTAAGCTACCTCATCAGCAGCATCCTTTTCGTCATGGCGAATTGATGCTGCTGAATCCTGTAAATATACACGCCGCTTGCAACGGGATTGCCCTTCTGATCCTTTCCATCCCACACGGCGGTGCCTTCGAGACCGTCCTTTCCGATCACTCGGTCCACCAGAATCCGCACCTGCTGCCCGAGGACATTGTAAATCGTCAGGGTCATGCGCCCGGGCTTGTGCACCGTGTAATGGATACGCGTCTCGGGGTTGAACGGATTGGGATAATTCTGCGCCAGCGTGAAAAAGCCGGGCATGTTTGCCAGGATTTTTCCGCCGTTCCCGCGGCTGAGCTGCTGGATCAGCACCAGGTACATGTTGTCGTCCGAAGTGCCGGCGTTCCCGCCCAATGCCACTTCACCCGGTTCAAAATCCTTGGTGAACAGGTTGAATTTGCTGCCCCTGGAATCCACGATCTGGCCTTCAAAGGATTCCCATGCCTTGAGCCATGCCGGCAGATCGGCGGCCTTGATGCGGGCGTCATAACCGATGAACAGCCGGGCCGACTCGTTGAGTCTGAATTTCAGGAACCCGGCTTCCTTGTTGGTCTTGTCGTCGTTGGCCGTTTGAATCCACAGCAATTCATCCAGGGTGTCCGGCACTGCAGCGAGCACATAGTCGCGGTCGATGTAGTACTTGTCCCCCTCGTTGAGGTACGACAAGGCGTAGGAGGCCTTGTTCAGATTGGCCAGGACGGAACTGCTGGACAGCCTGGGCGCTGCAAACACGAAATACATGTTGTCGTCCATCGTGCCTTTGTTCCCGCCCAGCACGATGCGGCCGTTCTTGACCGCCTTGGAAAGCACCTTGTAGACGCTGGCGCGGGAATCCACGATCTGTTCCCCGGTCTCTTTCCAGCCGGAAAGCCAGGAGGGCTGCTCGGCAATGCGGTTGTCGTACGCCACATAGACAACGCCGTCCCCCTGCACGTCAAAGGACAGGAAGGCCGCGTCCTGAGACTGCTTGTCGTTGTTGGCGGTCTGGATCAGGGCGGATTCGGAATAGGCCGCCGGCACCTGCACCAGGGTGTAATTCCTGTCCGTGTAGAAAACCTTGCCGGCCGCCAGGCTGGCGAAGTTGTAGCTGCCGCGATTGAGATTGCTGAGCGCAAGCCCGCTCATGGGGATGTAGCGGGTGGCGGTTCCGCTGGACAGGATGTTGGGCGACGCCGCAAGGTCCCGGACCTGGCTGACCTGTATCTGATACGATGTCCCGTAGCGGTGCGGCGTCGTGGCCAGGTGGACACGGACCAGGTTCGAATCCAGTTTTGCGGATAGAACCGTGATGCTGTCCCGGATGACGTAATTCGAAACCTTCTCGGCCGTTGCCTTGTCCAGAGGTTCTGTGAAAACCACGTCCACCGCGTTCGGGGAAACCATCTCGATGCGCGCAACCGCGGGGGGTGTCCGGTCGGCAGAGCCGCTGGATGTCTCCAGCGTATATCTCCTCCAGGTCGGGTCGATCTCGTTGGGCAGGGGCGCCAGGTCCTTGACCGCCTGAACGTGGATGTCGTACGGCGTGCCCGGGAAATGCATGGAGGTTTCCAGGTACACCTTTTTCATCGTCACCGTGTCCAGGGAGGCATTGTAGATTTCCACATTGTACTGGATCCGGTAGTTGTCCAGGTTCTCCGAGGAGTTCTTGTCCAGACCCTCGCTGAAAAGCAGGACGAGAAGCTGGGGCGTCTGCAGCTTTGCGGACACGAGCGTCGGCTTCTCCTGGTCCGGAGGCGTGTACATGTAGGTGCGCGTGATGGATGCGGTGGTGTTGGGGATCGGCGCCCGGTCCCTCATCCCCGTGATGCGGATCGTGTACTGCAGGCCCGCGTTGTGGGTGCTGGTTTCCAGCGTCACCGTCTTCATATCCGCCAGAAGAGAGGCGTCCGTGATCTGGACATTGTTTTTGATCACATAATTCGCCGCATTCTCCGCAGACTCACGATTCAAGGATTCATCGAACACCAGCCGGACGGATCCGGGGGTGCGCACTTCCACGGACGCCAGCTTGGGTCCGACCGTATCCGGCGGGAGATAGCTGTAGGTCACGGCATTGTGCGTGCCGATGAGGTTGGGCGTGAAGGCGCGGTCGCTGATGTTCTGGACGGTGACGAGGTAATCCCCCTTGTCGTGGGGTTCGGTCATCAACCAGACCTTGGAGAAATCCGTGGCGTCCGGGATGGCGCTGAGGATGCGCAGTACCGGCGTGATCGTGTAATTGGCTATTTTGCTGGCCTGAACGGCGTCCACCGGTTCGCTGAAAACAAGTTCCAGCGTGTTGCTCATGGGAGCGCTGACCCGGATCAGGGCGGGTTTGGTGGAATCGGCCGGATTCCACTGATAGGTGATCTGGCTGTAGTCCGCGATGCGGTTGCCGGCCGGCGATGCATCCTTCAGTCCGTTGACCGTGAGGGTGTATGAGCCCGGGGCATGCTCCGTGGTCTGGAGCAGCACGGATCCGGCGGAAGGCGACGACACGACATCCTCAACCGACACGCCGCCCGTCACCTTGTAGTTCTCCTTGTTCTTGGAGGTGGTTTCGTCCATCGCCTCGCTGAAAGTCACTTGGATCAGGCGGCTGGTCCTGCACTCCGCCGAAACCAGGGTCGGGGCGGATGCATCCTGGATCTGGACGGTATAGTTGGCGAAGGTGTTCGGTGAAATCGTGTTCCTGCCGCTGGATCCGTCCTGGATGCCCTGCAGGAAGAGGGTGTAATTGCCCTGCGCGTGCGGGCTCGTCAGCAGCATGATCTGGGTCAGGGTATTGTCCAGGCTCGCCTTGTTGACGGTGATGCCGTCCACGGAATAATGTGCGGTTTCCTCGACGGACGCCGGATCCAGGGGCTCGTCGAATGTCAGGATCAGCATGCTCGAGTTGGCGACTTCGATCCCCAGAAGCACAGGCGGGACATTGTCCGCCGGGGAATAATAATAGGACTGCTGGCTGGAAGGCAGGGTGTTGGGAATCGAGGCCAGGTCCTGTATCCCGCTGATCGTGATGGTGTACGGCCCCCGCTGATGGGAGGTCGTTTCGATGAAGACTTCCATCTGTGATTTGGAGAGCCAGATGGACTGGACGCTCAGGTTGCCGCTGAGCGTGTAATGCGATTTGTCTTTCGCCGACGCGGCGGAGACCGGTTCGTTGAAACAGACTTCCAGTATTTTGTCGCCGAAGATTTCAACCCGTTCGACCATGGGCGGGATCTGGTCATCGGACGCACAGAAATAGGATTTGGAATTGTTCCCGGAAATGGGATTCGGATTCGCGGCCATATCCGTCACATTGGTCACGGTCACCGTATAGGTCACGCCTGCCGTATGCCGAGCCGTTTTCAGAAAGACCCTTTTCTGGGAAGCATCGAGCGTCGCCTCCTCGACGGCTGTGGCAGGGGCGATCCTGTAATTGGATTCCATCTCAGCGCCGGATTTGGCGAGCGGTTCGCTGAAATCGAGGACCAGCATGACCTGCCCGGCCAGGGAAGCAGCCATGAGGACGGGAGCCGTATGATCCTGGGCCTGAAAGGTATACTGGACCTGCGTATACCGGCTGTCGATCGTATTGGCCGGGATCGCCTGGTCCAGGATGTTCTTCACGGTTACGGAATAGGCCTGGCCCGGTGTGTGGTACCCTGTATTCAGGTAGACATGGTTGAGGGAATCGCCGACCAGGGATGCGGAGGTGATCGTCACAGCCGGAAGGATGCTGTAATTGGAGATGTTTTCACTGCTCGCCCTGTCGATCGTCTCGCTGAAGACAAGCTCGATCAGATTCCCGCCGTGCAGATAAGCCTTCAGGAGCTGCGGCTGCGTCCGGTCCGGAGACAGATAGGAATATGTTTTCTGTGTGTTTCCCGCGATGGTATTCGGCTGGGCGGCCTGGTCCTGGATGTTGCTGACCGTCAGGGTGTAGCTGCCCGAGTGGTGCACCGCTGTGTGCAGCCAGACCACCGTGGCGGAAAAATCCAGAACCGCCTGATTGACGGCCACAAAGGGGGTGATGCTCCAATTGGTGACCGCCTCGGCACTCAGCTTCGTGACAGGTTCGTTGAACGTGACCTTCAGGACTTGCCCGTTCGATAAAATCTCGACATTGCCATCGATCTGCGGCGGCGCATGATCCGGGACCGTATAGGTGTAGGAGAGCTGATCGGACACGCGGATATTGGACGGAACGGCGTTGTCCCCGATTCCCTTCACCGTGACCGTGTACTGCCCCTGGCTGTGGGCCTGGGTGGTCAGGACCACGGTGGCGGAGGTGCTCCCCATCTGGACCTGCGAAATGGAAAGGGGCGGACTGATGGAATAGTTGGCCGTGTTCAGCGCCGTGCTCGTGCTCACCGATTCGTCGAATTCCAGTTCAAGCGTCGTCGTGCTCCTGCACCGTGCGGCGATCAGGTCCGGAGCCTCTGCATCCGAGGCCTGGCAGGAATAGGTGATTTTCGTATTGGCTGCGATGGTGTTTCCGGCCCCGTCCTTCACGTTCGCAACAGTCAGGGTGTAGTTTTTCCCGGGTGTATGATTGGCGGTGGTCAGGTACACGGTGCGCGAATTGGCGTCGATCCCGGAATTCTGGATGGCCACGCTCTGAGTCCCATCTGTGATCGAGTAGTTGGACACGTTCATCGCTGAATTGGCCTGCATGGCCTCGCTGAAGAGAACGGAAAGAAAATTCTGACGTATCAATTCAACCGCATTGACGGTGGGAGGCGTCAGGTCCGACCCGCTCCAGGAATAGGTCTTCTTGGAATTCGCAACGATGGTATTCGGAACCGAAGCGCGGTCCTTGACGTTGTTCACGGTCACTTCATAAGTGCCGCTGGCATGAGTCAGCGTGGAGAGCCGCACCGTCCGGTTGTCCGGCTGCAGTTCTGCGCTCTGGACGACAATCCCTCCGCTGATCTGGTAGTTGGAGACGAGCTCCGCCGAAGCCTCATTAACCTGTTCCGAGAACACGACCAGGACCAGGTCTGCCAGCTGGCAGGTCACCGACTCGATGTCGGGGGGCGCGTCATCC
>Ga0233423_10001122_pt1 | contig 13543 bp, 11 predicted proteins | sample Watercolumn_Mata_FD_180713 | JGI IMG/M metagenome (GOLD analysis project Ga0233423, IMG submission 180713) | Freshwater microbial communities from Lake Matano, South Sulawesi, Indonesia - Watercolumn_Matano_2014_112_MG | ecosystem: Environmental > Aquatic > Freshwater > Lake | place: Indonesia... | reverse complement strand
TTCGAGATAAAGTTCATTATTCCATGTTGGCAGAATATCTTCATGCTCTTTGAGTTGGCTAAAAAATTCCTTTACAGTCGAGTGTTGCGAAGGTGGCAATCCTATTATGGATTTCAAAATAATTGCGAATTCCATATTATCCTTCGTGACACCACCACCATTATTTCCAAAGCCAAAAGTTTGGAGCACTGGAAAGGTCTGATCGTCTACATTAGAAGATATATTCTTGTTGAGACTTTCGGGTATTACTTGACCTTCAAGACCCACAGGTGAAATGTGTGCAAGCACTTTGGATCCATCGATTCCTTGCCACCAAAAAGATGAATATGGAAATTTCGTTGAATCATTTGAGGATAGTTTTGAAGTGTAAAATTTTGTTACTCCAGATTTTATCAGAATCTGTGGCATAGCCCAATGAAATCCGAATGAATTTGGAAGCCATAGCGTATCATTCTCAATTCCGAATTCGTTTTTTATGAATTTCTTTCCAAAAAGTATTTGGCGAATTAACGATTCACCATTGGTAATATTGCAATCTGTATCAGTCCAGGTTGAACCAAGTACTTCCCATTTACCTTCAGCTACTCGAGATTTTATTTGTCTGAACAATTCCGGATAGTTGTTTTTTGTAAGTTCGTATAGGTTCGGTAATCCAAATGAAAATTTGAACTCGGGAAATTCTTCCATCAAACGAAGAGCTGAGGAAATTGTTCGTCCGCATTGTCGGGCTGTCTCGTGGATGATCGAGAGCCATGCTGGTGCTATATAGGAATGTCCAATTAAATGAACAAGTCCAGATAAGGAAGTTTTTAAATCTGTTTCAAGCGTGTTGAGCAAGAAATTATAGGCTCTACGAATTGCATTTGGATACTCTTCGCTACCGGGTTTAAAGTATTTCAGAAATATTAGTGTTCGCCGAATCAAATCTCTAATTTCCTTAGACTCGAGTGAATTGTGCTCTACTAATTTTTCGAGATCTTGAAGGACATTTAAAGCGCTATAAAACCTCCGAGCTGTGGTGTCAAGAACTGCGAGTTCAACTGACGAAAAAATGTGATGATTTTGAGTCCTTCCACTATATGCTTGAATTGCAATGAAATATTGGTCGTTGAGTTTTGATTTTTCACAAAGTAAAATCTCTCGATGGTTGCAATCTATTCCGTGGAAAGGTTTTCCGTTGAGATAAAGAAGAGCTTGAGGAAAATCAACGAGGAGAACAAGTGGCTTCCCTGCTAATGTTTGATCCACCTTTATTGTCTGACGAAACCAAAATGTTTTATCAAATTTTCCCCAAAGAAAAGGAATGCGAATTGAAGTCCATGAGCGGTCATTGAATGAAATTGATGCTGCTTGTGGAACATCTCCTTCTTTCATTTTCCAATCGGGAATTTGAATTCGAATTGGGTAAATTGAATTTTTGATATGTGGATATATTTGTTCGAGTAAATCTATTGCCATAGCAAGTCACTCTGCGATAGATAATTGAAAACGAGAGGAAAATAGATATTCTTGATGAAATGAGCAAATATTAATTTATCGAAATACAAAAAATATTTTCTTGTCTAAAACGTTAAAAAGTAGGGAAAAACGCAGAATATTTAGCGAAAAGTAGATTTACGTAGCGCTAACGGGAATCGAACCCGTATTTAAGCCTTGAGAGGGCTCCGTCCTGAGCCGTTAGACGATAGCGCCGAATATTGAAAAGCTGCCCCGCTAGGGATCGAACCTAGACTTTCCTGATCCAGAGTCAGGCGTGTTGCCAGTTACACTACGGGGCAACAAATTATTAGTAAAATATACGAAAGGAACTTTTTTATGGCAATATAAATATCACAACGGGACAGTTCTCAAGAATTGACGTGCTTTTATCATTATTGATTTTCACATGGGATTCTTTAAAGGATTAAATAATCAAGTATTTATGGAATGTCGATCATTGTAAGTTAGATTGATAATTAAGTTGCTATTTCCTTCACCACGCGGTAAATTTATCGAGACGGTATCAATTTTAGAATATTTAAAAGAAACGAGATACAGTGGATAGAGGTTACTATGTCTTCTCAACTCAAGTGGTTTTTAGTATTTGTATTTACTATAACAATTGTTACATATTTTGTAATTCACGATATGCCTGATCGCGTCGATACAATTTTTATTAATGGCCGCATTCATACTATGGATTCACAAATGACGGTTGCGGAAGCATTTGCCGTTTCAGGTGAGCGTGTTGTTGGTATAGGATCACATGATTTTATCGCGCGAAAATATTTAGCAAAAGATACTGTTAACCTTAATGGAAAGAATATCATTCCAGGATTAATAGATGCACATTGTCATTTATTAGGATTAGGATTAGCGCAGTTAACGGTAGACTTAGTTGGTGTTCAATCTGAAAATGAAGCGGTCGAAAGAGTGGAAAAACGAGTTGCACAAGTATTCTCCGGACAATGGATCCGAGGTCGAGGGTGGGATCAAAATGAATGGTCCACGAAATCATTTCCAAATCAAGGATTGTTGAATCGAATATCCAATCCTGTATACTTAACTCGAATTGATGGTCATGCATGTTGGGTAAATGAACAGGCAATGAGACTTGCTGGTGTGACAAAGCAAACACCCGATCCAGTTGGTGGTAAAATTGTTAGAAATACCCGTGGCGAACCATCAGGTATATTTATTGATGCAGCAATGGATCTTATTTATCGAATAGTTCCCGAACCGACAGAAGAAGAAATGCGAAGTGCTATTAAAATCGCTATACAAAAATGCTTGTCTGTTGGGCTGACATCTATTCATGAGATGGGAGTTGATCTGACGCAAGTAGAATTATATAAAAAGTTGATTCAGGAAAATGCATTTAATTTTCGTTTGTATGCATCTGTAGATGGTCCAGGCGAGCTGTGGGAACAATCCAAAAAGGCAGGGAAAATTATTGGTTATGGTCAGAATAGATTAACTATACGTAGTCTGAAGCTTTATATTGATGGCGCACTTGGATCAAGGGGAGCAGCACTTATCGATCCATATTCGGATGAACCAACAAATCGTGGGCTAACGGTGATCTCTGAAGAAAATCTTCAGAATATTGTTGACGAAGCTTTAGAAAATGATTTTCAGGTTTGTGCTCACGCTATCGGAGATCGAGCAAACTATATCATTCTGAACGCATATCAAAAAGCCCAAGAGAAAAATCCAAAATCTAACCGAAGACTGAGAGTAGAACATGCGCAGGTATTATCGAAAGATGATATTCCACGATTTCACCAATTGGGTGTTTTGCCAAGTATGCAACCGACTCACTGTACTTCGGATATGTATTGGGCAGAAGCTCGTCTCGGCTCTCAAAGGATTCGAGGTGCTTATGCTTGGCAGTCATTACTCAAAACTGGTGTAATAATTCCAGGTGGTTCAGATTTTCCTGTCGAAGATCCAAATCCATTTCTTGGAATTTATGCCGCTTGTTCAAGAAGAGATTTGCAGGGAAGACCTTCAAAGGAAAGCGATATTGATGAATTCTTTCAGCTTTCTCCAGATGGAACCACAGATAGAAATAACTTAATAAATGGTTGGTATCCATCAGAATGCATGACCAGGGAAGAAGCAGTTCGTTGTTTCACGATTTGGGCAGCATATGCAGCATTTGAGGAAGATATAAAGGGTTCGCTTGAACGTGGAAAATTAGCTGATTTCCTTGTGATTACTAAAGATGTTTTTCAGTGTCCCATTGATGAAATTCCCGATATTGAAGTAGAACATACGTATCTGGGGGGAAAGAAAGTATATACAAATCCACATTTTCAGCAGACTATGTTATCACTGAAGTGAGTTATTGTTTTTCCTATGAAAAGTTTGTAGAATAAGGTATACGAAAAGAGATTCTAAATTAATTAAAAGAGATTATGGCTTATAAAGTTCTTGTTGCAGATGACGATGAAGGTCAGCGGAAATCGCACGGCTTTGCTTTAGAAGTAGCCACTGCCATTGTCGAGGATGAGATTGCCATTATTGAGACTGCAACGAGCGTAGATACTTGGGCGAAAATAAAATCAGAACTATATAATCTGATAATTCTTGATAATGATTTTAAGGACAGCAATCTCAAAGGACATCTTCCTGGTATAGCATTACTTCAACTTGCAAAAAAGGAAGGTCCAAACCGTGGAACGCCGATTTTTTTCTGTAGTGCTGATGCATACGACACCTTGAAATCGATGGTTGAAAAGCATGGAGGAATATATCTTCCAAAAGTTGGTTATGATATTGAAAAAGTAGCACAACTGTTCGCTGAAAAAATGATGAAAAAGAAATAAAAGAATAGCACTAGAGATTTCAAAAGGTCACCTTGCGTGACCTTTTTTTTTAAATAATATGCTTTTAGAAAAAGAAAAATATCAAAGGAATTCACGTTACCATTTAATCGAGGGTGCATTATATATGAGTACAAATGCACTTATCGCTTTACAAACCCTTATGCCTGCGCTCATTAAACGATTAGGAGGCAATGATGTCTTGGTCGGTGCATGGCCCGTCGTTGTCTATCTTGCATTTTTTTTACCTCAAATATTTTCTGCAAACTATTCAGGCCAGCTCCAATATCGGAAACCTACAGTAATACGACTCGGTTTTCTGCAGAGGATCCACATTTTAATTCTTGCTTGTTGCATTGGTATGTGGGGAGCTTCAATGCCATTTTTAACTCTGATTCTTTTATTTGTATTATACATTTTGAATCAAGTTATTTCAGGTTTGGTATCACCAATTTGGATGGATTTCTTCATTAAAACGACGACACCTGAAAACAGAGGAAAACTTATTGGATTGCGGACTTCAACAAGTGCTGTCTTGGGTTTGGTTAATAGTTTTATTCTAACACTTTTTCTTACGGTATTCCCTTATCCATTAAATTATGCAGTAATTATCGGATTTGCGTTTCTCTATCAAATGAGTTCATTATTTGTTCAACATAGAATTAAAGAAGATAATCCATCAATAATTTCGATCCCGATTAGGATGAATTACCTTTTTCGGCATGTTCGCTCGCTCATTCACAAGAATAGTGTTTTTCGAAAATTTCTTTTTTCAAGTATGCTTCTTACTATAAGCTTCACTTCTATTGCTTTTTATACGGTTTCGGCAATTCAAAGATGTACGATAAACGAGATGACTATAGGAATATTTACAATTCTCACTCTCGTCGGTCAGATAATTAGTGGTACGTTTGTTGGATGGCTTGCTGATTTAAAAGGGACTAAAAGCGCATTACTCATATGCGCAGGAAGTCTGATTTTATCAATTGGCTTATCGATCCTTGCGACATCAGAAATATGGTATTATCTCATTTTCTTATTAGTTGGAATCACCACAGGTTCAGAAGTTGCAATGCGTTATTATTTTGCAATAGAATGTGCACCTGAAGATGAACGCCCGATGTATGTTGGAATTATGAATGGTTCCTTGGCTCCTTGTTATCTAATAACTCCTTTTGCAGGATTTTTTAGTTCTATCTTTGGTTATAACAGCATCTTTATTTTTTCGTTAATCGTTGGCCTTGTAGGATTTATTTTTCTTGTAGCAGTTCCAGAACCACGATTTAAGAAACTTGCGCTTTCCTCGAAATAGTTTTACATTTTCTAAGGAATTATTGGATTACCAGGAAGGAGAAAAGCGTGTTCGAAAAGAGTCTTAACGAAGCTGAGTCAATTCTCCGAACTCAGAAAGAACCACTCACGCCAGTAAATAAAGTCTGGGAAGAAGTGGTGAAACGATCAAAAGTAAAAGGATTTGAAGTCGCAACTCTTCCTGATTTTACAGCGATGTTAGAAGGTGACGGGCGATTTCAAATTATTCCCGCAAAACGAAAATCCTTAGAAGACGAAGATATTCCATCTGAGCCAGAACTCGAAGACGATGAGATGGAACAACTTGGATTCTATTCGGAAGATCAAGTTAAATTAAGAGAAATTCGGGTTGGAGTGACTGCTGCAGGCGAAGATGATGAAGAAGTCGGAAGTATAAAACGGAAAGCTTTTGTTTCACATGAAAATGGATTAAAACAGAATGGCAAGAAACAAAAAGTGAAACTGAAAAAAATCGAATCACACAAAAGGCGAAAGAAGATTTCAAAATCAACACCTAAGAAGACACTCAAGAAGAAAAAATTAAGACATTTACGAGGTAAGAAATAAAGAAGCATGCCAAACGATCCAGGACGCGTTTGGACAATTCGTGAGTTGATGAAGTTTGCTATACAACATCTTCAAGCAAGAGGAATTGAGGAGGCACGTCTTAATACAGAATTACTACTAGCCCATGCATTAAAACTTCAACGTATTCAGCTTTATTTAAATTTTGAAAAACCACTCAATGTAGAAGAGCTTAAAAATTTTCGTTTTCTGTTGGAGCGAAGACTTAAACATGAGCCGGTTCAATATATCATAGGATCGACAAATTTCATGGGGCTTCAATTCAACGTCGATGCTAATGTATTAATTCCACGTCCAGAAACAGAAACACTCATCGAACGAGTGATCGAATTAGTTAACGATTTTACTAAAAATAAACCAATCAAAATTCTTGATATTGGAACAGGAAGCGGTAATATTGCAATTTCAATTGTCAAATATATTAAACAAGCAGATGTGGTAGCTGTTGATATAAGCGAAAGTGCGATAGAAGTAGCACAACGAAATGCTGTAATGCATAATGTAAACTCTAGAATTGAATTCTATCGAGCAGACATTTATAATTTGCCCGAAAGATTAAAAGCGATAAAATTTGATATTGTAGTCAGCAATCCGCCTTATATTCCGAAGGATGAATGGGAGCAACTCCGCTCTGAAATTCGTGATCATGAACCTTCGCACGCACTTACAGACGGAAAAAATGGTTTGTCATTCTATAAGCAAATTATTCAGATAATTCCCACGTTGCTTAAACCGAATGGAATTATTGTTTTTGAAGTTGGATATGGCCAATTAGATCAAATTATAAACGAATTAAAAGCAGGTGGATTTAATGACTTCCATATATCAAATGATATGCAAGACATGCCACGTGTTATTTCGGGTATATGGGGGAAGCCATCCTTTGGAATTATCACTACGAACTAGGCTACAAAAAAATGCGAGCAATAATTCAACGTGTAAAACAATGTTCCATAGATATCGACGGAAAGCAATCTAGTTCAATCAGTAAAGGCATGCTCATACTTCTTGGTATCCATAAGCAAGATAAGAAGGAAGATGCAGAATATTTAGCAGAACGTTGTAAAAATTTACGCATTTTTGAAGATGATGGCGGAAAAATGAACCTTTCTGTAAGTGATATTCAAGGGGAGGTTATGGTTGTGTCGCAGTTTACAGTATACGGAGAAACACTAAAAGGAAATCGTCCTAATTATTCCGATGCTGCACCACCTAATATTGCAGAAATACTTTATGAACATTTTGTAAATCATTTGCAAAATTACCTTGGCAAGAAACGTGTAGCAACTGGCACGTTTCGTGCGATGATGGATGTTAAATTAATCAATGATGGGCCCGTAACGCTCATTGTCGAAAGTAAAAATCATTCTCAAAACCTTTGAAATAGACTACCACTGAGAGTGCGATCAACATTCCATTAAATAATGAACGAAAGAAAATGGAATTCCACGTAGGCTTATTATTCATTGATGGTGTTGGTATTGGAAAGAAAGATGAAAAAAGTAATCCATTCTTTCGTGCACAATTACCAGTACTTACAGAACTCTGTGGTGGAACACCTCTACATTTGCCATTTATACCAATTTCGACTGAACGTTCTGAAGTAATTGCTGTGCAGGCGACTCTTGGTGTTTCGGGCTTGCCCCAGAGTGGAACAGGTCAAACAGCGCTCTTTACAGGTGTGAATGGCGCGAAAAAATTTGGTAGACATTTTGGGCCATATCCTCCATCTGTGCTTAGGCCAGTGATTGCTGAGAAAAATATTTTTCGTCAATTGAAAACAAATGGCAATACGGTTGCATTTACGAATGCTTTTCCACAAAAGTTTTTTGAATACGTAGAATCTGGTAGTAAGCGATTAACTGTTGCTACATTATCCTGTCTAGAAACAGGGATACCATTACGGACTGTCAATGATTTACAAAATGATGAGGGAATATCTGCAGATTTTATCCGTGGTTATTGGCCTGAGGCTGGGCATCCAGAAATTACGCAGATTTCAGCTTACAAAGCCGGAAAACATTTTTCAAAAATTGCAATCAATTATGATTTTACGATTTTCGAATATTGGTTAACCGATCATGCAGGTCACAAGCAGAAAATGAATGAAGCTGTTGAAATTCTTGAGCGATTCGATAATTTTCTACAGAGCGTAATTGAATCTGTTAATTTGGATAATACTCTATTGATGCTTATAAGCGATCATGGTAATATTGAAGATTTATCAACGAAATCTCATACAAGGAATCCAGTGCCATGTATTCTTGTCGGTAAACATCGAAAGAAGGTCGCGTCAACGATTAAAAGTCTTACAGATGTAACTCCAGCATTATTAAAACTATTCATCGATAGATAAAAATGTTTGCACATCGGCCAGCATTACGGTTTGTTATGCTTTATATTGCTGGCATCCTAGTTGCAGAATGGTTTGATGTCTCCCCCTTTACATCATTTATAATAACAGTCTTACTCGTAATATTTTCGGTAGTTTTGATATTGATTCGAAAAGAAATTATTGCGAGATCGTTGTTATTACTCACCGTGATTCTTTTAGGTTGCACTCTTCATACAATTAACCGAAAGAATAATTCTAATTCTGAGCTAAATCCGATATCAGAAAATCAATCTATTAAGATATTCGGATTTGTAGATTCCGAACCTGAGATTCGAGATCACAAGATACATTGTATTGTTAGGGTGGATAGCAGTTACAATAGTGGAAAAATGATTCGTGATTCGAGAAGAGTCATGGCAACCATTCGATTGATGAAAGAAGCAAAGGAACAGCTCCATATTGAGTATAGAGAAAGAATAGTCTTACAAGGGATTATCGAACCATTTCCATTTCAACGAAATCCAGGTGAATTCGATTATGGACGATATCTAATACTGAATGATATTCAAGGAGTTATAACAGTTTACGGACTAAACAATGTATTACTTGGAGAACTCGTAGAAAGACAGTCATGGAATCAATACGTTTTCATAGTTCAGAAGAAATTATTTCGAATTATAGAAAACCTCCATAATGCAAGACATGCAAGTTTCATTAAAGGTATAATTTTTGGAAATCGATCTGATATTCCTCGGGATGTTAAACAATCATTTATGGATACTGGTACAATTCATATACTCGCTGTATCAGGATCTAACGTTGCATTCGTTGCGTTTATGTTCTTCGCTGTTTTTGGATTTTTAAGGTTGCCTAAAAGGGGAGTAGTTCTGCTGACAATTGTAGGTCTCGTTTTCTATATGCTTGTTACAGGTTCAAGTCCTTCGGTTGTTAGAGCGACGATAATGGCGATTGTGATTCTTGTTGGGACAAGCATAGAAAGACGAGTAGATATATATAATTCTGTGAGCATAGCTGCATTAATATTGTTGCTATGGAATACCAATACACTATTCGATGTTGGATTTCAATTATCATTTGCCGCTGTCCTTTCAATTATTTTCTTCTATCCACGATTGGAAAACTTAATCGAAAGAATACAAAATCGTTTTGATGAACTAAAAGTAATGAATCCTGTTTTGAAGCTTTTTGCTGTTTCACTTGCAGCACAAATCGGTACTATTCCATTTACTGCATATTATTTCGGGAGAATTTCCATTATCTCGTTGATAGCGAATATTTTTGTGGTGCCACTAAGTGGTCTAATAACATATGTAGGATTTGCTGAAGTGCTCAGCTCGGTGATTTGTAAAGGAATAGCAAGCCTCTACGCAACTGTGAATGATTTTTTGGTTTGGTTTCTTCTTGGTTTTGTAAAACAGGCTGCAAGTGTTTCATTCGCTTACGTTGAATTGTGGAAAGTGAATATTGCAATAATCGCCGCATATTATGGCGTTGTTATAGCCAGTTGCACGCTTAAGAAAAGAGCGATAGTCTTTTATTTAATTGTCTTTTCATTACTAACTTGTAACTATTACGTATATCAAAGAATATGGATGAAAAATAATTCAAATTTGCGGATAACCGCAATTGATGTCGGCCAAGGTGATGCTATTCTAATTGAAACTCCACAAAAGAAGAATATTCTTATAGATGCAGGGCCTGCTTCCTTGAACAATAACTCTGGAAATCGAATCATAGTGCCGCTGCTAAAGCATACTGGTATTGCGAACCTCAATGACATCATAATTACACATCTTCACAATGATCATATAGGTGGGCTAGAATCAATCGTCAAATCTATTTCTGTCGGATCGATTATCTATCCGACATTTATTAATTCATTAACACATCTTCCAGAAATTATTCGGTTGCGATGGTCAAGTACTAACTCTGGAAGTCAAATTCAAATTGACTCTACAATCCGTATATATGTTTTTCATCCATCTAGACAAGCGACTTCAAGCGGAAATATGAATAATACTTCTATCGTTATTAAAGTAGTATACGGAAAAACCTCGATCCTTTTTAATGGCGATGCTGAAGCGGAAGTAGAACATAAATTGATACAGCGGTACAAAAATATTCTTACCAGCGATATTTTTAAGGTTGCTCATCATGGAAGTGCAACAAGTTCTTCTGAAGAGTTTCTAAAAGCAGTTAAACCCCAATATGCAATCATTTCTGTTGGCAAGAATAACCGGTTTAGTCATCCCTCGCCTATGATAATCAAACGGCTTCGTTCGCATAAAATAGCGGTTCACCGAACAGACTACAGTGGTGCAATAGTATTTGAAAGTGATGGTGAAAATTGGCATTTGATAAATTGGCGACGATAAAACAGATTTTTGATTCTCCACCCCTTTTTCTCTATATTTTAACGTGAAAATCAGTCAAGCAGAATTAAAATACTTACGCTCATTGCAGCAAAAGAAATACCGCGATCGAGAACGTAAATTTATACTCGAAGGATGGCGCGTATTAGGCGATGCATTAGAATCAGATTTTCAAATTGAAAAGATACTTTTCACTCAGCGAAAAGATTTAGGTCCTGAGAATTCAACATTAATTTACATGGCACAAAAAAAGAATATTCCTGTTAAGGAACTGACAGAATATCAATTAAACCAGATTTCAGATGCTGTGCACTCACAAGGAGTTATTGCACTTGTTCATAAGAAGGAATATAATATCGAGTCGTTCAATTATGAATCGACATCATTAATTGTAGCATGTGATCGAATCTCCGATCCTGGAAACCTTGGTACGATTCTGCGAACCTGTGATTGGTTTGGTGTGACGACAATATTCCTAAATGAAGATTGTGTTTCATTATATAATGAAAAGGTGTTACGTGCTACATCAGGTTCAATATTCCATTTAAATATTTATGAACATCTTAGATATGATTCTGTGTTGCCTTTCTTGAAAACAAAAGATTTTAAAATAATTGCAACTTCACCTGATGCTCAATCTTTGGCAACTTTTAAAAAACCTAAAAAGAGTATCATAATAATGGGAAACGAAGCAGATGGAATATGCAAAGAACTGCTTCGGTTGGCAGATAACGTTATCAGTATTCCAAGATTTGGAAAGGCAGAGTCATTAAATGTTGGCATCGCTACTGGGATTATTCTAACGCAATTTCGTCTAAGTCATGAATAACTCTCGACTTAATATGAGTCAAAATATAATTACATATTTAAGGTAGAAGACTTGGCTAGGATACTCAGCAATTTAGTTGAGGTTATTGTATTTCGAAAAAAAGTAGAAGGATTTCAATATCTTCTGCTCAAGCGCTCGTCAAAAGAGGAATTGTATCCAGATCTCTGGCAAGTAATAACAGGATCAGTAAACAGAAAAGAATTATCTGTAAAAGCAGCGCTGAGAGAATTAAATGAAGAGACCGGTTTATTTGCCAAAAGATTTTGGATCGTTCCGTTTATTGATTCCTATTTTAATAGATCGATTGACACAATTCAACTGGTTCCAGTATTTGCTGTCGAAATTGGTAATAATCAAAGGATACAACTTTCTTCAGAACATCAATGTTATTCATGGATGAGATATTCAGAAGCTCGAAAGAGATTGGTATGGCCTGGGCAACGAAATGCATTAGAAGTTGTCCATCATTACATATCTCAAAAGCAAAGAGCAGCTCAACTATTAGAGATTAAATCAATTCAATAAGGAAAGGAATAAATTGTGAGTCTTCTCGTCGTGGGTTCAGTTGCACTTGATACTGTCGAAACACCATTCGGCAAAGAAAAGATGCACTAGGTGGCTCCGCTGTCTATATCTCATCTGCCGCAAGTTATTTTACTACTCCCATACGCTTAGTAGCAGTAGTCGGTGGTGATTTTCCACAGGAACATATTAAGTTTATGGAATCACGACAAATTGATTTAGATGGTTTGGAGAAAATCGATAAAGGAAAAACGTTCAGATGGGGTGGAAAATATCACTACGATCTTAATATGCGAGATACTCTTTTTACGGATTTAAATGTCTTTAAAGATTTTGATCCAAAAATTCCGGATGGATTCAAATCTTCTGCATACGTATGCCTTGGTAATATTGATCCCGTACTTCAACTTCGAGTTCTGAATCAAATTAAAAAGCCGAGGTTGGTTGTTGGGGATACAATGAATTATTGGATTGAAACAAGGCTCAAGGAGCTAACTGAGACGATGAAATATATGGATGTAATTATCGTTAATGATTCAGAAGCTCGATTATTGACACATGAACCAAACCTTATCAAAGCTGCGAGAAAGATCATCAAAATTGGCCCACGCATCATCATAATCAAAAAAGGCGAACACGGGGCTTTACTTGTTACAGATGATACAATCTTTTCGGCACCAGCGTATCCTTTAGAAACTATATTTGATCCAACTGGTGCAGGCGATTCATTTGCAGGTGGATTTATAGGATGGTTGGCACGGACAGACGACTTGTCATCAGAAAATTTAAAGCGTGCGGTTATTTACGGAAGCACTCTTGCTTCATTTTGTGTAGAAAAATTTAGTGTCGATAGTTTACGCGATTTGAGTTATTTAAAAATTCATGATCGATTTATATCGTTTATGGACTTATCACGATTCAATGAGAAATAAACCATGAAGCCGTTAGAATGGATAGACGGCAAACTCAGATTCCTAGATCAAACAAAACTGCCCATTGAGGAAATATATTGCGAGACAGATGATTTACAGGATGTTGTTCAAGCAATTCGATGTCTTGCCATTCGTGGTGCACCACTTTTAGGAATAACTGCCGCTTATGGGGTGGCACTAGCGAGTCTTCGATGTACACATTCATCAACTGATGAAATTCAACAAGCCCTATTCTATGCCATTGATCTTCTTCGGTCAACACGACCGACTGCTGTCAATCTTTTTTGGGCTCTTCATCGTCAGAAATGTATTGTCAATTCTTGGAAATC
>Ga0233423_10001121_pt1 | contig 13552 bp, 11 predicted proteins | sample Watercolumn_Mata_FD_180713 | JGI IMG/M metagenome (GOLD analysis project Ga0233423, IMG submission 180713) | Freshwater microbial communities from Lake Matano, South Sulawesi, Indonesia - Watercolumn_Matano_2014_112_MG | ecosystem: Environmental > Aquatic > Freshwater > Lake | place: Indonesia... | reverse complement strand
TTCCTTCCTCACCACAACGCCCTTTGCCTCAGCCAAAGGGCCGTTCTTGATCACTGAGATGCAACGCACGCTTGTGCCCCGTTTGTGGAGCGTGGACGACGAGCGTCTCGGTGACGAAGACTACCCAGTAAAATACCTCATCTGGATCGCCAACGACCACAGGATTGTTCGTTTCGAACCGCTCGACTACCCACACGGAGAATACACCTACGTCGTGGGCGAATACGATCCAGACCTACTTCGAGTAACTAACCAAGGACTAAGCGACACAATAGACCAACTACAAAGCGTCATCTCATGGTTCATCAGCTCGCGCATCACAAGCGTTCGTAAGGTCATATCGAACTTCTTGATTGTCGACCCTTCTGGTATCGAAATGAGCGACCTTGAGGCACGGCGACCGGTCATCCGCTTGAAGTCCGAAGCACAACGGCAGGGCGGTGTTGACCGTTGGCTCAAGCAGTTGAACGTCAACGACGTAACGACGAACCACCTCACCGACGCTCAGTTTTTACAACAAATTGTTCAGATAGTCACTGGCATCGGTGACAACGTCATGGGTCAATTTTACCGGGGTCGGCGTTCTGCCACAGAGTCGCGCAACGTTGGTATGGGAGCTGCCTCACGTCTGAAACTTGTGGCCTTGTTGCTCTTCCGCACCGCCCTAGAGCCGCTGGCCCGTCAGATGCTCGCCAACCTACGAGCAGGTCTGGATGAAGCCACGTTTGTGCGTATTGTTGGACTTGGCGATGCTGATCCCGGTTTCTTGAAAGCCACAAGGGACGACATGGTTGGAGAATACGAGTTCGAGGTCTTTGATGGGACGTTACCGTCTGAGCGGGCACTCCTCGCACAAACACTCGAAGAAATCCTCGTCGAGCTTGTGCGTCAACCACAGTCCGCTCTAGCCTTACAGCTCGACCCTCGTGCAATGATGCTTGAAGCTATGCAATTACGTGGGATACGTAACCCCACAAGATTCACTCTGAAAACCGCACCACAACCAAATGTTAACACTCAACCAATGGCTTGAAGAAAAGCGACTGAGTCCTGAACAAGCACTCTCGCTATTCTCGTCCCTCTCCAACCAAGAGGCGTTCATGTTCCTCATCCGAGTCCTAAGTGACGATACGGACGCTCTTGTTTCAGAAGCTTTGAACAGCAGCCCACAAAGTGTGGGTGACGTGCTGGCACGTGAGAAAACAATAGGACAAGCTCAAGGACGTGCTCGATTACTTCAATACTTGAGTATTGTCAACGAAACACTAACATCAGCTATCAATGAATCCCGATGAACAGGGCGATGCGGATGTGTATGACGGCGATGCCATAGCGTCACCAGCCGCTCCCCTTACAGACGTAGCCAAAGACGAGCCAATTCGCCTCACCAAAGAGGATGTGGCGAGCATCGTGAGCGGGGCTGTAACCGAATCTCGGAAACAGACCGAAACTGAGCGACAACCAACGCAAGAAGAGTTGGACAAAGCGTTCAACGTGTTCAAAGTCACTCCTGAACACGTGACCAAGCTGATTACTGGCCTTCGTGGTGAAGACGAGCAGTCAGTCGAGGCAGTCAGAGCGCATTTGAACGACATGTTTCAAGCCATTGCGAGGCAAGCGGTGACTATAGCGGGCGCACAGCTCGCTCGTTGGAAGAGTGAGTTCAACGAGCAGTTCAAACCTTACGCAGAAATCCTGCGGACACAACAATATAAGCAACTGGCCGACGAGTTCTACCGAACTTACCCTGAGTTTCAGGGTCGTGAGGCTCTTGTTGACCAGGTTGCAAAGAATCTGACTCAAAACGCTTCTCAGACTCTAACAAAAGAGCAAGCGTTTGAGGCAGTAGCGGCCAACGTTAGAGAGATTCTCAAACAACTTGGCCTAGAGTCGAATCCAGCGAGTGCTGGTGGAGACACAGGAAAGCGACAGCAGGCTACAACTGGTTCTCGGATGCCCCCGTTGTCGAGTGGCGGGCAAATCGGTGGTAGTCAGACTTCTAACAAGGGTGGAGGTCCGCCCGGGTTAGAGGTTTTCTTCGACTAATATGCCAATACTTGGCTTAGTTCACACAGAAAGCGTTGCAAATCAACGCTTTACGAACATTCGTCGGCAAGTGTTCTACTTCTATCCCAACGGGGCATTTCCGCTCGCCGGTCTGTTGTCAATGATCAAAACAGACCCGACAAACGACGCGAAGTTCTCTTGGTGGGAGAAGAGGTTGTTGGAGCAACGCTCGACGACAGTATCAACGGCTAATGGGCCGTTTCAGGACGAAAACGGTGGTAACATTGCTTCCCCGTTCAACATGGTTGTTGGGACGGTTTACAGGATAAAGGTAGCTTCAACTGACCTGTTCCGTGTCGGCCATGTCTTCCGTTGCAAGGTTGACATTACTGGTGGCACGGGCGACGCCAAAGGTATCATAACCTCACTGGCTGCTACTCCTTACATCACGTTCCGTGCACTTACGGCACTTACTGCGGTTCTGAACGGCAACAACGAGAACAACGCCAAAGAAGTTCTCGTAATCGGTTCAGCCTACGCACAAGGGCGAACACTCTCAGGCATTGGTGAGACTTACAATCTCCCAGTGAACATTGAGAACTACACTCAAATCTTCAGAACGAAGTTCACGTTCACGGGTTCTTCCCTTGATACTTCGTTGAAGTTTGACAAGACGGGTCCGTATAAGGACAAGGCAAAGGAACACTCCGTTAACCACATGATCGAGATGGAACAGGCCATTCTCGAAGGTGAACGGGGACTCCACCACGTTGTGGAAGCAATCAATCCTGACACTGGTGCAGGTCTTCCGACTTACACTTCTGGCGGGATTCTTTGGTTCCTGAAGTTGTGGGAAGCCGGGAGCACTTACGGCAACACGGCTGCGACCTTGGACACGGACGACAACAAGCGAATCATTACGAATAGTGGTGGTTCGTTGAATGAGAAAACCTACGACAAATACCTGGAGCGGGTGTTTCGTGTCACGAACTCTACGTCGAACGAGAAGCTCTGTGTTTGTGGTAGCGGTTTCTTGCAGACGGTCAACCAGATGTATCGCTCGAAATCGACGCTTAATGCGTCACTACCGCTCGACGATACCTACGGGATGAACGTTGTTGCGCACGAAACCCCGTTTGGGACAATCTACTACAAGACGCATCCTCTTTTCTCGCAGAACGCAGTGAAGAGATACAACGCCTTGTTCGTAGATATGGGCAACCTGCGTTGGCGGGTATTGGGTCAGCGCGATACCAAGTTGCTGAAAAACTTGCAACCGAACGACGCAGATTACAGGATGGATGAGTGGCGTGGTGAGGGCGGTCTCGAACTACGGTTCCCTGAATCCTTCATGTATCTGCAAAACGTGCAGGATTACACTCCATAAGCTTATGGCAGACTTAGCATCATCGGCTGTTAGTGTTGTGCGAGCCTGGACCGAGGGTGGAGTTGCAGGCAAGGACCGAGTTGGCTCCTTGCTCACATTGACGCTCACTGGTCAAGGAAGCACTACTAACAAGATTACGGCATCGGCTCTCGGTTACTCAAAGGTCGAGAGTTGTGGAAACTTGCTCGACTGCACGAACACGAAAGTGTATCCTGCTGTCCCGTCAAGTGATGGCAGTGCAGTCTACACAATGAACCCATGTCAAGCAACGGATGCTAACCGTGCTGACCCTGCTGACTTGACTTGCACTGGAAGAATCGAAGTGCACGGCTACCGATAAGACACATGGAAACTGTAAGAAACCTTCGGGATTTGTCGCTTACACCTGACAGCGGCAAAGAAGTGAACGACACGAAGATGATCTCTGGTCAGGCAGAGGACACTCCCGCTGAGAGTGCAACGAACGTAACGCAGCAGTATTCGACTCCTGCTACGAAGTTCGGCAAGCTTGGTGGGAAACCGTCGGGCGAATAACTCAACGGCTGGTGGGGTAAAAGCCCCACCAGCCCCTTTTGCATGTTCTGGATTTGCATAACGCTAGCCATTGTTTGGGTTGCTTTTGTCGCTTATTGTTGCTGCGTTCTTGCAGGAGAAGCTGATGAGAACATCGACAGAATCGAAGGGGAGTTAAGGAAGTGAGCACTTTAACAGACTTGCGCTACGTAGTAGCCGCGTTCATGAACCGGACGCCAGCGGCCTTTTCTATCAACGGACAAGACTTGCTCCAACAAGCAATTAACAACGCGAAGCGTTATTGTCAGCGGAAATTGAATTTCGAGTTTGCTCGTGTCCAGGCCAAAGTAGAGTCAGTTCATTACTTGAATGGTGGTAGTCTTACTGCTGCTAAGGAACTCTCTACGAGCTTGGTGATCGACGTTAAGCAGATACGAGCGGCTTTTCTCACCAACACGGGTGTGCCAATTCTTGTCTACTCTCGTGACAAGCACTTGCAACGTCTACGTAGGCAACTTGACCGGCTGAACGTGCCAGTTCTTGAACAATCCACGTATCCTGTGACTTACCCCATTGGCTTAGTGCAAATGGGTAAGACGATTTACGTAACTCCCCCTGATACCGACATGCTTGGTGGGACAACGTTCACGGTTTACCTTGATGTAATCAAGTGGTTACCGCCATACAGAGATGTCATCACGGGGACGGCTAGTGGCGTCCTTGCAGGTTACTTGGTCGACACGGGCAAGAACTTCGTTGCACTAGATGTCAAGATAGGAGATACGGTTAAGAATATGGTAAGTTCGGCAACTGCTCTCGTTGATAACGTTGCTGCGACACAGTTGCACCTTACGGGTGACATCTTCCCTGTCACGGCCGCTTACGAAATAAACCCCGAGGCCGACCACGACTTCTTGCTGGACTACGGGCAAGACTTCTTGGTGTATCGCTCGATTGCAGAGCTTAACTACTTCTTGAAAGAAGACGAGCGAGTGTTGATTTCTGCACAGATTGTGCAAGACTCCTGGGATAGTCTTGTGAAATGGAACGACGATATTATCGGCAACACCGCAGAAATAGATTTGGACTAATATGACAAGCTACAGCGAAGGTTTGGGTCTGCCCAACACGAACAATCTTAACACGGCTACACCAGCGGATGCTGAAGCGATTAACTTGCTTCCTGCCGCGCTGCGTCAAGTTAAGAGCATTTACAACACGCACCTTGCAGTCTCTCTTGACCCGGTGACTGGGCAACTGAAGGCTGGCATAGTGACGTCGGCGGCAAATGCTGCACAAGGGATTATTGGTGCGTGCGACTTGGCTGTCCCGACCAACAGTCACATCAAAGCTGGTTCGTTGGGAACTGAGGATTATGGCGATTTGGAGCTTACAGGGGCTGCTGCTGGGATTAGTAAGATCACGGCTGCTTCAATAGGGACTACTGACCTGGCCGACGAGGTCATCACAGGACCAAAAATAAAAGGTGGCGAGGTATGCGGGGCCGCTGGTGCAATGTATCAACACATAGGCGCGGGCACAATCGGCACGACTGACCTGGCAGCCAATGCTGTAACTGCGGACAAGTTGGCCGACAACGCAGCCACGGAGACGAAAATAGCGAACGGTGCTGTAACCAGCGACAAGATTGCTGCTGCCGGGATTGCGACGAACAAGATAACCAGTGGCGCGGATGCCCAGATTTTGGTGTGTAAATCAGGCGGCTGGACTGCTGTGACATTGAGTGGAGCCGGAACCATCAGCAACACTGGCGTGCTGACTCTCACTTCTGGTCTCTTGTCTGCTGCTAGTATTGTTACGCTCTCGGAGGTACCTACGAAAGGTTATGCAGGTGGTCCTTCCGAAGGGCCGTTTGACGTAACCACGTGGGCACTGACTGGCAATCGTGGCAGTGGTATTACCTGGACGCTTGCCCATGAGAACTTCTCGGCTACACCCTTTTCAGTCGCTTCTAATGGCACGCTGACAGTGCAAGCTGCTGGTGTAGGCAAGTATTTGGTTCGCTGTTCTGCGCCTGCATACAGTGTTGGGTATCACTGTTTGTTGTTTCAACTGTGGCGGTCGCCTGTACTCGTTCCGCCACCATATTTCGGCCCCAACGAGTTTGCTGGTGCTGGCGAGCAGACACATGCTACTCTTGATTTTGTCGTTACACTCGCGGCCGCGGACCAATTTCGTATTCGTCATTGGACCCAGTTGGTCAAAGCAACCAACGGCTTTGGTATTCCTTGTAGTGTTGATGATAGAAGCGAGCTTTACTGTTTCGTCTCCATGATTCGCATGTAACATGCCAACTTCTAAACAACCACAACATCACATTCAGGTCACTGGTGGGGCCAACTACGGCATTCGTCCCCACCTGATTCCTGAAGGTGCATGGAGACAAGCGCACAACGTTTACTGCACAACGTCAATCACGCAGGTTCCCCGTAAGTGCGTATGGCACAGCATTGGTCCTGGTTGGGTTGATGAGTTTGTCCAAGAAATTCACGTAGTGAAGGCTTTGGATGACGTAGGACACCTGCTTGTTTACACCACAGACGGGCTTTATCGAATCACTTACAAAGCAAGCGACGCTTTCGATACGCGTCAGCTTTATGTCGCATACCAACTCTCCGAGATACGTGAAAGCATCTTCTACCGTCGTTGGTCTGTCACTCAACACGGGGGTAAGCTTTATGCAGTGAACGAGGCGAACCCGGTCTTCGGAACGGACGGAACACAGTGCGACTACTTGGATGCACCCGCTGGTCGTTACATAGACACTTGGTTTGAGCACTTGCTTTTAGGTTGCCCGGTTGTGAGCGGAACAACGTTGGAAAGTCGCATCTCGTGGTCACATCTTTACGACTTCACGAAGTGGGCCGCTGCTTCAACAAACGAAGCCGACCACTACGATTTTTGGGACTGGGTTGGACCTGTAACTGGAATTGGCACCTTTGGTGATCTTCGAGCGATTTACACAACCGATGCAATCATCGTCATGGAGTATGTCGGACTCCCGAAGATTGTGCGGATACAGAGCGTCAATACGGGGATTGGTAGTTCCTTCCGTTACGGTCTGATTAAGGTTGGCAATTTTCACTACTTCCTTGACCAGAAACGAAGGATGGCTTATGCGTCGTCGCTTGAAGGTGTCAAACCCATTGGTGAGGAGATTGTTCAGTATGTCGTTGACAATCTGACGACTGATGTCGCTTTGCAGCAACGCACGTGGGGCTACTTTGACCCCGTAAGATGGGAGCTTGTTTGGTTATTCTGTTCGACAGCGTCAACAGGTGCAATAGACAAAGCGGTTGCTTACAACCTCAAATACAAGACGTGGACGACTAGAGACGTCGAAGACGTTCATGGGTTTCATGCGCACGAGTTAGACATAGCGAGAGCCTTTTCGGACTATTCGACTGAAAAGTGCGAACAGTTCACGAGTTCTGCTAGCTTGTTGGGACGTAGTAAGTTGATTCCTTCACTACTTTATGGCAGTCGTTGTGGTCAGTTATTGCGAGAAGCGGACGACTCGGTTGCAGCTAATTTGTTGTTGCCACAGGGAGTTCCCGTGCTGGAGACTGGTGACAAGCATTACGGCCAACTGCAAGGCCAGAAAGAAGTCGACAGCATGACGGTCCATGCTAGTTTAGGCAACTCAGCAAAGTTGGACGTTTACCACGCTTCAAGGAATCTAGTTGACGACGCTGTGTCGTGGTCAGCAGCTAGCGAGTGGACTGCTACGTTACCTGAGGGTCGTTTGAGCTTTCCACGTGCTGCTGGGACTTTGCTTCGCTATAAGTTCTCACCAAGAACGATTGGGAATCCGACGGATTCAGTGTTGACCACTTTGACACAGAATGGTGTTACGAACAAGGTTCTTCGCTCGGAGCTTTGGTCGCATCGCTACAATACGGGTTACCCGCCGTTGAGTATTTTGCAACTTGATGGAACCACAAGAACGGAACCAGGTGGAGCAACTTATATGTATAAGTCGTGCCAGCTTGCTTACTACGAGAAGGCTACGAACGTGTTCAAAAATGTCTATGCGTTCTGGCCTGACGTGGCACCACCGGAATATGGTGCCGGGACGTGGGGACATGCACCAGGGAACGCATTTGACTATCCATACGAGAACTTTTTCTTCTTCGGCCACCTACCAGCTGGTGGAGTAATTCATGAGTTTATTCGGACGAAGCACTGCAAGTATTTAGAGGAACGTATTGTGCAAGTGCCCGCACCGGGTAAGCCGGACTACTGGACGCGGATAAAGTCAGTGTTGCACATCACTGGGACGTTTCGTCGCCTCGTTGGGATTTATTTCGTGTATGGGCAAAACGGCACTATGAACATGTTGTTCAAGGCGGAGCTTGAAACGACATATAATCCTTACGAGTGGGAGTCTGGTGGAAGCAGCATAGTCGATACATTGGGCACTTATTGGATTCCAAATCTCGTCTTTACTTACTACCCGTCATGACAAAGCGAGACATACCAACTTTGTTGACTAAAGACTGGATGGACTACGTGTTGCCTGCTTACGAAGGTGTCTTTGTTGTGCGCTTTGACGTTTCCGGGACGTTTTGCTTACAGTCTTACGTTGGGGGGACGTTTCTTTGTAAGTATGCCCTTATTGGTGGTTCACCAGCAGCGATCAACTGGGACACAATACGTATCATGGCTTTGAACAACGCGGGTGAGCTGCTTGAGTCGTATTGGTTGAATCGAGGGACAGCGGGTAATCCAGACGGAGCTGTAACTATTGCCTACGAAACTCCACAAATAATCCTTCCGTCAGGCACGGTCAAATTACGTTTGGAGCAGGACAATAAGGATTATTTGCAATACTACGACCACGCAGATACACACGTAGTGGTGCCGTGTAACTATTGTGAGGTAAGGCTGAATGGGATTCCTTCGTGCACTCGCAAGACTGAAGTCCGCGGACTTGGTGGCGGGGTTCGAAACTTTGTCTTCAGTGGCTTCATAGACAACATTTATGGCAAGCAAGCCGAACATTGAGTTCAAGCCTTTGACAGCATGGTCCGAGCTGCAACAGCATTGGCCTTTCTTGCGTCGTGGTTTGTTGAAATTGCAAGCCGCGCCACAGTTGCAAGACCTCGACGAAGGCTCGTTACTTGTCGTTGCGTTGCAAGCCATGAACTCGTTCCCTAACAAGGGGCTTTGTTTGGTAGGGATGTTAGATAAGAAGACGTGTTTTGTAGGCATAGTTGTGGACAATACGTTGGTAAAAACAAACCCGACGTGCCTACTCGTGCTAGGATATTCCGACGGAGTCCCGACTGCTGCAAGTCAAGGTCTTGAGTTCATAGCAATGTGGGCGCGTGCTAACAAGTTCAAATCTTTGCAAGCGTGGTCTCATAGAATAAACGGATCAAGCTTTCGGTTGTTTGAGAAAGTATGGAAGTTCAGACGCACAGCAATTCTGTTCTCTCGCAACTTGTCGTAATTAACAGCTTGCCGTTGTTAATTGAACATTGGCCCAACTTGCGAGCGCACTTGGAGTCTTGTCCAGAGCTTGCTGTAGACATAGACAACTATAATGGGGTCTTTAACTTTCTGCTTGACTGTTTGAAGAACGACGACTTGATCCTAGTAGCATACTATGAAGGGGCACTTACAGACTCATTAGTCGTGCACAAATCTTTGGACATCTACGGGAACGTGCAAGCGACATTGAGTTTTGCCTTTGTGCAGCACCCTACTGTAAGCCGCGCGTGGATTGCACCAATTAAGGACTTTATCGCAAGGCACAATGTGAAGCGGGTAATAAGTGTTTGCAGACATGGACCTGATTCAGCTTATGCCCGCCTGGTTCTGTCAAGATACGGTTTGACGCATACGAGAAATGTATATGAACGTGAACTTTGAAGTTTGTCTGAAAGCAGCGCAGCGGATTGTTGCAGCAGAGAAGTCGTTGTGGCCACACAGTGAGGGCGTGATGTGCGGTGGCAGTGTTGAACAACGTGAAGAGAAGTTTGAACGGACGGGAACTTCGGAGTTGCAGCGTCTTTACGAGCTGCCTGCACAGTTAGCTAATCTCCTTACACAGAATTACACGCAGCCCACGGTTCCTTCGACGTTGTCGGACGCAGAGCTTGGGTTTCTTGGCGGACTGTTTAGTAGGAACGCAAACGATGTCCCTGGTAGCGGTTTGTTGCAGAACGTGCTTAGCCTACCGACAGGTGGATACACTGGCGAGTCTGCTTTGCAAGCGTTGATTGCGAACAGTGGAACAAATTATGAGGACTCAACGAGGGCACTTTATGAGCGGTCGTTTGACAAAGCAAAAGCCGCGATGCAGAGTGGGCCAGCAAGTGTTCGCGGTGCGGCGGGAAGGCAGGGAATCGGTTTGTCTGAGTTAGGGACTGATATGTCGCTGAACCGCTTTCGTGAGGTTGACCAAAGGGCACGGCAACAAGACGCTCTCGTGTCTGGTGCTGTGCAACTTGCGAACGCGATTGAGAGCGCGAGACGTGGCACGTCACTTCAAGCCCAAACACAGCTTGCTGGTTCGGTTGGTGACCGAGAAGGCCGTATGCTTGGTGCGACACAGCCGATGGCAGGTCTGCGTGGGACTAATTTGCAGAACCTTACGCTCGCGTCTGAGGTGCTTGGAAGTCCTAAGTCTAAGACTACTGAGAACCTACGTGGAGCGGGTAGCCAGTTTGGCTGGCAAATGGGAACACAGTTGTGCTGTTTCATCTTTCTTGAAGCACTAAATGGGGTGCTTCCTGAGTATGTCCGAAGAGGCCGTGATGAGTTCTGCACTCCTCGTCGTCGTTCGGGTTACGTGCGAATGGCACAATGGCTCGTTCCACTGATGCAACGATTTTCATTTGTCAAACATGCAGTGAATGAGGTTATGGTCAAGCCGTTTTTACGCTTCGGTGAGTGGCACTACGCAAGGCGTGGTGCCGGGTGGTTGTGGAAACCATTGTGCTATTGTTGGTTTGGTTGTTGGGACATTTTAGGAAAGGATTGTTAATATGTCATCTCCAATTCCTCTTGGTGTGCTTGGAGCACTGAGTGCTAACACGATGTTTAATCAGCGACAACAGGAGCACCCGCCGGTGGCTGCTCAAGACATGGGCGGACTAGGTTCGATGCTTTACGGACTGAGTCGGGCACCTAATGTGGCGGGCGGTCTGTTTGCCCTCACGAAAGCTGGCCGTGCTGCATCTGAAGCAGACTGGCAACGCGGAATGGCTCAAGCGGGTGAGCAGACTACAAGGTCTCGTGAGTTGGTTAAAACGCCTAGTTTGTTGACAGCTCCAGAACGTTCTCAGTCGGCACATGCTGACTACTTGGGAGCGCAGAGCAGACTTGTGCAAGCAGATATCCCAGGACGTGAAGTGGATACTGACCTTAAGCGGTTTCAACTAGGAGAAGCTCGAAAGTGGGCACCTATTCAGTTGCGTGAATTAGAGGCTGCTGAACGTAGGCGAGTTGAAGCTGAGACGACATATCCGCGAATTTTCGGTCTCACAGAACCGCAGTTGAACGCTTTGACGACTGGCGCGGGGGCTTTGAACGCTTTGCGGGCACAGCCTTTGCAACATGACATATTAGCGGAGCAGGCAGCAGCACTCAAGCAGGCGAACCGGGACGCTCTTACTTTGCGTGCGCACGAGCTGACCAAGGTGTTGATGAGTAGTCCCTGGTTCGGTGGTTTTGATCCTGAAGTGCAAACTGAACTGTTCAAGAAAGCCGGAATTACGGCAGCACCTAGTGCGAATGACCAGATGCGTTCGCAAATGTTGCAATGGCTTCTAGACTTCAAGCGGTCACAAACTAACGCATTACAAGGTGGTCCACTGGGTGGCGCGCCAGGTGTGCGAACTAATGCACCGCAGGGCACGAACAAGTGGGTTTCCCCGTTTGGATTTAGTTCATATCCTTATTAAACTTATGATCTCAGGACCAGCCGTTTTAGAAGCGTTAAGCTTATGACGATATTACCATCAGTCGACTCGCTGGACAGGCAGGGGTTGAAAGATTTGGCTCGTGGCAAGACCTTGAAGGAGCTGTGGCGAGAGGAAGTTTCGGGTCGTCGCAAGACTTTACCATACTCTCCACCAGCCGAAAGCTTGCTAAGTTTCGACGATGTTCGTGCGTTTCACGACTATTTGAAACGACAAGCACCACAGTATCGTGGTTCCGTCCAGGACACTGTTAACCTGCTGCGAAAGTATGTTAGCCCCGAAGCTGTGCCGCCTGGTAGTTTCGGCAGGGTGCGGTTGGCGTCGCACGACTACAACAAATTCCTCGAAAGTCTTGTTGCGCCTGTTGCTGAACCGCTTGGCAGGGGTGCTTACGGAGTTGCTTCAAGTATTGCTAAACTCCTTGGTGCTGAGCCTGAGAAGCAAGTCTCAATCGGTCAAGCTTCGGAACAAGCCGCACGGGGGTTGCCTCGTTTGGCAGGGCAAGTAGGTCTTGCGGCGCTTGGTCCTTGGGGCAAGCTTGCTGCACTTACGGACGTAGCTGCCAGCAGTTATGGCGAAACTGGTAGCATACCACAAGCCGGTGTGTCTACTGCCACTTTTGGTCTAGTGCCTCTTGGTTCACGTGCGGGCAGATGGCTTTCTACGCCTGTATCAAGGCGTTTGCTCAAAACTCCAGTCGCCGGACGAGTTCTTGCGAAAGGTGCTGAGGAAGTAGGTCACTGGGGCGGTATGCTTGGCACAATGGAAGCTGGGAGACAGCTAGGCGGCAAGTTAGCAGGCTATCCAATGTTTGAGGGTCAGTTAGACCCCTTCAGTGCGGAGAACCTTGCCTCAACGTTGACGTCGCTCTTGCCGTTCGCCGGAATGGAAATTCCGAAGACGGTTCACGGATATAGGTTGACCGACAGGGGACTTGCTCCGATAGGTTGGAAGGAACTGTTGAAGCCACCGACGCCACGAGTGTGGTCGCTTGCTGAGGCGCGTGAGTGGTTCGAGGAACAACGGAAAATAGAGCGCACAACGGAACGTCCAACTCCGTCTAAAGCGGGTCCACCACTTACAGCGTTTGCCTTTGACGATGGGTTAGTTGTTAAGCCTGGTGACACGGTCGTAGGGACTGATGGTGTCCCACGAGTATTGGGCAGGATCATACCTGCGGAGCTTGGTAAGCCGCCGATATTCTTGGATCAGAGTCAAGGTCTGTTAGAAATTGACGTAGCGGCTACAAAGGCCGCTCGTCCGCCCGCGGCTACTCCACCCACGGCTACGCCACCTGGTAGTGCGCCACCGTCTGCTACACCAACAGCACCACCACCTCCAACGGTTTCATACACTGTAGATGTCGTTCCACCGGCTTCTCCAGGTGCTCAAGGAGACCCAGGCAAGTGGGCTGTGAAGGTGACGAAGTGGAGAAAAGATAGGATGGGTAGCCTCGGGACGATAGAGAGGATTGAGTTCTTTGAGACTCAAAAGGAAGCGGACAGACAAGCAGGTGCGCTTCGTGTGTGGGCACGTGCTGCGTCGTTGCCTACCTCTCCGCCTACATCTACTGTCCCACCAGGAACACCGCCACCTAGTGGTGCGCCACCGTCGCCTACTGCGCCACAAGCCGTTCCGGTTCCGGCACCGGGAACCACGCCGCCTGGTGGTGCTCCGCCGTCGACTACTACGC
>Ga0233423_10001119_pt1 | contig 13558 bp, 8 predicted proteins | sample Watercolumn_Mata_FD_180713 | JGI IMG/M metagenome (GOLD analysis project Ga0233423, IMG submission 180713) | Freshwater microbial communities from Lake Matano, South Sulawesi, Indonesia - Watercolumn_Matano_2014_112_MG | ecosystem: Environmental > Aquatic > Freshwater > Lake | place: Indonesia... | reverse complement strand
GGCCCGGATAGAAAGCGTACACCAGGGCGGGGATGTTGCCGATGCAGCGGCTGATCCCGCATATGCCGCCGCTCTCCAGCACCACCACGAGGTTCGGGTTGGCTTCAGCCAGGGCATTGATCAGGTCCTGCTGTTTGCCGGGAAGGGAAATGGATCCGCCGACGCGGTCCAGGCCTTCGCCCTCCTGGCTATCGTCAAGCCCGCCGATGAAGATGACGACCTGGGACTGGGCGGCCTTGGCCACCGCATCCGCGAAACCGGCGGTGCCGGAGCTGTTGATGTCGCACCCCTTGGCATGGAGGACCCGGGAGCCCCCCACTTTTGCCAGAATGCCTTCCAGGGGGGTGACCGAATAAAAAGGTGTCACGACGCTGGATCCCTGGCCGTCCAGACGTGCCGCATCCGAGCTGGGCCCGATGACCGCGATCATGCCCGCGCCGTTTTTATCCAGCGGCAGCAGGCCGCCCTCGTTCTTCAGGAGAACGAGGCTTTTTCTTCCAGCCTCCAGGCAAAGGGCCTGATGGGCCGGGCTGTTGACGTCCTCCGGGTCACCGGCCGGATAGGTGCCCATCATGCCGGATATCATCTTGGTCCGAAGGACGCGCCGCACCGCCCGGTCAATGGTCTCCTCGGAAACGGAACCGCTGCTCACGAGGCCGGGCAAATCGTCCTGGTAATTGTCGGACCCCATGCAGATGTCGCATCCGGCCTCGATCGCCTTCTCGCTGCTCCAGATCGAACCCCAGTCCGAAACCACATAAAAGGGGAATCCCCATCGCCGCCTCAAAATCGTTTCAAGCAGATTGTCATTCTCAGCACATTTCTCCCCGTTGACCAGGGTGTAGGCGTTCATCACGCTCCACGTTCCGCCCTTCTGGACGGAGAGGCGGAACGCCATGCCGTAATGATCTACGATCATGCGCTGGCCCGCGACCGCGTTGTTGGTCGTCCGGCCGTCCTGCGTGTTTTCAACGCAGTAATGTTTGACCGTGGCGATGCACAGCGTTGACTGCATGCCCCTCACCAGGGAGGCGTTGATCATGCCGCAGAGGAAAGGGTCCTCTCCGCCGGTCTCCGGGCTGCGGCCGTTCCGCGGATCCCAGCAGAGATCCGCGCACGGGCCAAGTCCCTGATGCTTGCCCTTGCCGCGGAACTCCCGGCCCATCGCTTCCCCGATGCGCGTCACCAGGGCCGTGTCCCACGAGGCGGCCATGGCGATGCCGACCGGGAAACAGGTGGCCTGGCCGTCCCGCACGCCGTGCGGTCCGTCCGCCATGATGAAGCCGGGCACGCCGAGCCGCGTGTTCCCCCTCGTATCGAAGCCGCCTTCGTGATGAAGCTGGAGAATTTTCTCCTCGAGGCTCATGCGGCTGATGATTCCCTCGATACGGGCTTCCAGGGGATTGTCCGGCTCCATCGCCGCAGACCAGGCGGGCATTCCCGCTGCCACAGGGAGGACAGCAGCCAGAATGAATAGAGGAAGCCGCGGTTTCATCGCACCGATCCTCTTTTCACTCGAAAGCCCCGCAGGGACAGGGAAGCGCCTTTGTCATTTTTTCTTCCTGACCGAATAAAAATAGCAGAATCCGGCCAGGATCAGGAATCCGCAAAGGCTGATGAGCTGGCCGGGCAGGGCTTCGAACCAGGCCGGATGCCCCCCTGTCTCGGGGACGTTCCATATCACCTTGCCGGTCCCCTCCACAACTTCGTGCACGTACCGAGACCCGATGGACAGGAAACGCACCGGCTTGCCGATCTCGTTGAGATTCATGACAGCGCCGATCACGCCCATGAGCGCCCCGCCTGCGATGAAACCCGAGGCGATCAGCGTCCCCCTTTCCTTGGGAGATTCATCCGATTCTTGATTTTTTGTCCCACCATGCCCGATGCCCGAAGCCCGAAGCACGAAATGGGAAACCAGCCCCCCGGCAAGCAGCGGCATGTTGATCTGAATCGGCAGGTACATTCCGAGCGCGAAGGCAAGCGGCGAAACGCCCAGCATTTCCAGCACAAGGGCGCACAGGGCGCCGAGCCCGTAAAGGGCATAGGGGATGTGCGACTGCACCATCAGGGACTGGATGATCGTGGCCATGAGATTGCCCTGAGGCGCCGGGATGCCCGGGTTGGACACGCCGCCGTCCAGGATGCCCCTCCCGCCGAGCGTGAAGCCGTACGCCTTGTGTATGAGCAGGAGCGCAAAAGACACGGAAAGGGCCGAGACCACAACACCGAGAAATTTCCATTTCTGCTGGTTTCTCGGAGTCGCGCCGAGCCAGTATCCGATCTTGAGGTCGGTGATGAAGCCGCCGGACATGGAAAGCGCGGTGCACACCACACAGCCCATGACCAGCACAACAGTCATGCCCGCGGGCCCGGAAAGCCCGATGGAAACCAGCACCAGCGAGGACACGATCAGGGTGATGAGCGTCATGCCTGAGACGGGGTTGACGCCGACGATGGCAGTCGCGCGCACTGCCACAGGCGTGAACAGGAATGCGAGCAGGGCGACGATGGCCAGGCCGATGCCCGCGACCTTGGCGGCGAATCCTGCAGTCCCGGCCGGCACTGCGAAAATCCAGAATGCAAGGAAGACCAGGGCGAGCACGCCGGTCATGATCATCAGGTTGAACTTCATGGAAATATCCGTGTCCGTGCGGACCGTTTCCTTCTGCTTCGCGGATGTGCCGCGTATCATCTCGCGCATGCCCACGGAGAAGGAGGAAACCACGATCTTCCCCATCTTGACAATGCCGATCACGCCCGCCATGGCAATGGCGCCGATTCCGATTTTCTGCACGTAGAGCGAAAAGATCTGGAGCTCGTTCATCTGGCCGATCGGAACCGTGCCGGGCGCGATGATGGAGGGCATGGACTGTCCGAAATAGTACACCAGGGGGACGAGGATGAGGAAGCTGAACACGGATCCTGCTGCGATTACGGCCGAGTATTTCAATCCGATGATGTAACCCAGCCCGAAAAGGGCGGCTGTGCCGTCCATCTTGAAAATCATCCTCGATTTTTCCGCAAGGCCGGCTCCGAGCTTTCCGAGAAGCAGGTCCGAGCGCAGCGTCTTGGGCCATGCATGCAAGGCTTCCACGAGAAAGTCATAGAGCCCGCCGATGCCCATGGCCAGTGCGAGGATGCGTGCCGATTTCCCCCCCCGCTCGCCCGCAGCCAGGATTTCCGTGGTGGCCGTGGCCTCCGGGAAGGGTAATTTGCCGTGTTCCTCAGACACGAAATAGCGCCTCAGCGGGACGAGGAAGAGGATGCCGAGGAATCCCCCGAGCATGGAGGCGATGAAGGTGTGGAGCAGGCTGACCTTGAGGCCGAGTATGTACAGGGCCGGCAGTGTGAAAATAGCCCCTGCCACCACAAGCCCGGAGGCAGCCCCGATCGACTGGATGATGACATTTTCGAGAATAGTACTTTTCCGCGCAAAGAGGCCGGCGAATCCCACAGCGAGTATGGCAATGGGTATGGCTGCCTCGAATACCTGTCCTGCGACCAGGCCCAGATAGCACGCGGAAAAGGAAAACAGGACTGCCATGGACACGCCGAGCAGCACGGACCTGGATGTGACCTCGTGCATTTTTTCGCTCGCGGGCACATAGGGGATATACGTCTCTCCCGGTTTCAGCGTCCTGTAGGCATTTTCCGGTAAACCCTTGACTGTCTTGGAATTCGCGGACATACGGCCTCCATTTTTACATCTGTCAACGGGTACATGGAAGCTCCCCGGCAGGTTGCTGCCGTGGAATCTTCGATCTGCAGGGAAGACGACATTGGGATCCACTCTCTTGCCCCGGGTCGAAGCCTGGGACAGGCCCCGGGTCAAAGCCCGGGGCAAGCCCCGCGGCAAGCCCGGGGGATGCGCTCGCTGTCAGATTCACCGCATGAAGGAGTTGCACGCAAGCCCGGGGGAACTGCATGAACCATGCATGGCATGGGCCGGCCCAACCCGCCGGGACAAGCGGTGAATTTTAAAAAAGGTATTGAAAACCGGCAAGGATGTCAAGATAAATGATAGCACGAAAGCCTGTCAACATCTCCAGACGCATCATCGTCAATAAAATAAAGATGCTTTTTTTGTATGAAAAAAAGGAGTTTTTTTTTATATTTAACTTGGTTTTAAGTGGACTTTTCTGGCAGGGGAGTCCGGCGGACGGCATGCGGCCCGGCATATTGTTGAGCGCTAGCATGAATATGAAAACAATCAGGGGATTTTCCGCGTATCCCTGATGAGACAAGACCCGAGGGAAATAGAATGCAGACCCTTCTGAGTTACGGATTTGAACAGATCGAATGGCAGGTGGCGCTTCTCTCCTTTCTGCTGGCATTCATCCTGTCCAGCATCATTGCCATGACTTATGAAAAAACCTATCAGGGCCTTTCCTACTCCAAGGGCCTGGTGCACAGCATGGTGCTGGGGAGCATCATCTCCTGCCTGCTCATGATCGCGATCGGCGACAACATCGCGAGGGGCATCGGCATCGTCGGCTCCCTGGCCATCATCCGCTTCCGCACCAATCTGCGCGAACCCCGCGACCTCGTCTTCCTCTTCGCATCGCTGGGCATCGGCGTGGCCTGCGGCGTCCAGAGCTATGCGACCGCCCTGACCGGCGCAGCATTGTTCTGCCTGATCGCCCTTGTCCAGCATCTCTCGCCTTTCGGCGCGCGCAGGAAACACGACGGCCTGCTTCGCTTCCAGATACCCGCCAAATCCGAAACCGCCCAGAAGGTGACCCAGATCCTCAAGGACAACACAAGACATTTCGTGCTGGTGACCATGCGGGACGTGGCCCAGGGCCAGGCGTTCGATTATTCGTACCAGGTCAAGCTGGCGGATCCCGCGGACAACGAGATCCTGATCGCAGAATTGACCAAGGTGAAGGATATACGCGGCCTGACCTACACCAACCAGGAAGCGACAGTGGAGGTTTAGAAACGAAATGAAATTCAAGGGATTCAAGCAGACTTACCGCTTCAACTATTACATCATCCTCCTCGGGATTGCCCTCCTTCTGCTGCTCTACCTCCGCTCCGCCTGGATCGTGAACAAGAACTACATCGGCATCGTGGAGAGGAAATCCCATTTCCTGGGGCCGCAGGAGCCCGGAAGAATCAAAACCCTGTTCGTCGAGGAGGGGGATGAGGTCAAAAAGGACCAGGTCCTGGCCGTGCTGGATGTCTCAGACCTGGTGACCAATCTCAAACACCTTCAGAATGAATTCGGCCGGATTCAAAACCTCGGGAAGGCGCAGAAGGATCAGGCCTCTTACACGATTCAGCGCCTGAAGTTGCAGATGGAAAACGAGGCGTCGGATCTCATCGAGCGCATCTCCCTGATCGAATCGAAAAACGCGGAGCTGTCCGGCTTGAACGCCGAAATCGAAAGACTCGAGAACGCGGAAAAGGCCGGCCTCGGATACAGCAGGGACCTGTCCGCCCTGATCATCCAACGGGATGCGGTGGAGAGCTACCTGCGGCAGCAGCGTGAAGAACTGGGGCGGCTTTCGAAAAGCATGGAGGGCATACGCCGGTCCAGGCGGATGCTCCAGCAGGCGGATTTGGACAGCATGACCAAATCCCTGCTCATGGAACAGATGGAGCATGCGGAGGAGCTGCGCCGCGAGATCGTGATCACCGAAAACCGGATCCGGCTGAGGACGCTCGTTTCACCCTGTGACGGCTTCGTCACGAACCTCAACGCCAGGCAGGGGGATGTCGTTCAGGATTTCGACTCGGTCATCACCGTGGAGGAGACCCGGCCGAAGTACATGACCGTTTACATCCCGGAGAAGGCGGCCCTGAAGCCGGAGCCCGGCATGAAGGCCAGCATCTATTCCTCGCGGGACAGGAAATTCAACACGACCGGCACAGTCACATTCGTCCATCCCGGTTTCACGCGCGCAGCCAACCGCCTGTCATTCAGGGGTGAAATCTTCTGGGCCAGGAAAATCCGGGTGGCCTTGCCGGAGGATCATGCACTGCTGCCCGGCGAAGTGGTGTCCGTCAGAATGGAAAACCGCATCCTGCCTTTCGCACATGACCGCAAAGGCGCGCGTGCCTCTGACAGGGACGCCGGGGCGTCCGGGCCGGACAAGGTCGTTCAGCCGCTCTCTGAAATGAAGGTGCCGGAGGTTCTGTGGGAAAAAACCCGCTTCGAACCCTCCGGCCTGGCCTGGATCCCCGAACTGAACCGGTACCTGATCGCGAGCGATGACACCGGGATCCCGGGTTCAGCCACGGATCACGCTCCTTTCCTGTTTCTCATGGATGAGAACGGAAACGTGGATCCGGACCCGGTCAACCTGCAGGGCGCAGCGGTCGTCAACGACCTGGAAGCAGTTGCAGCCTCCGGTGGCGGGACGTATTATCTCGTGTCCTCGCAGAACATCAGCAAGAAACAGAAGAGGCCGGACTCACGCCAGCAGATACTCAGGATCAGGCGGGCGGGCGACCGTTTCTACGTGGACGCGGCTGTTCCTTTCCTGGCCGCGCTCCTCAAATCCTATTCTCCGGAACAGCTGCGCAGCCTCGGCCTCGGGCCTTTCGAAAAAGACAGGCTGCCCGTGCTGAATATCGAGGGAGCTGCCTGTTTTAAAGACACCCTGTACCTGGGCCTCAAGGAGCCTGTACCTGAAAAAGGAGCCCTGATCTGGAAATTGGCCCGCATCGACGAATTGTTCAATACATCCAGGCTTGAAAAAGGCCAGCTTACCCTGTTCGGAACCGTGGACCTGGGCTCTGCCGGAAACCGTCGCGCCGGCGTTTCCGATCTCTGTTTTGATTCAGGCGGCACTCTCTTCGCCCTCTCCACGTTGCCGGATGCAGGGGAGGAAGATCAAATGGGAGGTTTCCACCTCATCCATCGTTTCCCTGACGGCAGGCTCGAGGCCCGTTTGCTCCGCCGCTTCCCCGGCATCAAACCGGAGGGCCTCTGTTCCACGGGGCCGGGGAAATTCACCCTTGTCACGGACAGGGACAATGAAACACCCTCCTTCTGCACCCTTTCCATCGAGGAGCCATGAGCCTTTCATCCATCCAGAAGCCCTGCTTGACAAGGCTCGTGCTGCACTGCATCTGCATGGTTCTGACACTGGCCTGCATGGCGCTGCCGTTACCGCTGAATGCTCAGGACAGCCTGAAGACGGTGCCCGTCAGGGCGATACAGAGAATGATCATCCCGCCGGATACCGGGCAGGCCCTTTCGGAGAATGATCTCATCTCCAGCACCTTGAAGAAGAGCCGGAAACTCAATTCCATGAACGAGGAAGCCGAGATCGCGCGCCGCATCGCGGACGGCAGCGGATTCATGCCGAATCCGGAGCTGCGCATCAGCGATCTCTCGAACCGGACCTACGTGGAAAGATGGGATGAACTGCGGGTAGGCCTGCGCATACGCCTGCCGGAGCTGGGAGAAATGTCCGAGGACAAAGAGAAGGCCAGGCTGGACTTCCGGGAACTCAAGGTGGAGGAGGACCGTTACAGGCAGGAACTGATCATGCGGCTCAGGCAGGACATCGCCGATGTGGTGGCTTACGACCGTATGGCGGAACTGGCGGAAAAAAAGACGGAACTGCTTGACAGGCGCATCGGGATGATCGAACAGATGCTCAAGACCGGCGAGCGCTCCGTGGTTTATTACACCAAGGCAAAAATGATGAGGGAGGAGGCCCGGAACGATTTCGCCAGGGCCGTGCAGAATCAGGCTGCGGCGCGGCGAAAACTGGCTGCGCGGGCGGACATCAATCTCGACATGCCGATTCAAGCCGGCGATCCCGCGGAGGTCCCGGGGGATCTTGACGGGCTGATCGCGTGCGCGAACCAGCACAGGCCGGAGACCGCCCTTGTCCGCCAGCAGATCGAACTCGCGGTGAAGCAGCGCCGCATGGAGAGGCTCAAACTGCTCCCCTGGTTCAACTTCATCGAATTTTCCTGGCACCGGGAGCAGACCCGGGCCGAAGACTGGGCCGAGCTCAGCATGGGCATCGAACTCCCGATCTTCGACTGGAACATCGGAAACATCCGGGCGACCAATCTGGCCGTGAAAAAAGGGGAGGCGCGGTACGGCGCCGTTCTGGAATCCATAGACGAGGATGTACGGTCGGCCTACATGCTGTACCGCGACATGCTGCTGGACTGGAAAACTTTCAAGGGCATTGCGGATACGCATATCCGGGATGCGGAAAAAGTCGTATCCGAGGCTCATGTCTATGAAACGCTGCGTCCGGATGAAGTGCTGGAAATGGAGATGACCCTGATCGATACACGCGAACTCCTGGCGGAAAAAAGACGCGATCTGGCCTATGCGCTTTCCGACCTGCTGTTCGCCCTCGGCGTCGAAAGGATGGAACAGCTTCAGGAAACCGGGGAGAACGCGGACTGACATGGAAGACCTCAGCAACATCCGGCGCTATGAATTGAAGTACGTGATCACGGAATCCGTCGCAGCCGGCATCAAGGATTACATCTCCAACATCTGTTCCCTGGATAAACATGTCCCCCAGGGGGGGACGGGATACATCGTGAACAACCTCTATTTCGACACCCCGGACCTGCGGTTCTATCATGACACGAAATTCCGCAAACCGACCCGGTACAAGCCGCGCGTCCGTTTTTACGGAAACAAGGCCAAAGACCTGATCTGGCCGGAAATCAAGTACCGCCACTCCAGCATCATCTGGAAAAAACGCTACAGCCTCCCGGTCGAAGATTACCCCAATCTGTTCATCCCGCGGGAACCGGCCGATGCCCCCAGAAACAGAATGTTCATCGAACGTTTCGAGGACCTGCTGCATTGGACCGGCGCCCGGTCCGTGCTCCATGTCCGGTACTTCCGGGAGCCCTACGTGACGGACCTCGAAACGTACGGGCGGGTGACGTTCGACCGGGATCTCTGCTACAGGCTGGTGCACGGCTCGACCGGCCTGGATTATCAGGAAAAGGACATGATGTACTACGATGACCCGGTGACCACGATGAACTTCGAATCCCCGGTGCTGCTTGAAATCAAGGTGGAAACAAGAGTGCCGTTCTGGACCGTGGAACTGATCCGGAAATTCAACCTGGGGCAGAGAGGTTTCTCGAAATACTGCTACGGCATAGACCATGCGCTGGGTTATTTCACCCCCGCACGGAAACCGGCTTTAAAAGAGTGCGCGTATTGAGGCTCCCCAGCAGCGAGCTGCCGGGGAATCTTCGATCTGTTAAGGAAGAAAATATTTAAACTCGCTCGTTTACCCCGGGGCAAGCCCCGGGGCAAGCGCTCGCTGTCAGATTCATAACAAGAGGTGTAGAATGAAGAGGATTTTGGGGATTTTGTTCCTATTCGCCGTAAAAAACGTTCTGTCCGCAGATATCGTGATCAATGAAATCATGTATCACAGCGTAGGAACGGAAGTCGAATTCGTGGAGCTCTACAACGCGTCCGGATCCGATGTGAACGTCCAGGACTGGTACATCCTGGACAACAACGACGGCCACAAGCCCTGCAAACTGGCAGGGACCATCCCGGCAGGCGGATACCTGATCGTGACCGGCAACATCACCCATTTCACGGCGCGCTACCCGGGCGTCTCGCCCGTCAATGCCAATGCCTATGACACAGGCTCTGAAGCCTGGTCGTTCGGAAACGCGGGGGATGCGGTCAAGCTTTTCGATTCGGCCAGGGCACTCCAGGACATCGTCGTCTACGAAGACGGCGGAGAATGGCCGGCATCCGCAGATGGAAATGGACCTTCCCTGGAACTGCTGAATCCGGCCATGGACAACAGCAATCCCTCGAGCTGGGATCCCAGCACGGGCAACGGCGGCACGCCGGGCCGGATCAACAGCACCTATACGGAGAACGCGGCTCCTGTAGCCAGGGACGGATACAGGCAGCCTGCCCTGCCGGGTGCCTCGGATGCGGTTATCGTAACCGTACAGGCGTTCGACATCGAAGGCCTCTCAAGCGTGGCGCTGCTGGTGAACACGGGGGGCGGATATGTCTCCACGCCTATGAACGACAACGGATCCGGCGGAGATGCAGCAGCCGGGGATTCGATGTACAGCGCGGTCATACCGGCTCAGCCTGCCGGAACCCTGGTCAAGTACTATGCCCAGGCAACGGATGCCATCGGGCAGACGGACACATGGCCGAATCAGGCTCCAACGTCCTATGAGGCCTTTACCGTGGGCTACAAGCCCCCCAAACTGCGCATCACGGAAACGCTGGCCGTCAACGGCCACGTCAACCAGGACAATTCCGGCGAGTACGACGACTGGATCGAGATACACAACGAGGATGCCGTATCGGTCAATATCGGCGGCATGTTCATCTCCTCGTCCCTGAACTCTCCCCAGATGTTCAAACTGCCCTCCCGCAATCTGGCCCCGGACGAATACCTGATCATCTGGGCCGACGACGACACCCAGCAGGGGAACCTGCATGCGGATTTCAAGCTCTCGTCAGCGGGTGAGGATGTCGCCCTTTTCGAAACGGTCGACCACGGCAATGTGCTCATACACGGCTGGAAATTCGGACGCATGAGCGAGGACATCTCCATGGGCTTCAAGCCCAAGGACGGCACAGCCCCCGAGTACCTCAGGAATCCGACGCCTGGCGCATCCAACGAGACCAGCGAGCTTTTCTCCCCGGTCTGCATCAACGAGTTCCAGTCCACCAGCGATTTCGGCGGGACGGACGACTGGGTGGAGGTCTATAACCGGGGAAGCGCGCCTTTCGACCTGACGGGTTGCTATTTGTCAGATGAGCGCGGCGACAACACCAAGTGGAAATTCCCGGAAAAGATTATCCAGCCCGGTGAATACCTTGTCATTTACGAGGATGTCCTGAATTTTGGATTTTCTTCAGAGGGGCTGGATGTGATCATGCTCTCAGCCGCCGACAGCACGACAGGCCTGGACTTCTACGATTTCGGTCCGCAGATCGCGGACAAGAGCGAAGGCAGGAGCAGGGACGGCGTAGGATACTGGGAAAAGTTCGACAACCCCACCAGGGGGAGCGCCAACATCTCCTCCTGCGTGAACTGCGACGATCCGGCCGCGGTCCCGGAGGACCTCGTGCTCTATGCCAATTATCCCAATCCCTTCAATCCGGCGACGACCCTGTCGTTTTATGTCCCCCGGACCGAGAAAATCACACTGAAGATATTCGATGCAACCGGAAGGGAGACGGCCGTGCTTGCGGACGGCGTATTCAGGAAAGGCAGGCATGACCTCTCCTGGAACGCGGAGGGCAGGACCAGCGGGGTTTACTTCTTCTCCGTGGAAGGAGCCGGATTCCGGAAAACCGGGAAAATGCTTCTGATCAGGTAGGGGATTTTTGCAGGCGCGAATCCGGCCCATTGGGGCGGACCTGTTTGGGCGGGATCATTGGGTTAAAATTGTCGGGGCGGACCTGTGTGTCCGCTCACTTGATGATAATGAGGGAGAACATCTCCGTTTGGGCGGACCCATGTGTCCGCCCTTATTTTTTGTCCTGCCTATCACTGATCAGAAAAACCATTTTCCGGCGGGTGGATGTTTTTTGTCCCCCTGCCAAGGGGGACCGATCCCAGGGGGGGGGCCGGGAATGGCTGGGTAAGGGATCGAGGGGGTCTGTAAAATCCGCCGTGTCCGTCACTTTTCAACAGCCCCCTGCGGTGGACGGGCCCTGCAGATCTGGAAAAATATCTATCCCCGCCCCGTTCTCTTTTTCCTGTACGCCCGCACCAGCTCCATGAAAATCTCCAGGTCACCCTGCAGATCGAACGGAACGCCGTCGAAATAGAAAATTCGCACCGGCAACCCGTCATGATCCCGGCTGACCGACGGGTAAACCGCTTCGGTCACGATCGCGTTCATGCACGTGAAGGGGCTGATGTCGATCACGCCGTCGCATCCGGAACGGTGAAAGCTGATCGCCTTGCCCGTGTTGAGGGTCATTTCTCCGAGTGCCTTTGCCGCGGGAAGATAGTCCTCGCTGCCTGCCAGGATTTCGGAGGTGGGCGCTTCCCGGCGGCCGGAGAAAAGCTCCTCAAGCGGTGCGAGAAGGGCTTTCTCATCATGGCGTTGAACCGCATCCCGGATATGCACGCCGATCATGTCCAGGCTGAATGCGCGCCCACGCTCCCTGAGTTTTCTCGACCTCTCGGCATTCGTATACCACACCCACTCCGCCACATCCGCCATCCAGCATTCGCCGCCCTGTTCCTCGACGTGGCGCAGGAGATTCTGATTGCTGAAGCTGTCCAGCCTCAGGAAAATCTCTCCTACAATGCCGACCAGCGGCCGGGTCCCCGGTTCTTCCCGGACCTGCATGGAAAGGTACGCGTCCCTCGCCTCCTCCATCTTGCCTGCGAGCAGCCGCATTTGTCTCCTGAGGGGGATGGATGCATCCTCGAGTACGGCGCAGCAGTCCGCCAGCATCCTGTCCTGGATGGACTGGCTTTTTCCGGCTGCAGCTTCGTAAGGCCTGAACATCAACAGCAGCTTTCGCAGAATGTCCGAAGCGAGCACGGCCCGCCAGGCTGTGCGCTGGAAACGCATCACATCCCCGCCTATCCCCTCGTACTGGTCGCTGCTCGTAGGCGAGAAGACGACGATCTGCCCGAGCCCCATATCCTTGAGTATTTTCCGTATCAGGGGCGCATACTGGCCGAAACGGCACGGCCCCGACGAAGTCGGCATGAAAAAGGCGCTCCGGTCCGGATTGAATCCCTGGGACTCGATCACCTTGAGAAAATTCCCGAGGGTCACGCGCTGGGGCAGGCATTCCTCGCCTGTGGTGAATTTCGCTGCCAGCTGCAGGGTGCGCTCGTCCGACTGCGGCGCGAGTTCCGCCTGTATCCCGAAAGAACGCATGGCTGCCGAAAGGGCGGAGGCCCCGACGGTGCTCATGCGCGGGACAATCAGCCTTTTGCCTGCGATCGGGTGTGAAGACGCGATTCTGCCCATTTCCTACAGCATCCCCTTGCTTTCCAGGAAAGCCTCGATGCGCGTCATGACGCCCGCGTCGTTCGAATGGCTGTCGAGCTGCAGGAAGAGAAACGGCCGGCCGGCAGCCTCCTCGATGAAATGGCGGACGTACGAGTCGGGGCCGCATTTGAAATTGCTGATGGCGATGAGGTGGAGATTGGGATAAGGCCTGGTCCAGAGCGCAGCCTGCAGGATGCGGCGGCCGTAATTCCAGAACATGTGATCGTGCAGGGGCCGGATGTCCATGCCGGCAAGGGGGAGGAAATCCATGGGCAGGACGTTGACGCCGTATATCGTACGAAGTTTCGCGGGAAGATTCAGGTTTACGCCCGGGTCATAGAGATTGTACGGCCTGCCCAGCAGAACGACGGCAGGCACCTGCTCCTTCATGATCAGGTCCAACGCATCCCGGCCCGCTTCCTGCACCTCGCGGTTGAAAGCCGCCTGAGCCCCGTATGCGGCCGCAACGGCGCCCCGGTGAGCCTTGCGGCGGACCCGACCGGGAAGCGTCCTGAACAATTCCTCTTCCACGCATCTGGGCCCGAGGTGAAAATGCAGGGTCGGATTCCAAAGACGCTCCTTCAGGCCGGACAAC
>Ga0233423_10001118_pt1 | contig 13564 bp, 17 predicted proteins | sample Watercolumn_Mata_FD_180713 | JGI IMG/M metagenome (GOLD analysis project Ga0233423, IMG submission 180713) | Freshwater microbial communities from Lake Matano, South Sulawesi, Indonesia - Watercolumn_Matano_2014_112_MG | ecosystem: Environmental > Aquatic > Freshwater > Lake | place: Indonesia... | reverse complement strand
CCAGTCATAGCAGAGAACTGGATCGTCATAATACTCTCAATCATCTCTATGTTTAGGATTGTGTGGGAGATAGTGCTTGTTGAAGAGCACAAGAAATAGAAAAGATTTTTATAGTGCAAACATTCATTCTTCATCTATGGCATACAAACAGGTCATACTGGTAAGGCAAGACTTAAACCTTCCAGCAGGAAAGCTCGCCGTACAAGTAGCTCATGCTTCTGTGACAGCCGTTGGGAAAAGCAAAGGAATGGTTGTTGGGTTGTGGAAGATGGAAGGCGCCAAAAAAGTGGTGCTGAAAGCCGCGAATCTCGAAGAGCTGAAGAAATATGAGCAGCAGGCCAAACGGGCAAGGCTTGTCACAGCCATTATTTCTGATGCTGGAAAGACTGTCTTGAAGCCAGGCACGACGACTTGCTTGGCGATAGGACCTTATCTCGAGTCAGTGATAGACAAGATAACAGGACACCTGAAGATAATGTAAAACTTTAAATAATAGTTCTCAATCATGCTCTGCTATGGAAGACGAGGGCCACCTTATTCAAGAAAGAAAAAGGAAATTACATGAACTAAAAGAAAAAGGAATAAACCCTTATGCAGCGCGCTATCCGAAGACGCATTACGCTATTGATCTTCTGAAAAAACATGATAAGCTCAAGAAAGAAGCCAAGACCAAAGACGATGTCAAGATTGCAGGCAGATTAATTTCTTTAAGAAGAATGGGCAAAGTTACCTTTGCGCATCTAATGGATGGAACAGGCAAGATACAGCTTTATCTAAGAGAAGACCTCGTCGGCAAAGAGCAGTATGACCTGCTTAAGAAGCTCGATGTAGGAGACATCATCGGAGCAGAAGGCACCATATTCAGGACCAAGATGGGAGAGCTCACAGTAGAAGTCAAAACATATCAGCTTCTCACCAAATCATTGCTGCCTTTCCCTGAGAAATTCCACGGCCTGCAGGACCAAGAATTAAGGTACAGGCAAAGATACCTTGACCTGATCATGAACCCTGAAGTTAAAGATGTTTTTGACAAACGCTCCAAGATTTTACAAGCTATCAGGGAATTCATGGACAAGCAAGGATTCACAGAAGTAGAAACGCCTATACTGCAGCCTAATTATGGAGGAGCAAGCGCCAGGCCTTTCGAATCGCACCTCAATGTCTTGAAGATGAAGGTCTACATGCGAATCTCGGACGAGCTATTCCTGAAAAGACTTATCGTTGGAGGTTATGAGAAAGTGTACGAGTTCTCTAAAGACTTCAGGAATGAAGGCGTTGACAAGCTGCACAATCCAGAATTCCTGCAGGTAGAGACCATGTGGGCCTACGCGGATTACAAGGACAACATGAAGTTCTGCGAAGAATACGTAAGCTTCATCGCAAAAAAAGTTCTCGGAACAACCAAGATAACCTACCAAGGCAAGACCATCGACTTGAAAGCGCCCTGGAAAAAGATAAGGCTGTATGATTTGCTCAAGGAAAAGCTCGGCATAGACTTTGAGAAAATCAAGACCAAGGAAGAAGCTGAAAAAATTGCGCAAAAGCTAGGGGTGAAGACAGAGCGCTGCTACACCAAAGGCCACGTCATAGCAGAGATATTCGAGGAGCTCATCCAGCCGACGTTGATACAGCCAACCATTGTTTATGATTATCCTGCAGACCTGTTTGGCCTGGCAAAAAAAGACCCTAACAACCCAGAGATTGCGCAAGCCTTCGAACCCATAGTGAACGGATGGGAACTCGGCCTTTCTTACTGTGAACAGAACGATCCTGAAGTTTTGAAGGCGTATTGGAAGAAAGAGGAAGAGCTCGGCAGGTGCGGAGATGAAGAAGCCCAAAGGACAGACGATGATTTCTTGAACGCATTGAGCTACGGCATGCCGCCTGTCTCGGGCTTGGGCATAGGCATCGACAGGCTAGCCATGTTATTGACAGACTCTGTCTCGATACGAGATGTTATTTTCTTTCCTTTTATGAAACATGAGAATTGAAAAACTATAAGTAAAAATAGTTAACCCAAACAAGATTTTTTTCCAACGCAGTCTTGGCCATTCGCTCAGCCAATTTCTAGATGTTCAGATTTTGTTCAGAATGAAGGTTAGTGGCATCAGGTAAAATTCTCTTAATTCTAATCTTCTTGTTGACAAAGGGGTTGTCCATTCGGGAAATGTCAACTATAGAATCACATAAGTTTAGAATTTTAAGCCACTAACCCGAACGCAAGTGAGATTATGAACAAAGAAGAAGGAAATTGAACAATGCTCGTCTTACGATTAGCAAAGCTTCGCTCATAAAATAGGCCAAGACGACTGCTTCGGACATTAACCTAACAGAATAGATAAAAGCACAACCTTTAAAAAGATTCTTTTATTTGTAAAAGATACAATGGGGGATAAAATAATCATTGGCTTGACAGAGCATGTCAAACTCAACGGCACGGATGACAACGAAGAGTTGATTGCAAGGATCGATACAGGCGCCACCAAGAGCTCTATAGACTTAACCCTTGCCTCTAAATTAAAACTAGGACCCATCATCAAGTCAAAGATGGTCAAGAGCGCCCACGGCAACAGGTTAAGGCCCGTGGTAGAGGCAGAGATTGAAATCAAGGGCAAGAAGATCTTGTCAGAATTCACATTGGCAGATAGGGACCACATGAAGTACAAGATCTTGGTAGGACAAAACATACTCAAAGAGGGCTTTTTGATAGACCCTCAACTTGAATGAACATGAAAGCAGCCATCATAAGCTTGGGAAGCGTAAGCTCAAAATGGACAGCCAGCGCCATGCGAAAATACTTCGAGCAAGTAGATGAATTGAACATCAAAAGCATAGAGATCAATTTTTCAGGCAAAACATGCGAGCTGCTGTATGAAAGCAAACCACTAGGAAAGTATGATTGCATCTATGCCAAAGGCTCTTTCAGATACGCCCCTCTGCTAACCGCCATAACCTCCTTATTGAGCGATAAGTGCTACATGCCCATAAAATCCAGCGCTTTTTCTGTTGTGCACGACAAATTACTCACGCAGCTTGAACTGCAGATGCACAACATCCCCATGCCAAGAACTTATTTGGCGCCCACTATGAGCGCTGCAAAACAAATCTTGGAAAAAACCAATTATCCTATCGTCATGAAATTTCCGCAAGGCACTCAAGGGAAAGGGGTTATGTTTGCAGATTCATATGCATCAGCAAGTTCAATGCTTGACGCGCTCTCTGCTTTAAAGCAGCCTTTCATAATCCAAGAATATATCGAAACAGGCGGCACAGACATAAGAGCCATAGTTGCAGGAGACCAAGTGGTCGCATCCATGAGAAGAAAAGCAGATGTGAAAGAGAAACGAGCCAACATCCACGCAGGAGGGATAGCAGAACGTTGCGAGCTTGACGCATACACCAAAAAGATAGCTGTTGATGCAGCGAGAGCCTTAAAATCAGACATATGCGGCATCGACATTCTGGAAACGGTAAAAGGCCCTGTTGTTATAGAAGGCAACATCAGCCCCGGCCTGCAAGGGATAACCAAATGCACCAAGATAGACATAGCTGACAAGATAGCCAAGTTCCTGTATACTAAAGCATTGGAAAGAAAGGAATCATACAACAAAGGCAAGACCTCTAAAATAATGGAAGACTTAGGCATTGAGAGCGGAACCAAAAAAGACATCATAACCAGCTTGGATTTCAGAGGAACAAGGATACTGCTTCCAGATATAGTAACTAAACTTTCCAAGTTCCGGGCAGACGAAAGCTTTCAGATAAGTGCAGATGAAAACGAGATAAAGATAAAGAAGTTCATGGTTAAATGATCATAAGCTGTTCTTTATATTATCAATGTGCTTAGCCACTTCTTCTCCTTTCTTGGTGAGAGTCAATACCTTTAATCTTCCTTGCTTTTCAAAAGCCACAAGGCCTGCTTTCTGCATCTCTTGAAGTATCTTGACGACGTGGCTGTAGGTGCAGTCCACCACTTTGGCAAGAGAAGAAGCGTAGATTTCAGAATTCTTATTGAGAAGAGTCGTCAGCATCAAAGCCGGCTTCTCCCTGAAAAAAACATTGAATATTTTCTTCGTCTTCAACCTTTCACCCCAAACTTTTTTTGCATAAAAGCATATTTAAATATTTATATGCTCCGGAATATATTATGGCAACTATTCATTACTTTATATAGTTTTCGTTTTTTAATAAAAAGAAATGTGCCCCTGCGGAGTGCTGAGAAACCAAAAAGGTTTCTGGCACCTCCCGGTGCATTTGCTACAAATGCCCCTGCGAGGAATCGAACCCCGATCTGCGGGTCCGCAACCCGCCATTCTATCCGTTAGACTACAGGGGCGCATTACGAGAAAAAATGACTCTTCTTATAAATTTATTGCTATTGTCGCAGGGCTTTTCCTGCCGACTATTGGCCCGTCCTTGACTTCAAAGCCCGCTTTCTTCAGGTTTTCCCTGACTATTCTGGCGCAGGAATAGGTTGCTAAGATTGCGCCAGGTTTGAGCAGCCTTTTTATGTCGCAAAAGAATTCGTAATTCCAAAGCTCAGGCGCTTTCTTAGGTGAAAAAGGGTCGAGGAATGCTGCATCAAACCTTTGATTCAGAGTTTTAATGGTTTGTCTTGCATCGCCCCAAATGATTACGAGTCTTTGGTCATTTTGACCCGCAATAACTCTCTTCACCATTTCATAAGACTTTAAAGGCAAAGAAAGAGCAGGAATAACTTTCTTCAAATCAACATCTTGCTCTAAAGCAACGACGTTTGCGCCTTTTTCCAATGCAGCAGCAGCATTATAACCCAAACCAAAGCAGATGTCAAGCACTACATCCCCTTTCTTGACTTTGCAAGGCTCAACAAACTTCTTCTGGGCCTCTTCCAAAGCGCCGCTTACAGAATGATACGTTTCACCAACTTCTTCATTATAAAAGGTTATTGAGCCATCCTTGGTTATTATTTCTTTCATTATCTCTCTCATATTAAAAATAAAGAATACTGTGCTATTATAAAAGACTTATGGCCAGCAAAACCAGAGCTATGACCAAGAATGGGTAATGCTGCTTGAAAAGCCCGAAGAAAAGGTCTTTCTTGCTTCTTTTTTGGTTAGCAGAATAATACAAAGACCCTTCTGCCAAGCCATATATGAAAATCAGCAAAGCGTTAATCAAAAAGAGAGTCTGGTTCGCCATAGAAATGAAAAAGATGACTGCCAAAGCCCAATAAAGAAGCTTCTTGTATCTGCCGAAAGCAAACAGGTATAATAAAAAAAACACTATAATGATCAGGAACACGTAAATGTTTCTCAAGAAAACAGCAAGCAAAACAAGAGCAAGTATAGGAATGACTCTTTGCAGAAGAATGAAATAGCGCGCTCCCTGCTTGAGCTCTTCTTTGGTGAAAAAAGCTATGAACAGTCCTACAAACAAGCCTAAGAAAGTGATTATGAGTGCGAGTGTGGTTTGTATTGTGGTTATCATCTTAGCTCGAGTAGTTGCCGCACGGAGTTCCGCTGATGTTTATTATATCATATCCCACACCAGTCTTGTTGGCTCCTGAAGCGTTGCGCCAGACCAGAAGATAGCCTTCTTGGTCTTCGATGTAGATGCAGAAGTCTCCCTTTATGTTGAAATACTTCTTGAGTTCATCATAGCTGGCGTTGTAGAGCATATTGAGGCTTCTCTGGTCAAGCTCGTTCTTTTCGATGACAGCATAAGGGTTCGAGCTTTTCTCCTTGTCCAGCTGACTCGCTACATAGTCACTTTGCTGCTCAAGGTCCTGCCCGGGAGAAGCTGAACGGTTAGCCATCACACCATAAAATATGCCAAGTATAACTAGGAAGATTATCACCGCTATTATGAGGTCTGCTGACCATATCTGGGCTTTTTTAAAGATGATACCACCTCTTTTGATTTTAAGTAAAAGTCCTAGTATAAAAATGTTATGTTTTAGAGAGAGAAAACCGAAAGCTTTAAATATGAGGAACAAATCCTGTTTATAAATATTTTGTCATTATCGTACTATCCTGAAAAATAGCTGAATGTGATTGTTGGGGGGAACAAAAATGCCTGGATATGTGAAAAAATGCCCGGAATGCGGAGGCATCAACCTTTTCTGGAACAAAGAGAAAGGAGAGATTATCTGTAAAGACTGCGGTCTTGTCGTGGAAGAGAAGATGGTCGACTTCGACCGAGAATGGCGAGAGATGGACAGCGAAGCTGCAGCCAGAAAAAGACGAACAGGAGCTCCGATGTCTTACACGCATTTCGACCAAGGCTTAGGCACAGACGTAGGAAGAAAATCGGATCTATACCAGTTTGGTGGCAAGGCCAAGAACAAGTTCTTCAGATTAAGGAAATGGCAGCAAAGAATATCCACAGCGATAGAAAGAAACCTAAAATTGGCGTTGGCAGAGCTGAAAAGGGTCTCGAGCTTTCTGAAGCTGCCGGGAAGCGTGGAGGAAGAAGCTTCGAGAATATATACTCTTGCAGTGCAGAAAGGCCTTGTAAGAGGCAGAAGCATGGAATCAGTGGTGGCAGGAGCCTTGTATGCGGCTTGCAGACGCCACGATGTCCCAAGGACCTTAGATGAGCTCAGCGAGGCTTCTGGAATAGAGAAAAAAGAGATAGGAAGAACCTACCGCTTCATAACAAGAGAGCTCGGAATCAAGATCTTGCCAAGCAACCCTTCTGATTACATAGCGAGGTTTGCCTCTGCACTTAAGTTAAGCGCTGAAACCCAGTCAAAATCAGTGGAAATAATAGAGAAAGCGCAAGGCGTGGAACTTACATCAGGAAGAGGACCCACAGGGATAGCCGCCGCAGCCCTATATGTTGCTGCACTCATCAACGGCGAGAAAAGGACTCAGAGAGAAGTGGCAGATGTCGCCGGAGTCACAGAAGTCACGATAAGGAACAGATATAAAGAACTGCTTGACAAGTTGAAACTTGAGAAAGAGATCAAGAAAATAAAAAAGAAGAAAGGATAAAGAAAAAGAGAAAAAAGGAAATAAGATGGTGCCGAAATACGTTTTCTTCACAAAGGGTGTTGGAGTGCACAAAGAAAAGCTCCAGGCATTCGAAGCAGCCTTGCGAAGCGCGGGCATAGAGAAATGCAACCTGGTCAATGTGTCAAGCATCTTCCCGCCCAAGGCTAAAGTTCTTCCAAGAGAGAAAGGGCTTTCAAAGCTCCAGCCAGGACAGATAACCTACTGCGTCATGGCAAGGAACGAGACCAACGAGCCCAACAGATTGATTGCGGCATCTATCGGATTCGCAAGGCCAGCAGATGAAAAAACGTATGGCTATCTGAGCGAGCATCATTCCTACGGCGAGACCGAGAAGAAAGCAGGCGATTATGCAGAAGACTTGGCAGCGAGCATGCTTGCAACAACCTTGGGCGTGCCTTTCAACGAGGATGCAAGCTGGGACGAGAAGAAAGAGGTGTGGAAACTTACAGACAAGATAGTCAAGACAGTCAGCTACACCCAATCTGCAGAAGGAGACAAAGCAGGCAGATGGACCTGCGTACTGGCGACAGCGGTTTTCTTAATGGAATAAGATTGATTTCACGACGATTTCTTGACTTAACCTTGGAAAAGAAAGTTTTATATACCTAGTTCTTTGAGAGGTATTGATATGAAAAGATGGTACAGGATAGATTGCATAAAGGCCCACGAGGGTGCCGGAAAACATATTCCTACGACAAACTACGTCTATGTTCATGATGCGAGTGAAGCACTCGAAAGATACAGGAGAATGCCCGGCGTGAAGCGCAGCAAGACACCAAACATACGGGCTCTCACTGAAGAAGAGTCTGGAGAATTAGAAGAAAAAATAAAGAACACACCGGGAGTTGGCCTTGAAAAAGCCAAAAAAGAAGGATACTATGGAAGAAGAGATTAAAATCTAAAAATTTTGCTCTCAAAATCCACAACCTTCCCGTTCTTTATCATTATGCCTTCTTTTTTCAGGAGAGCAATCTTCTTTTTTGTTCCAGAAGCAAATCCGCCCACTTGCCCGTTGCTTTTCACGACTCTATGGCACGGAACCTTGGGCCAGTAAGGATTCTTATGTATAGCATTCCCGACTGCGCGATACGCCTTGGTGTGTAGTTTTTTTGCAAGAAGCTTGTAAGTCGTGACTTTGCCCTTTGGAATTTGGGCTGCAAGAGCATATATCTTCTGTGAGAACAGAGTCATTTTGCCTGCCCATCCTCCTCTATTTCCCTGAGCAGGATGCCTTCCAGCCATCTTACACCCTCCGCAAAGGCTCGCCTTGTTGAAAGCGGGTGCCATGCGCCGAGGTGGTCTATGGTCTGAACATGATAACACTTATTGATGGGCCGTCTCCAAAGACAAGACACCGCTCCATTCACAGACAAGTCTTGCTGGCTTAAGCCCACCTCAATCAGGTGCCTGGGAGACATCTCTCCACAAAAGCACCCCTTTCCCTTCTTTTGTCCGAACCTACAATAAGCTGCTTCACCTTCTCCGATGAACCTTGCTTTGTCTCTTTCTTTCTCCGTTGCGACATATTCCTGCGCCTTCTTTAAACCTTCCTGTATAGCGTCTTTAATGCCATCGACGAACTCTTTACTTTTTTCATGGCTAAGAGTATTGAAAGGCATAAACTCTGTTATGTTGGCGCAATGATCCGCAGGAAAACAAGTTAAATATTCGTATACTGCATCATCTGCGTAACAGACGATAACAGGGGTGAACATGGGAGATACGGAGTGAACTCTTGTCTGGTCAATGAGATCTCTGGCGTAAGCAATGTGTCTTTGCAATGTTGCGCCGCTTAATGAATTGTGAGGATCATCGTATTCCACATCATACTGATTAGTCAGAAGCAGCATATAAAGGTCGAAGAGCCGCCGAGGGCCCGGTGGTTTTTCACGCATGTTATGCTCTATAACCAGCACATCATATGCCTTTTTGAAGACATCTTTCAAGAGCTTCAGGCGCCCTGGCTGCGCAAAGCGAGACTCTACTTTGGCGAGGGGGAAATTTTTTGCCAGAACAGTAAAACCTTCATTCTTGAGGATGCCTTCTAAATCAGAAGCGTCATTATCCGCAACTATGAGTATCCGCCCCTTTCCTGGCATGATGCCAGTATAAAAAGAGAGGTGATTTATAAAACTTTACCTTTCTAAAGTGAAAACTTTGCGGATTTCGTGAAAATTTCGCCCAGACGGCTCGTTTTTATAAATTTTTGCCAGCTCCAAAATTTTTTGTTTGCCGAATATCACGCCTTTCTCCTCTAAAATCATTCGGGTTTTTTCCCTGACGAGGAACTGGCAGAACTGGGTTATATTCGAAGGCTTGTTGGAGTAAGAGCATCTCTCGAAGTCTATCATGATTGGTCTGTGACTTCTAATAATGATGTGTTTATACGGGTTAGTCATCTCTTTCTTGTTGATGTGCAGCTCGTCCATGATGCGGAGCTGCCCGAAAACCAGAAGAATTATTTTCTTTATTTTATCTTTATCATTGTTTTCAAAATATTTCAATATCCTTTCGCCGTCGACGAATTCCATCCTCAACTCGTTTTCTTTGATGGAGATGAATTTTGGCCCTACACCATACGCGTTGAGTTTCTGCAAAAATCTTGCTTCGTTTTCAAGGCGATAGATGGCCGTGCTCTTGGGATTCGGCTTTTTGACGCAGATCTTTTCTCCGTCTTGCTCCTCTAAAAAAACGATTCCGCGCTTTCCTCGTGCCAAAAATTTTTGTGCCATTTTTTAAATTTTATTTTAAAATTTTATTTTATCAAGTAAACATACAATGTTTCGAAATCAAGTTTCAGGCTTGAAACTTGCTCATGAACGTATTTATTTCTCTTTAAAATTTTATCTATTTTATTTTTCTTGCTCAAAGAGCTGAACAACAACAATATTTTTCCATCTTTTGTCAGATAATTTTTTACTTTTCTCATGAACCGTTCGATAACTTCATAACCTTTCTTGCCGCCGTCGAGGGCCATGTCTTTTACATCTGTATCGTTTGGCAGATAAGGTGGATTAAATATTATCAAATCAAATTTTCCGTCGACGTTTTCAAACAAATCAGACTGCAGAACTTTTATCTTTTTTATTTTTTCTTTTTTTATCTTGTTTTTTATGCACATTACAGCTTCGCTGTTGACGTCGACAGCCAGCACTTCATCACAGTACTTCGCAGCTTCCAGAGCAAGGATGCCTGAGCCTGTTCCCATGTCAAGAACTTTTCCTTTTGCAAAGCGGTTTATATGCTTCTGTATGAGGAAGGAGTCTTCTCGGGGTTCGTAGATTTGAGTCATAAAATTAGTTATATTCACCTATTTAAGAATCTTTTCAAAAAGAGTGAAAAAGAAAAAAGATAATTTTAAAGATCTATATCCCAACGTTCAGGATTAAGGTACACTGGTTCTCCTGCATCTGCTCTTTCCTGTTTTTCAACAACTTTGAATAACGCTTTTGAAAGTTGAGCTGCAATTTTAGCAACTAGGGGAGTTATTTTTCTATCTAAACTGATATCCTGCATTTTTGTTGCATATTCAGTCACAATTGTCCCTAATTCAGCCCTTCCAGCCGAATCACTGCCGTACATAGCATAAACTCTTCGTGGTCCTTGAGATGCCATTTCGAGAAATGCTCTTGGATTTTCAAGTGAATTTTCAGGTGGTTTTTCTAGAAGAGCAATGGTCTGTTCAAGAACTTCAGCCATAAAAGATCCCAAGGCAACTGAATAAGGTACACCTTTCTCGCCCGCTCGCTCCTCAAGCGCCAGTTTAGCACGAGTTCCAAAATCTTGGTAAATTACGCCACCATATGGTGTGTGTATAGAAGGTAAAACAAAAGGTTTTGAATGACTTTCATCTCCAGGATGTGAATGTATAAGCAACATTCCTAAATCTGACCTGTGGACCAAATGGGGTCTTCCCACGCTTATTTCGCTCATTATATCACCTTTTTTAGTGTAGTATAATGATACTAGACTAACTTATATATAAATGTTTCGATTATGTTACCACTAATTAGTTAAAAAATAAATCATTTCATTTCAAAAATTTCTTGTCAGCTTCCTTGACGTATTCTTTCACTCGAGAAAGGATGGACTGCAGATAATACTTCTCGATGTTCTCGCTGAATATCTCTGTCAAGGTAGAGTTCTCCTTTATCCTGTAATAATTCCCGACTTTCTCGAGGATGAACAAATCTCTCAGGCGGAGCAACTGCCTTCTTATATTAGATGGTGCAATGCCCAAAAGAGGGAGCTTTAAGTTTTTCCTGCTCTGCACAGTCAGTTTCTCGACTTCTGTAGAAGTCAGCTCCTTTTTTTCTTTCAGCATGACGTAAAGAACATCCACGACGACGTCTCGAGAATCGCCTGGCTGCAATAATCCGAGGCTGAGGCATAATTTTCTTACAAGATCTCTGTCAGATAAAGTGCCTGGTTTTTCATATTTTCTTAGTGTGAGCTCTGCAAGCGGAGTATCAATGGAAATCGTGCGTGCGATAATAACCACCCCCAACGACAACGTAACAATTATTCTAAAACATTTAGGCATTAACTAATATATAAATGTTTTGATAATAGAAAAAAGGAAATTCTAACATAATTAGGCGTTTAGATCTTGTTGAAGGCTATCTCGAACTCTTTGTCGCGGATCTTGACCTTTTCGTGATGCTCGAACTTGCCAACAAGCTTGGCTTCCACATCAAAGCCCTTTGCCCCCACTTTCTCTTTGATCTCTTTCTCAAAGCCCTCAAAGACAGACTCTTTGGCAGCAATGACCAGGTTAATCTCATCAGTTCTCTTCAACCCGGCCTTCTTCCTCAAGGCCTGGATCCTCCTGGTCAATTCCCTGGCAAAGCCTTCTGCCTCTAATTCTTTGGTTAATTGGGTGTTCAAGTAAAGCGTGCCTTTGGAAAACTCGATCTTTTCATACTTTGCGTCTGCTTTGGCTTTGCCAAAGACTATCTTCTTCACATTGGCTTGTGTTTGGATGATATCTGCCAAGCCTGAGAGCATACTCTTGGTCTTTTCTTCTTTGAAATCAACAATGACTTCTGCGCAAGGCCATCTCACTCCTAATTGCGCCTGGTCTCTTGCAGAGAGAATGCCTGCAACCAATTCTTTGACAAGCTCCATGTTCTTCTCGAGCTTGGAATCTATCAATTTCTTATCTGCTTCAGGCCATTTCTCGAAGTGCAGAGACTCCTCTAACTTGCTTATTGACCTGAGGTTCTGGTATAATTGCTCTGAGATGAAAGGACAGATTGGAGCGAACAACTTCAAGGTCTGGAGCAGCACTGTATAGATGGTGTCCGCCACTTCCTGCTTCTCCTCTTTAGAGCCGAGGCTTGCTTTATCACGGATCATCTGGATGTAGGTCCTTGAAAGCTCTAAGAAAAGCTCCTCGACCAAAGCAGGCGGCTCATCTAATCTGTAAGCGTCGAAAAGCTCTGTGCATCTCTCGATGGCTGAGTTGAGCTTTGAAAGTATGTATTGCTCCTCTTTATTCTTGGCTTTATTTATCAATCTGGGCTTGATATCATTCGTCTGGCAGTAATCAAGCAGGTAATTGCAGACATTCCAAAGAATGGAGAGGTTTCTGTGCTTCAGCTTGGCCTCATCCCAGGAGAAGTTCATGTTCTCTCCTGCCCTGTTAGAGCACATGTAGAAGCGAAGGGTGTCTGCGCCTTCCTTGTCTACAACCTCTGATGGCGAGATGATGTTGCCCTTAGACTTGGACATCTTCAGGCCTTCATAATCCAGTATCATGCCGTGCATATAAACAGCCTTGTAGCAGTGCTTCTGGAAAGCCAACTCTGATGCTACCAATAACATGCTGAACCACAGCCTTACCTGCTCTGTGGCTTCAAGGATGAAATCTGCAGGAAAATATCTTTCAAAATAATCCTTCCTGTGAGGATACTCCAAGCAGTTCCAAGAGACAGTGCCAGAATCTATCCAAACATCCAAGATGTCTTCCACTCTCCTGACTTCTTTGCCGCATCTCTCGCATTTTATCTTTACAGCGTCGATCCAAGGCCTGTGAAGATTCTCCGGGACTTCGTTGATGGCAGCTTTCTCCAACTCTTTCCTAGAGCCGAAGACGTGATAAGCTCCGCATTCACACTCCCAGATAGGCACGGGACTGCCCCAGAATCTTTGTCGAGTAATAGAATTATCTTTCAAGTTCTCTACCCAGTTGTCAAAGGCTTTCTGTCCGCCAACAGGCCACCAATAAACCTTCAGGTTCTCTTTTCTCATCTTGGTCTTCAAGTCTTCTATCTTGAAGAACCATTGGTCTGTGGCTTTGAAGACAACAGGGTTGTGGCAGCGCCAGCAATGAGCGTATTCGTGCTCGACAGGCGTCTCTGCCAATAAAGCGCCTTTCTTCTTTAGCTCTTCCACGAATATTTTGTCGTCTTTCTTGGCCTGCAAGCCTTTGAACTTGCCCATCTTGTCTGAGAAGGTGCCTTGCTCTGTGAGCTCGTTGAAAGGCGGCAAACCTAATGGTTTTCCGACTTCAAAGTCTTCCGGGCCGCAGCCAGGAGCGCAATGGACGAGGCCCGAACCTGCAC
>Ga0233423_10001117_pt1 | contig 13568 bp, 11 predicted proteins | sample Watercolumn_Mata_FD_180713 | JGI IMG/M metagenome (GOLD analysis project Ga0233423, IMG submission 180713) | Freshwater microbial communities from Lake Matano, South Sulawesi, Indonesia - Watercolumn_Matano_2014_112_MG | ecosystem: Environmental > Aquatic > Freshwater > Lake | place: Indonesia... | reverse complement strand
CGTCGAATTCGACGGCATCTACCAGGACGGTGAGGTCTGGATCAACGGCCGTTCCATCGGCAGGAGGCCGAACGGGTACCTGTCGGTCCGGTATGACATGACCCCCTTCCTCCGGGAAGGCGGCCCCCATGTTCTTGCGGTGCGCGTGGACAATTCCAGGCAGCCCAATTCGCGCTGGTACTCGGGCTCCGGCATATACCGGAACGTCCGCATCGTTTTCACGGACAGCGTGGCGGTCGACCACTGGGGCGTGTTCATCACCACGCCGGAAATCAGCGAACAATCGGCAGCCGTATCCATTCAGACATGGGTGCGGAATGCAGCGAAAGGGGAGAGGACTGTCGTTCTCGGAACGGAACTGTATGATCCAAAAGGCCGCAAGGTCGCGACCGTGTCCTCATCCAAAACCCTGCCGGCGGATTCAACCGTGGTATTTTCCCAGAACGCCGAAGTGGCAGATCCGGAACTCTGGTCCGACGAAAACCCGTGCCTGTACAGGGCCGTTTCCATGGTCGTCTCTGACGGCCGTGCGACCGACGACAAGATCACCGATTTTGGGATACGGAGCTTCACGTTCGACCCGGACAGCGGCCTGTTTCTAAACGGTAAAAGGATACTGCTGCGCGGCGTGTGCAACCATCACGATCTGGGATGCCTGGGATCCGCGGTGAACAGGCGCGGCCTGGAACGCCAGCTCGAACTGCTTAAAAAAATGGGCTGTAATGCGATCCGGACTTCACACAACCCGCCCGCACCGGAGCTTCTCGGACTGTGCGACAGAATGGGATTCATCGTCATGGATGAAATTTTCGACATGTGGAAGAAAGCCAAAAATCCATTCGATTATCACCTGTATTTCGACGGGTGGCACAAGAGGGACCTGGCGGACTGGATCAAAAGGGACAGGAACCACCCCAGCGTGATGATCTGGAGCATCGGCAACGAGATCCTGGAACAGTGGGACCCGTCCGGAACGCTCCTTGCACAGGAGCTTGCCGCGATGGTCAGGACCCTGGATCCAACGCGGCCTGTGACCTCCGGATGCAACGATCCCAATCCGACCAATTCCATCATCCGTTCCGGAGCCCTCGACATCATCGGCATCAACTATCATCTCCCGGAAGTCCTGAGTTTTCAAAAAACCTATCCGGGCCAGCGCTGCATCGCATCGGAGACAACGTCCTCGCTTGCCACGCGCGGCTCTTACGACATGCCCTCGGACAGCATCCGGATCTGGCCGATACGCTGGGACCGGCCGTTCACGGAAGGAAATCCTGATCTGACCTGCTCGGCATACGACAACTGCCATGTCCCGTGGGGCTCGACGCACGAGGACGCCTTGAGAGCGGTGCAGCAGAACAAACACGTGTCAGGCATGTTCATCTGGACCGGCTTCGACTATCTCGGGGAACCCACGCCCTACCCATGGCCTGCGAGGAGCTCCTATTTCGGCATCATCGACCTGGCCGGATTCCCCAAGGACGCGTATTATTTGTACCAGAGTGAATGGACGGACGAGCCCGTGCTGCACCTTTTCCCCCACTGGAACTGGCAGAAGAACGATTCCATCGACGTATGGGCATATACCAACGCGGAAGAGGTGGAACTTCTCCTAAACGGCCGGACGCTGGGGGCCAAGCGCAAGACCGCGGACAGGATGCACCTGGAATGGCGTGTCTCTTTCGAACCCGGAACGTTGAAGGCTGTCGGGAAAAAAGACGGAAATTTTCTGACACGCGAGTTGCGCACCGCAGGGACGCCGTCACGGATCGAACTGGCCGCGGACCGGGACGTCCTTTCCGCGGACGGCCAGGATCTCTCCTTCATCACCGTTCGCATTCTGGACCAGGACGGCACCCTGGTGCCCCGGGCGGATAATCTCGTGCGCTTCAAGATCGAGGGGGAAGGCCGCATCGCGGGCGTGGACAATGGAAACCCGGTGAGCCTGGAACCTTTCAAGGCCGATTACCGTAAAGCCTTCAACGGGATGTGCCTGATCGTTGTCCAGTCCACGGAAAACCCGGGCGCAATCACCCTGACCGCGGGCTCGGAGGGGCTGAAACAAGCCGTGATCCAATTCCGCGCGGAAAAACACTGATCCGATCTGACATAACCCCGGGGTGATAAGCTCCCCCGGAATGTTTCATCAAGGAGAATCACTCATGAAACCATTGATCGCTTTCCTGCTGCTCCCATTCGTCGTGCAAATGGCCTTTGCATCCGGAGGGGGCGGCGCCGAGATCCGCATGCGGCAGTTCGGCCTCACGCCACAGGGCGAGGAGGTGTTCGTCTTCACCCTGGAGAACGGGCGGGGGATGAAGGCCGAGATCATCAGCTACGGCGGCGCCATCACCCGGCTCTTCGTGCCGGACCGCAAGGGCGCCTCCTCGGACATCGTCCTTGGTTTCGACAACCTGGATGATTATCTGAACCGCTCGCCTTTTTTCGGATGCATCATCGGACGTTTCGGGAACCGCATCGCAGGCGGCCGTTTCACGCTGGACGATTCAACCTATACGCTCCCGATCAACAACAAGCCAGGAGGGATACCCTGCCATCTGCACGGCGGACGGGGATTCGGGGAAAGGGTCTGGGAAGGCCGCCCCTTCCTGTCCGAAAACTGCCCGAGTCTGGAGCTGTCCCGCGTCAGCCCGGACGGAGAGGAAGGTTATCCCGGCACGCTGGAAGTGAAGGTCGTCTACAGGCTCACCGAGACGAACGAGCTCGAGATCAGGTACTGGGCGAAGACGGACCGGCCGACGCCCGTGAACCTGACAAACCACTCCTATTTCAATCTGCGCGGAGAAGGAAACGGCAACATCCTGGACCACATCCTCTGGATCAATGCCAAGTCCTTCACGCCGGTCAATGCAGGCCTGATCCCCACGGGCAACCTCATGCCGGTGATAGGTACGCCCTTCAACTTCCTCGAAGCGCGGCAGATCGGATACAACATCGGCGTCAATGTCGAACAGATCCGGTTCGGAGGCGGGTACGACCACAATTTCGTGCTCGACCGGAAGGGCCGGGATCTCGAGCTTGCCGCCACCCTGCACGACCCGGCGAGCGGCCGCTTCATGGAAGTCTGGACCACGGAACCTGGCCTGCAGTTCTACAGCGGCAACTTCCTCGACGGCACCCTGACCGGCAAGTCCGGCGCCGCCTACGGCTATCGCACGGGATTGTGCCTCGAAACCCAGCATTTCCCGGACTCGCCGAATCAGCCCTCATTCCCGAACACGATCCTGCGGCCGGGGGAAATTTACGAATCCAGGACCCTATACGGTTTCAGCATCAAATGAAAGGGCTGATGGACCCCGGGTTCGAGGCACAACCCGGTTCCATGAAATCCGAATCCGCCGGCGCTCGCCTACCCCGCGGCTTGCCGCGGGGTAAACGAGCGAATACAAATGCCTATTACCCCGAAGATCAAAGATCCCGACCGCAAGCGGGCGGGGGGCTTCAATCCGCCGTGACCGGCAGGAAAAAACGCATGCTGGGCCGTGCGGGCGCGGTGCTGCTCCTGCTGATCATCCCCGTCAAGCTGATGCGGCTGGCCTCCGCACCGGGCCCTGTCACGGATCTGGCGCCGAGCGTGCTCGGGCCTGCAGGGCTTTTTCTCATGTCCCTGTCCCTCCCAGGCAAACCGCAGGTTCTGATCAAAGGTCTGCTGACCTGTGCCTTTTCAATGATTCTCGAACTGGTTCAAATGCTTCCGCGTCCCGGCATCCTTGCGAAAATCCATTATACATTCGATACCTGCGACCTGATCGCGTCCATTCTGTCGGTGGCCGTTTCGGCCGCCGCGGCCTGGATGTTTCTGGAAAGCGGGAATGGTCAACCATCAGGGGACAGGGAAAGATGAGAAACAGGGGGAAAATCGTCCTCGCGTGGCTGCTGGGGGGATCGGCGGCCTTTTGCTTTTTACCGGGATCCGGTATGGAATTTTACCTGGATTACGCGCGATTCGAGGCCGCACAGGGCCAGGGCTTCCTGGAGCTGTACATGGCAGTTCCGAGGACAAGCCTGACTTACATCCCGGACGGCCGTATTCTCAGGACCAGACTCGGGATGAACGTCCGGATCATGCTCGGCGATTCGACGGTTTCGGACCAATCCTGGGAGAGGGCGGACACAGCGGATTCCATCCAAGCGGCGATGCCTGGCCAGGTCCTGAACGAGGTGTACTCCGTCTTCCTGAAACCCGGCGTCTACACGGTCCAGGTCCGGATCAAGGATCAGGCGGGGTCAGGCGAAAGGGAAAAGCGCGCGGAAATACGGATACCGCCCCCGGCGCAGGCACTGTCGCTCAGCGACATCCAGCTCGCCTCGTCCATCTCCAGAGGCCAGGTATCGGACCGCTTTGTGAAGAACGGATTCCGCATCCTGCCGATGCCCGGGGCCGTGTATGGCTCAACCCTGCCGGTCCTTTTTTATTACTCTGAGATATACGGACTGTCCCCCCTTTCCCATGGGACGGACTCCACCTACAGTGTGGCCGTTCAGTTCCTGGACGACAGGGGAAATTGCGTGCATGTGTTGCCCGGCAGGAAGAAGCACCGGATGGCGGCCTCCGTTGTGGAAACGGGGAATGCGCGGGTCGGATCCTTCGAAACAGGCGTCTACCGGATGAGGATCAGCGTGCGGGACAATGCAACCCGGGATTCTCTGTCAACCGAAAAGCCGTTTTACGTATTCAGGCCGCAGGACGCCGTGAAAAGCCGTCAGGATCCGGGGACGCCCGGAACGGTGTACCGTGAATTTCTGGGGATGGATGAGCCGGAGCTCGACCTCCATTTCGAATATGCCCGCACGATCGCATCCAGCGACGAATTGAAGGTTTTCAAAAAGCTGGACGAAACGGGCAAGAGGAAATTCCTGGAGGAATTCTGGAAGAAGAGGGACCCGGATATCCAGACCCCGGGGAACGAGAGGAAGGAAGAGTACTACGCCCGCATCCGCATGGCGGAAAACCGCTATTCCGCCATGGGAAGGCCGGGATGGAAGACCGACCGGGGACGAGTCCTGCTCCTTTACGGCGAACCGGATGAAATCCGGCGGAACCCCGTCGGGACCTGGGGGAAGCCGTACGAAATCTGGCGCTTCAACAGGATCGAAGCGGGCGCCCTGTTTGTCTTTGCGGACGAGACCGGTTCAGGCGATTACAGGCTCGTGCATTCCACTGCCTCGAACGAGATCCACGATGTCCAGTGGGAAAGCGTGATGTATTGAACCGGCGAACTGCGACGCGCCTTGAAGATGCGACTCAGTTGGATATGAGGGAAAAACGGGCGAAGGCAGACGTCTTCCATGGTTGGATTGAATCCCCGGCAGTGAACTGCCGGGGGTTCAATCTGGTTTTTCTGATCAATGCACATGTTGGATCGGCGATCCGGCTTTCTCGCCATGCCGTTCGTTCTGTGATACGATTTGGTGCAGGTTTTCAATATCATGGATGAAGGTCACATAGGATTTTACATATTCTCGTCCGGCTTCAACGCTGTCATCGACGTGCTCTTTCCTTTCCTGCAATTCCGCAAATCTGCTCCTGATGCTCTTCTCCATATGTTCCGCCGTTTCCTTTGCGACAGGACCGATCAGGCCGGACTCGACCGCCTGATCGGCAGCCTCAATGCCGGGCTCGACTTCGGTTCCCGAAGGTTTGATTCCGTCAAATGAGGCTCCTTCACCGGCCCTGTGTATGCGGACAAGACTTTCGAAGAAATACATATCCGCCAATTCTTTTGCCTGTGGATTGAGAGCCCGGACAGCCATTGTTTTATCAAACAAGTTGCGGATTTCTGCCTCATCGTTTCGTTGAACCCATTTGAGAACGACATCGACATTTTTCGTTTCCAGCGCCTTTCTGGCATCCTTGATGACGGGACCATCCATCGTGTCACAATGCGCAAAGCCAAAGGGTATCAAGAATGGAAAGCCTTCTCATTCCCCGTATGCGTGAGGGCGAATAGGACAAGCACGACGCATACCGCATAAAAAGCGTTGGAACGGTTCATCACAACGTCTCCTTTCCTGAAATGAGTTTATCCATCCAGCGACGAATAAGAGTATTCCGGAACAAAAGAGATGCTCTCTTTGCCTCATCATCACCTCCTTCTGCTCCTCTCCTCGGTCTTCTGCAATTGCGAGAATCCAATGACTTTTTTCATAAAGATCTTACACTGCAAACAGCGGCGGGTTTCAATCCAAACCCAGAAATGCGTGGAGAATCACGACCCTGCTATTCCATGATCCGACGAAGCCTTATCCCGCTGGACACGCAGACCTTTCTCGGGAATGTAACCGTTCAGGCCGACTCCTTCGCGATCTTCATCCCGAACTCATGGCATTGCCTGATCCCCTCCGCATCCGGATTCCATAGAACCTTCAACATCTCCGGGTATACAGGCCATCCGGCGCGCTCGAGAATTTCCTTCATCATGGAAACGGATTCCCCGCTCCAGCCGTAGCTGCCAAACACGGCCGCTCTCTTGTCCTTGAAACCGAGCCCCCTCACCTCCTCCAGAAATCCCGCCATGGCGGTAAGGATGCCCCGGTTGATGGTCGGGGAGCCGAAAGCCACGAGTTTCGACTTGAACACCTCGGCAATGACATCGTTCTTGTCGCTGTGCGAGATATTGAACAGCTTGACCGCGACCCGGGGATCGGCCTCCCGGATTCCGTTCGCGACGGCTTCCGCCATGATCCTGGTCGCATGCCACATGCTGTCGTAAACGATGGCGGCCTGGTTCTCCCTGTAATTGCCGGCCCATTTCGCATATTTCTCCACGATCTGCAGGGGATTGTCCCGCCAGATGACGCCGTGGCTGGGGCAGATCATATCGATCGGGACATGGAGTGAAACGACTTCCTGTATCTTCTTCTCCACCAGCCTGCTGAAAGGCGTCAGGATGTTGGCGTAGTATTTCAGGCATTCAGTGTACAACTCGGCTTGGTCCGCCAGGTCGTTGAACAGGCTCTCCGTGGCAAAATGCTGCCCGAATGCATCGTTGCTGAAAACGATGTTGTCCCCTGTGAGATAGGTCATCATGCTGTCCGGCCAGTGGAGCATCTGTGCCTCGATGAAAACGAGCTCCTTGTCTCCAAGCGGCAGGCGGTCTCCTGTCTTGACCACATGAAAATCCCAATCAGCGTGCTAATGACCCTTCAGGGATTTGACGCCGTTTGCCGTGCAGTAGACGGGCCTGTCCGGGATGTGGCGCATGAGATCTGGCAGGGCGCCGCTGTGATCCACCTCCGCATGATTGGCGATGACGGCGTCGATTTCCTCCAGGGGGATGACCTGTTTCAGGTTCTCCACGAATTCCCCGGCGAACGGCTGCCAGACCGTGTCGATCAGAACGGTTTTTTTCTCCCGTATCAGATAGTTGTTGTAGGTGGTCCCCTTGTGCGTGGAGTATTCCTCGCCGTGGAACCTGCCCAGTTCCCAGTCTGTTTTGCCAACCCAGGTCACGTTGTTTTTGACTCGAAACGGCTTCATGGTTCCTCCTTTTCAAATCGCTGTGTCAGCGCTTTGCCGGTCCAAAAGACAGCCGGATTGTTGAATCTGCCGCCTATTCAAATTAGGTAACCTGTCCGCAAATTTTCTTGACGCGGATCAAGAAAAGCGAAAAAATCTTCCCCGTCAGGTCTCGAAAGGGAAAGAGCCGTCAGCGTCACCCCCTGTAGATTGGAGCCCGCCTCCGGGCAGGTGGATGTACATGCGGATCTGAAAACCGATCAGGATTCCGTGATGCCGAGGGAAGAGAAGAAGGCGGACGTGGAGGGGGCGCGTCCCAGGAACCGTTTCAGGAGCTTGCGCGCCGGTGCGGTGGCCCCGGGTTCGAGCACGCAGGTGCGGTAGGATTTGCAGACCTTCGGATTCATCGGATCAGGGGCAAACACGGTAAACACATCGAGCGCGTGCACCTTGCTCCAGAGATAACTGTAATATCCGGCGTCGTAATCCGCGAGATGCGACCAGCCTGCCGGGAATATCGCGTCCTTGGGAAGTTCGATCGAGCGGTATTGGAACACCAGCTCGCTGTAGATGCGGGCGAGCGTCCGGTCGTCTGCAGGGGCGTCGGCCGGCATGCTGTGAATGCTCATGTCGTACAAGGCCTGCAGGGCCTGGTTGATGGCGGCCTGCGCACGCATATGCCCGCGGGAGGCGATCGCGCTCCCGATGAGCGCATCGGACAGCGGCTCGCCCGTCTCCCAGTGGCCGCTGATGCGCTTCAGGATTCGGGCGTCCCATGCCCATTCCTCGAAGAGCTGGCTCGTCATCTCGATGAAATCGAGCTCGACGCCGAACGCGTTCTGGCTCAGCCGCCGGTGCGGCGAGAGGACCGCATGCAGCGCATGCCCGAACTCGTGGAAAAGCGTCTCGATTTCATCCAGGGAGAGAAGGGACGGGGTCTGCGAAGGGGGCGTCAAACTGCAGATGACGATCGCCTGAACGGGTGCTGCAGCGCCGCCTGGATCCGCCGGTCCGCGGATGAGGAGAGATGCCGGATACCCGTATTTGCCGCTTCGCGGGAGCAGGTCGAACAGGATGTGGCCGTAAACGTCGCCGGAGGAAGCGTCGGCCACTTCCACGGTGCGCACGGACGAATCCCAGGCATCGGCCTCAACGTTTCGATACCGGATGCCGAACGGTTCGCCGAACACGTCGAACATGCCGGCCAGCACCCTTTCAAGAGGGAAATGCTGCCTGACCGCTTCCGCGTCGAAATCGTACCGCTCGCGCAGAAGCCTTTCGCTCCAGAATGCAAAGTCGTAAAAAAGGATCGGCTCCGGCTTCCCGAGTTTCAGCGTGCGCCTCTTGATCTCCATCAGTTCGCCGAACTCCTCCCGCGCGAGCGGCGCGAGCCTGGCGAGAATGTCCTGCAGGAAGGATTGAACGGATGCGCTCGTGCCCGCCATGCGGATTTCACAGGCATAGTCCGCATGGGAGGCATAACCGAGAAGGGAGGCCCGTTCCCCGCGTAGCTGCACCATGCGTTCAAGCCGGTCCATGTTCTCCTTCCCCCCCACCTGGAGCTGCCGGTGCGCCAGGTCCCGGCGGGCCGCATCATCGCTCGCGCAGCGCAGGAAGGGAAACAGGTCCGGGTAATCGAGGGTGATGCGGTACCGTCCGCCGGAAGAGCGCCGGAGCCGACCGATGTAGCGCTGCGTCATGCCGTCGAGCTGCTCGCCCGTGACCCAGATCCCGTCGTCCCATTCGCTGATCACCTGTTCGAATTCCTTCTGGAGCCGTTCGAGCTCTATGGAGATGGCCTTCAGCCTCCAGAAGGACCTGTTGTCGAGCGCGAAACCCATCCGGAGCAGCTTGTGCCGCGTATCCGAGGCAAGCTTCCCGTCCACCGGATCCTCCGGCTGGCGGCCGGTCGCGTCCCATTCCTTGAAGGCGCGCCACAGGTCGCGCCTGAAAAGAAGCGCGATGTTTCCGGCGTCGAGCCGGTTCGCCTCCTCGAATGCGGCATTGCGCACCGTTTCATCCGGATGGATGCTGGAAAGGACGTGGAGGACATCCGCCGCATCGGCGACCACGTCGTCCGAATCGGCAAGGGCGCCGATGGTGTTGGCGAAAGTGCGGTCCTCGGCCGGCACGGCCAGTATCGTTTCCACGAGCTGCCGCTTTCTTTCCAGCGCGTCGTTGACGAGTACCCGGAAATCGCCCGCCTTCATGCGGCACCAGCCGAGATCAGGAGCGGCCATGGATCAACTCCGGGCGCGTGGCTGCGCGGATGGCAGATGTCGGGGGCAAAGCGTTTCTTGAATGCATGGAAGGATCGATCAATGGGATACCTGCATCAACCGGTTCAGTTGCTCCCCCCAGCGCCTCGCCCGTTCCAGTTCGTTGTCGCGCAGAGGGCCGTATTTCCCCTTGACGATAAAGCGGACCGGATCGGTGGCCATCCGATGGCCCGCCTTTTCCATCATCTGGCCGATCGTCTTCACCGCGCTGCCGGGGGACCATGAAAGCCGAGTCTCGAATGCGGCGTATAAACCGCTGCCAGGATCAAGGGATTGAAGCCAGGAGCGCAGCGAAGGCTGCGAGAGATCGGGTGCAACCGGATCCTTGTGCGCGTTTGCACCCATCATCCTGAGCATTTTATCGGTCGGAAGGGCAAAACCCAGAAGCGGGGCTCCGGCCACAATGAGTCCCGCTCCGGACAGGATTTGCCGCGACGCCTCGCCGGTCGGAAGCTCGACCGCTCCGCCGCCGATACCCTGGGCAATGGCGCGCGCGATGGCCGCCGTATTCCCCCAATGGGACTCAAAGACAATGAATGCCTTCATGTGTTGACTGCTCCTGTCGACATCTCCCGCTGTTGGCGCAGACCCTTCATGCCGGTTCTTCCCTGCCGGGATTTTGCTTTTTTTTTCAAATCCGCTTCGAAAGAAAGGGGGCGACACGCTGCTCCGCGCGGCCTCACCGGACCGTATCCAGGATAAAGGCCACGTCCTGCCCCACGGTTCCTGCATGGGAATCTTCGATCTGCTGGAAAAAGACATTTGGATTCGCCCGCCTACCCCGGGGCAAGCCCCGGGGAATGCACCCGCCGTCAGATTCAAAACGGATCGATTGTTTCCTAAACGGATTTTTCCGGTTTTACCAGCCTCTCCAGCCATTGCCTGAACAACTCGAAGGTCTCCTTGTCCCACAAGCAGAACACCACGCGTTCGAGGCCGGTTTTTTCCTGCAGGTAGGCCAGCACGGTTTTCAGCATCACCTTGGCGCAGCGTTCGACGGGGTAGCCGAAAATCCCGGTGCTGATGGCCGGAAAGGCGATGCTTTTCAGGTTGTGGGAGTCCGCCTGGCGCAGGCTGCTGAGGGTCGCATTCTTCAGCTTCTCGTCCTCGTCGCCTTCGCCCATGCGCGGCCCCACTGCGTGTATCACGTACTTGGCCTTCAGGCGTCCTGCGCTGGTGATGGCTGTGGACCCCACGCTCACCTCACCGCCCCAGGCCTTGACCCATACGTCGCTTTCCTCCTGAATCACGGGCCCGCCCTTCCGCACAATGGCTCCCGCGACTCCCCCCCCGTGCTGCAGCCTCGGATTGGCCGCATTGACCAACGCATCCGTATCCATTTCGGTGATGTCCCCCTGAAGCAGCTCGAGAGTGGTGCTGCCGAAACGCATTTTCATGGATTCCCTCCGGATTGGGGAGTCTTTCGCGATTTCCAAAAGCGTGCGACACGCGATGAAATGCATAAACCCAGCCAGGCGACGGCCGTTCCGACCGCAGCGCCGGCCAGGACGTCGGAAGGATAATGAACGCCGACCGCGATTCGCGAGTACGCGATGAGCGCGGCCGTTCCGATGAAAACGGCCTTCCAGCGCGGATATCGCCCGCTGAACAGGGTCGCCATGGCAGCCATATTGGCCGCATGCGAAGAGGGGTAGGAAGGGGAGTTCGGCTGGTCGATGAGCAGGCGCATGCCTTCCACGATGAAACAGGGCCTGGTCCTTCCCACCATGGGCTTGATCCAGAAATTGACGATCTGGTCGTCTATGCCCAGAACGAGGGCACTCAGGACAGCGGTCATGGCGCCTTTCCTGCCGCCGAATAAAATCAGGGCGGCCCAGATGATCAGGATCGGGATGCGGTAGTGATCCTCTTCCGTGATGAGGGGCATCAGAAAATCGGATACCGGATTGGCCAGGCTCCGGTTGATGAAAAGAAAAACGGCCTTATCGATCTCCAGGAGCGCGTTCATCGGGCCTGCCTTTCAGACAGCATCGCATCGGTTCATACCTGGGACAGGAACTGGTGGCACGCCCGGATTCCGGAAAACCGGAATGTTCAGGAGGTTTTCGCTTCCCCACCCAAAACCTCGCGGATTTTGCTGGTCATCTGGGACAACGTAAATGGCTTTTGGATGAAATGAACGCCCGGATCCAGGACACCGTGATGGGAGATGAGATTGTCATGGTATCCGGACATGTAGAGGACCTTCACACCCTGGATGATCCTGGAAAGGTGCCGGATGATTTCCGGCCCGTTCTTTCCGGGCATAATCACGTCGGAAATGATCAGATCCACCTGGTTCCCGGCATTCTCGCAGGCCTGCACTGCGCTGGCATGATCGCGGGCTTCCAGAACCCGGTATCCGAATTTGGCCAGTACACGGCAGGTGAACCGGCGGACATAGTCGTCATCCTCTATCACCAGGACGGTTTCCGTGCCGGTCGCAATCTCGGCCTTTTTTTCCTCCCTGCGGAGTTCAACCGGCTTGCCTTCCACGCTCGGGAAATAGATCTTGAACGTGGTGCCGGATCCGGGTTCGCTGTACACATGGATGCTGCCGTTGCTTTGCTTGACGATGCCGTAAACCATCGGGAGGCCGAGGCCCGTGCCCTTGCTTTTCTCCTTGGTCGTGAAAAACGGCTCGAAAAGATGGGTCCTCGTCTCGATGTCCATGCCGACGCCGGTATCGCTGACGCTGAGCTGGACATAGGATCCGGGCTGCATGTCAATGTGCTGTTCCGCATAGGCATTGTCCAGGAGAACATTCCTGGTCTCGATGTGAAAAAGGCCGCCGTTGGGCATTGCATCCCTGGCATTCGCCGCCAGGTTCATGATGATCTGTTCGATCTGGATGGGATCCACGCAGATAATCCCCAGGTCGTCCTGGAGCATGAGCTCCAGCCGGATGTCCTCCCCGATGAGTCGGTCCACAAGAGTATGGATGTTCCGGATCAGCTGATTCAGGTTCACGATCTCCGGCCGCATCTGCTGTTTGCGGCTGAAGGCGAGAAGCTGGCGCGTGAGTTTCTCGGCCTTTTCACCCGCCTGGTCGATCAGCGCCAGTTCCTTGCGCATGGGATGCGCCTGCGGGAGTTCGGTCAGGAGGAGGGAAAGGTGGCCGCGTATCACGGTGAGCAGATTGTTGAAATCGTGTGCCACGCCTCCGGCAAGCCTGCCGATGGCTTCCATCTTCTGGGATTGAAGCAGCTGGTCCTCCAGCAGCTTCAGGTCCGTCACATCCTGCAGGGCGGACCGGACCACGTTCGCCCCGATGGCCTCGTCTCGTATGAGCCGGCTGCGGATGGAGAAGTAAACGGGTTTCCCGTCCTTCCGGACGTATTTCCGGTCGTATGCATTGATGATGTCTCGCTTCGTGACGCGATTGAAGAAGTTGTCCTTCGCACCATCCACCTCGTCCGGCGATATGAATTCGAAAATCAGCCTTCCGAGCATTTCCTCAGGCTTGTATCCCAGCATCTCCGCCTCGGTGTGGTTGATGCGGCGGATCCGGCCGGAGAGGTCCAGCTCGTGATAGCAGACGGGCGCCTGATCGTACAGGGCCTGGTACTCCTCCTGGGATTTCTTGAGCTCCAGGTTTTTCTCCGCAAGTTCCCGCGTGCGTTCGCCGATCTTCCTCTCCAGATCCAGTTGCCTCTGCCTCTGCTGTTCGGTCCTCAAATGGTAAAGCAACCCCAGGACACCGGCTCCGGCTAGCACGCACAGGAGCTTGAACCACACGGTCTGGAAAAAGGAAGGGATGATCCGGATGCGCAGGGATGTTCCGTTTTCGTTCCAGACTCAGTATACAT
>Ga0233423_10001115_pt1 | contig 13571 bp, 8 predicted proteins | sample Watercolumn_Mata_FD_180713 | JGI IMG/M metagenome (GOLD analysis project Ga0233423, IMG submission 180713) | Freshwater microbial communities from Lake Matano, South Sulawesi, Indonesia - Watercolumn_Matano_2014_112_MG | ecosystem: Environmental > Aquatic > Freshwater > Lake | place: Indonesia... | reverse complement strand
GCATTTTTGTCTCGGCAAAATTGCATTTGCCGATCATGATGTGGATAGGGCCTATCAGGAATACCGCATGGCGGCTGCTTTGGATCCAAACAATCCTGATATTCTCAACAATCTTGGTTGTGTCTATAATGCTATCGGTAAGTATCCAGAAGCCATCGATTGTTTTCAAAAGGCGCTTGCTCTCGATCCAAATTATGCAAATGCCCAGCGCAATCTAGGCTATGCACAGGCGCGGACCTCGCTTGGGATATCTTATTTTAAGCAGGGAGACAATAAAAAGGCTCTTGCAGAGTACAATCAGGCGCTCAAAATCGATCCGGATTATGCCGATGCACATTACAATCTGGCTGTACTCTATCAAACGGACAATGACCTTAAGCAAGCGATATTGCATTACAGATTGGCTATCAAAAACGATGCCAGCAATGCTCTAGCGCACAATAACCTGGGTGTTGCTCTCGCTAAGACCGGCGACAAAGATGGTGCAAAAGGCGAGTTTGAAGCAGCTTTATCGATCAAGCCAAACTACCAAGAAGCGCAAGCCAATCTATCCGACATCAGTCAGGGCAAGTAGAAAATGGATGGGAAACAGAATATAGTCTGGTCTCATCCTCGCCATTACTCTGTCTCCCTTTGCGACCCGATACCACTATAGCCATATGATATGGACGTGAATGGAAGTCAAAATTGTGGATGATCTCTCTTGCGCGAACCGGTGTCGCATCCTTTGCGATCTGCTCCAGTCCATCTGCCGAAAGTGGGATCGTGACATCGTGTTGTGTTTTGGCGAGTTTGGTGATACCTGTCATTTTGCTGATATAGATGTCCACTGTTTTTTTGCTTGCGTTGGCGAGTTTGCCGTTAAATCTATTGTGTAGCAAGTCGTGAGGCAGTTTGCTCGACACGCCGACAAATCTCTCTCCAGAACGAGGACGGACTACCTTGGACTTTTGCAAAAAGTCTTTGAATGGCTCATTTAATCGCTCTTTATAAAATACTACATCGCTTGCTTGTTTAAAGTCGTAACCCTCTCCCCCCTTAAAAGAGTAATCGGTCATAGCGATGCGATATTGGTCCTGTTCATCGAGTTTTTTGTAGGTCTCTTTGCCGGATTTGTCACGATGCCTGGCATAGACAAACAAGACTCGTTTACCCGGCTCTGCGTCGAGATCATAGGCCATTTTGATGCCAGACATCTCGAGATAGCGACCGCCAGTAGAGCCAGCCACCGAATGCTCCAGAGCGCGCTTGAGCATAGCACCAGATACAGTGGCGTATGCCAGGTGGTTATCGAAGGGTAAAAGCTCCTCTATTTTTTCCTGGCTGATAGGTCCTTTGTCGATGCGTGATCTGATGCCCCCCCTGTTTTCGAAGGCTATGGTCACGCCCTGGCTCTTGCCGATATCTGCAAAAGCGTCGCTGATGAGATTGCCGAGGGCACTGTCATGCGTGAGATTGCGCCAATTGTTGTCAAAGTCATCGGTCGCCTGAGCGCATATGGTCTCCCTCAAGCAGTTTAGTGGAGCCTGCTTTTGCGCGATGTAATCCTTGAGGTCTGCAGCCTCCGGCATCTTGTCTGTGATCTGTATCAATCTATAACGAGAACGCTCGGGATCCACACGTCCTTTGTCGTCGAAGGTCAATTGCAAATAGCCCAGATTGCGACCGTAGCATCCTGTCTGCACGATATAGGTCGAACCCTGTCCGCCCTGGTGAGGTACGACGACTGGTGCATGCAGAGGAGTGTGGCTATGGCCGCCGATGATGGCATCGATCTCGGGCAGGTGAGCCGCAAGGGTCTTGTCTACATCTACCCCACAATGTGTCACCAGAATGATCTTGTCCACTCCCTGTCTCTTTAGATCGTCTATCTGGGCTTTGATAGGGGCAATATAACTCTCTGGATAAGGTAGATCCTTGTCTTGTTTGAGTGCGATAGTGCCTCGACGAGGTGCCAGGCCCTCGATGTCCGGGGTGATTGCGCCTACAAAACCTACTTTGTGACCTTTAATTGTCTTGATCGAGTATGGCACCATCAGTTTGCTCAATGGATGATCGCCAGCATCTAGGTTGCAACAAAGTATCTTAAAGTGGGCATTTTGCAGCTGGCGGGCGAGGTTGTCGGCCCCTTCGTCAAACTCGTGATTGCCGATCGTATAAAAGTCGTAGCCGATCTTGTTGAGCAGGTCGATCTCGACCTGTCCCAGATATTTTGTAAATAAGGGCGTGCCTTGAAAAATATCACCAGAATCTATTACTACCGTACTCTCGCTCTTGTCCTTGTCTCGTAATTGTCTGATCTCTTGGCCTATCCGAGCCAATCCTCCTTTTATCCGCCCTTTTTCTTTAAAGCTCTCGTCATGAGAGTGCAAATCGTTGGTATGAAGTATGGTGAGGGTGAAACTATCGTTATTGCCCTGTGCATTAGAACCAAAGGCTACAAGGACAAGTATGACTAGAGCGATCAAGACCAGACTCAAATTGGCAGGTATATGCACCTTGTCAATGAGAGTGCTCCTGAGCATGTTTTTTGCATCGTTGATCATTGCCGGACCGCCTTGCCTGGTAGTTTGTTTTGACGCTCGAGCCGCCGAAAAGGTTCGAAACCTCGAATGCCAGTTCGTGACCGAAGACAATTGTCCCATCCAAGTAGTAAATCTTAGCGGACAGCTAGAACTCGATCCTTTTGATGCTCCTGTATCTGTAAAGATCTACATTGATTATAAAAATCCTGGGGACAAGGCCATCGCCGCTGCAAAGTTTAGGATGCGTTTGACTGATGCTCAAGCTGCCGATAAGGGTACTTTTCAGGCGATCGATCAGACATATGTCGCAGGTCAAGGGCAGCGCAGCCAAAAATGGAAGCGGGACTTTGTCATCAATCCGGCTGTATGCGGACTCAAATGTCGCGTCTTGCAGGTAAAGTTTGAGGATGGCTCGATCTGGAACAGTGTCAAAAATCAAGAAGCTGATAAACAGTGATTTTGCGCACTAAAAAACCTACCAAGAGCTGATAAAAATAAACCTGTTTTGACAAAAAAATGCGCAAAGACCGATGGCATGGCCTTTGTACAAGTCTTTTCGACTATTGCATATGTAGGCATGTTGTATTGTATATCTACCGTATAAAACTAAATACAAGGATAGCGCTATGACTCATGCCCGAGAGTCTCGCGCGACGATCTTATCTCTGGTTGCCGTAGCTGCCGCATGCTTTGTGGTCGCCAAGGCTTCCTGGCCACTTTTGCTAGTGGCTATTGTCGTCGCGAGCTTTGGTCTCTGCCTCTACAAATTGATCGAAAATGACATCATCAACAAGATAGATAACGACGTCCTTGCCAAATCTAAAACTTGGAACTAATCCGACAAATCTCTTTCTTTATCTTTTCCGAGCCTGACATTTACCGGGTATAAACTCAGGTAGCAAGGCTAGGGAATCCGATAAAAAAGGAGAGTGGACCGTGACTGGTTCCAATAATCGTTCAGAAGGCATTCTGATCGTCGATGACGATGCGGGCTTCAGGGCTTATGTAACCTCTTTGCTCACCGGTCGAGGCTACAAGCTCTTTGAAGCACGCAATGTGCAATTTGCCGAAGAAATACTGGCTTCGGTCAATCCAAAATTGATCATTGTCGATTACAAATTGCCTGATATGGATGGTGTCACCTGGATCGGACAATTGCGCGACAGAGGAGTCATGACGCCAATTGCCTTTGTTTCGGGTTATTGGTGCGATCCCAAGACTTTCAACTGGTTGCGCAATATCCTCAGGGTTTCGCTGGTCCTGCAAAAGCCAGTCGCTGCCGAGATCTTTGTCGAGGTGATCGAGAGCATCCTGCCGGACAAAGTGTCTTTCCATAGCTATGGCAGCTCTCAATCCGAATTTAACGATGCGCCGAGCCTTTTGCATCTCGAAGCGCAAAATCTACTAAAAGAATATCCAGACTCCTCGATCGCCAAACAAGAACTCGAAAAATTGCTGGCAAGCCAACAGCCTGAGGCTGTGGCTTTTAGCAAGATTGGTTTTTTGCGGCGCAAGCTCGAAGCCGAGGAAGCTATCCGCAGTGCTCGAGTTGCTTATCTAAAGGATCTCGGCCCAGAATGGCAGACGATCATCGAAAAACTCAAGGCCATAAAAGAAAATCCCTTCGATGGCATCGCAATACAAGACGTCCTTGCCGCTGGTCATAAGATCAAGGGTACTGCCGGATCCTTTGATCTGGGCAAGGTCTCCCATGGCGCAGAGCGCCTCGAAAATATTGTCAGGTCGCTCGATCCAAGAGCCACTGAGACCGAGGCGGAGATAATCTGGGCTGAGATCTTTAGGGTGCTCAGCGATACAGAGTTGGCAATTATTGAGGCTCAGACCCTCTACGGGACAGCATTACCCGAGGCCAGCGGCCGTCGAGCCCGCATCTTGGCGCTGACCGATAGCCTTGGCGCAGACCTTTTGACCTCATACTCCAAATATGCTGACCTTTCATATGCTTCCAGCCATGACGCGGCGCTGACAGGGCTGGCGCGAGTGAGCTTCGATGCCGTATTGATCGCTGAGCCCTTTGCCTCTCAGAGCGATTTGATCAATTTTTGCCGAGATCTGAGACTTGCTGCTACCAATCCGTCCATGCCGCTCTTGCTGGTCACCTCCAAGGCTCCAGTTTTTAGTCCAGCACAAATGTCCTATGCTGGTTTTTCGGCCTTTCTGCCTTTAGAGCCTGATCCTGCGGACGTTCAGATCGTGCTCGAGCAAATGATCGGACACGCCGAAAAAGCAAGGACAAGGGTGCTGGTAGTGGATGATGATCCCGCGCTTACGGCCTATGTTACAAAAGTCCTGGATCTCGAAGGGTTTCATGCCACATCTTTAAACGAACCGATTTATATCAAGGAGGCCCTCGAAAAGTCTGATCCCGAGGTGGTCGTTCTCGATGTGATCATGCCAGGACTCACAGGCTATGATGTATGTCGCGAAATCCGCAACCACCCGCGGTGGCGCGAGGCGGCGGTTTTATTTTTAACAGCCAAAAGCAATCAAGAAGGTCGCGCCCTGGCCTTCCGGGCCGGGGGGGACGATCTGATCGGCAAGCCAGTCCTTAAAGAAGAACTATTGGCGCGTGTCACTGCTTATGCAGAACGAGCCAAACTCAAGAGGGCTCAGACCGACAAGGATCAATTGACAAAACTAATGTCTCGTCCCAATTTTTTGGAACATGCCGCGACAATCATGCAAGAATGTCTTGAGGTTGGAGTGCCGAGCACGCTGTCTCTGATCGCCATCAAAGGCTTTGAAGAAGTCCAGAATACCACTAGCATCGAAGTCATCGAGGGAGTCCTATCCAGTCTTGGCTCGATGATCCGAGGGCGATTTGAGCCTCAGATCTTGAGGTGCCGTTTTGGCGAGAGAGTCTTTGGCCTATTTATGCCTGATGTCAATCGCCAGCAGGCAGCATCCTTGCTTTACTTGCTAAACCAAGAATTTGAAAGCGTTGATTTTCAAGATCAAAATGGTGAAATTTTTACGCTGTCATTGATCTATGGCATCGGCAGTGCGCCTGAGGATGGTGACACCATCGGTCGTCTCAAAGACCTTGCCATAGTCGAGCTGGGACAGCATACGATAGTGAAAGGTAAAATCTGATGCAAGTCCAAAAGGTACTCTTAGCCGAGGATGACGAGCACATCCGTTTTATCATGAAGACAGGACTGTCTAAACTGACTGACTGGCAGATTTTTGAGGCGCGCAACGGTCTAGAAGCTTTGGATAAGGCCGTCGAGGTCAAACCAGATCTGATTTTGCTCGATATCATGATGCCGCATATGGATGGCATTACCGCATTTAAAGAGTTGGCTGCACGAAATGATCTTAGCCATATCCCAGTCATTTTTATGACTGCCAAGGTCCAGTATGAGGAGATTCAGTCTTATGTAGAGCTTGGAGCCAGGGGGGTGATTACCAAGCCCGTCGATCCGCTCTCCTTGCCTGAGCAGATACTGGCTATCCTTTCTGGTTGAGTCTCTGATGCAAGAGCGTAAAGCAGCGACTGTCAATATTGTAAGAACCTCTCTTGTTCTGGTTCTGATCGGTCTGTGCGCCTGGGGCAAGATTGCCAGTGATCAGCAAAAGTTTTTGTTTGCCAATCGTGCTGACCTGATCGAGACATATGAGATGGGTCTCTCTCTCGAAAAGCTAAAGAGTCGGGTAGAGGATGCGCAAATTGCTGAGCGAGATTTTCTCATCGGCGGTGACACGATAGATGTGCAAAACTGTTTTGCAATCCTCGATGAAATCGATCGACTGAGTCAACAGCTCTCTCAAAATCGCATGATGAAAGGCGAGATACGTCAGGCCTGGCAAGCAATGTCGCTACAGGTGCAAAGACGTCTCAAAGATTTACGGGCCCTTGCTGCTAAATCCAGAGCCGCCGGCAAAAAGCATCCTCTGAGCACAGACGAAATACTCAGCTACGATAGTGAAGCCGATGACAATCTAGAGGCAATATCGAGGGCTCTGGATGATCTCAAGGCTGAGCTGGCTCAAGAGCGCGCTCAGAGGCGAGGCCTAGTGCAGGAGCACAGCGAGATAGCTAATCTCCAGATGCAAGGGCTATTGATACTCTCAGTAGTGGCATTGACCTTGAGTCTTTCTTGGATCTTCATCTCGCTCAATCGCAAGATACGCCTGGGCGAAAAAGTCGAACACGATGCAATGCAGATCCGTCAGTCGCGCGACAAACTCGACGTGGTCCTGTCGAGCATGGGCGAAGGTCTGGTCGTGCTCGATTCGGTCGGAACGATCATGATGGCTAACGAATCGACCTTATCATTGCTCGGCTATGATAGGCAGGATTTGCTCGGCCGCAATTTTGACGATATGCTCGAAGGTGCTGCTGCCGGACAGAGCCAGTCCCATCCTATTTTGCAGAGTGCTGGCGACGCCAGCATTAAACACCGTGAGACCAGGATCAGACGACGTGATGGTAGTATCCTGCCAGTCTCTATGACTGCTTCGGTGTACTCCATGGCAGATCAAAAACAAGAGACTGGTTACGTCGTCAATTTTTATGATGCTTCCCGCAGGGCTAGACGTGAAAATCACCAGAGTACTTCGTTTGAGGTATTGCGGCATCTAGTCAAGCATGAGCCTTTGCACCAGGTCATGCCTCCGATCATCGACACAATTTGCCACAAGCTGGACTGGCATTTTGGTGAGCTATGGCTGATCGACCGTGCTGACAATTCGCTCGAATATTTTATGGGTCGTGGTATCGAATCGGATGTAATGCAAAAATTTGCAGATAGTACGCGTCGGATGCAGTTTGATAAAGATACTGGCATGCCAGGTATCATACTGCGTAGCAAAAAGCCTACCTGGTTCGAAGATTTACAGATAGATGCAGAGGGTAATTTCCCCCGCAAAGATGCCGCTTCAGAAGCCGGTTTCAAATCTGCATGTGGCGTGCCTGTATTACTGGATGATAATGTTTTCGGCACGATATTTTTTTTCAGTCAGGAGTTTAGATCCCGAGATGACGAAGAGCTCAAGCTCTTATCCGGGATCGCTTTTCAATTGGCCTTATTTATCGAACGCGAGCAAGCTCAAGATCAATTGATCGAAAGCCGCGAGAGGTATCGCATGGCCATCGAAGCCTCTCAAGATGGTATCTGGGAGGTCAGTCTCGTCGACAATACGGCATTTTGGTCCAAACGCTTCAAGGCTATGCTTGGTTATATAGACGCCGAAACCGGTAAGGAGCTCGAAAGCTTTGATCCTAATCCAGAGATCTTTTTTAGTCACGTGCATCCAGATGATAAGGCCGATTTGAGGCGACAATTTGAGGAGAGCGTAGCTGGCGAGAGACAGCAATACAGGACTTTGTACCGGATCTATACGCGGAGCGGCGAATTGCGCTGGTGTCAGGGGCGTGGCAAACTGATCTTTGATCGTGAAGGCCATCCGATCAAAATGATCGGTACCACCCGTGATATCACCGAGGAACGCCAGGCCCGTGAAAAATTGACAGAGAGCGAGCGCAGATTTAGGGCCGTATTTAATACTACTTTCGAGTTTATCGGTTTGCTGGATCTCGAGGGGCGTGTCCTCGATGCCAATAAGGCCTCCCTCAAGTTTATCGATTGCAAGCTCGAGGATGTCCTAGGTCAGTATTTTTGGCAGACTCCCTGGTGGAATCGGTCTCCCAAAGCCAGCGCCTTGGTCCAAGCCGCTATTCAAAATGCCCGGCAGGGGCGATTTGATCGTCTGGAGATAGAGCAATATGGTGCCGGCGAGCAAAAGTCTACGGTTGATTTCTCCATCACGCCTGTCTTTGATGAGGATGGTCAGGTAATACTCATGGTACCGGAGGCCCGAGATATATCGAGCATCAAAGATGCATTGAGCATGGTCGCCTCTAGTGAAGCCATGTTTAGGCGTCTAGCCGAAAATATCCGTTCGATCTTTTGGATCTATATGCCTGCGACTAAGGAGTTTGTCTATCTTAGCCCAGCGTTCGAATTACTGACGGGGCGTAAGATATCGGTGGTCCTTGCCGATTCGCAAGAGTTTTTTAAGGCTTTTGCGCCAGATGATCAAGCTGGTGTCGAAGCGGTCATTACCAGCAATATAGAAGCCATGGGCGAGTTTAAGATCAGAGCGGCAGGTGGAAATGACTGCTGGCTAAAGATCAGGTCTTTTCCGGTCCTGGACGAAAACAACAATGTCATCCAACTCTGTGGTATCGCAGATGATGTATCCGATCGCAAGGCTGCAGACAAGAGAGTGTCAGAGTTTTATTCGACTGTCTCTCACGAACTACGTACGCCTTTGACTTCTATACGTGGTTCTCTTGGGCTTCTGGAGGCAGGTATAGTAGGAGAGCTGGATGCGGAAGCCAAGACTTTCGTAACCATTGCTCGTGGCGAATCAGATCGTCTTATCAGGTTGATCAATTCGATTTTGGATCTGCGCAAGGTCGAAGCCGGCAAAATGGAATTTAAGAAAGAAAACATTCAGGTCGAGCAGGTCTTGCAGGAAACCGTAGCTGCGATAGATGGTATGGCGCACGAGCAGGATGTTTCTCTTGGTATTTCACCTTGCGACGATCCAGATCTTTCGTGCTTTGCCGATCGTGATCGTGTCGTACAGATCCTCACCAATCTAATCAGCAATGCCATAAAGTTTTCGCCTCCTGGCTGTACTGTCCAGGTGGCCGCCAGTCGTGAGGGTGATATGGTCAAATTTTTTATCTCTGATGATGGTGTGGGTATCTCAAACGAGGATCAGGAAAAACTATTTGGCAAGTTTCAACAGCTTGACTCCAGCGATGCTCGGGCTCAAGGTGGCACAGGTCTTGGCCTGGCAATATCCAAGGCCCTGGTCATACAGCAGGGCGGTGATATTGGTGTGCAATCGCAAGTCGGCCAGGGTTCGACCTTTTGGTTTACTTTGCCAGCCTTCGAGCAAGAGTCTTAGTGATTTTTTCTTCGATTATTTTGAACTCTTGCAGTCCACAGATCTTACATACGAATAGATAGGCAAGGACTCCGCTGATGCCACCACAGGCGATGCTGGCTATCTGCGGCGCGATCTTTGCCAGCAGAGCCAAAGCCCCGCCATGAGCCCGATACGGTATTGCATATGGTGCAAGCCATGGACCGATCTGGGCTGGATAATATGCCGCTGCTCCGCAAGCGAGAGTCGCAGCGAGCATGATCGATGTTGGTTTTACCAATCTGGTAAGACCGAGATTGCCTATCTTTCGTCTCAATAAAAAGATCAGCCAAGACATATTGACCACGGTCATGATTGTAGTAGCCATGGCCAGGCCAGCAACTTCGAGTCTGAGCTGCATGATCAACAGCCAATTGAGGAGCAGTTTGGTAAATATGGCCATTAAGCCGATCTTGTATGGAGTCTTGAAGTCTTTATGAGCAAAAAAGACTCTAACCAAAAGATCCCGAGCTACGTAAAAAAACATGTAAGGTGTAAAGCAGTAGAGCACTGTCACAAATAGATCCGTATCTTTGGCCGAAAAGTTGCGATGCTCAAACAAGAGCTGGACTATTGGTTTGCCCAGGACAAAGAGCAAAGCCGCAATAGGAAGGGATAAAAACCAGAGGATTTTTACGGCCTTGCGCAATTCTTTTTTTAGATCGTCTACTCGGCTTTCGATTACTTGTTCGGTAAAGCGGGGCAGGATGGGCACTAGCATCGCGGTCAGCAGGACTCCCACAGGCAACTGGATTAAGCGATTAGCATTAGCTATCACTGTCCATGAGCCCTGGGCGAGGTTGCTGGCAAAGGCCATGTCAACATATGAGGTCAACTGCCCGATCGCTGTGCCCATAAATGCCGGACCAAGCATGGCCAAATATTCGCGGGTACCTGGCCTTATCCTGGTTAAGAGTGAAAAAGACAGCATGGAACGGTCAGGATGTGCACGCATCATGCCGGGGATCTGGACCAGGAGCTGTCCAATACCGCCCACAAGAGTGCCGGTGGCCAAAGCCGCCCCTCCGTACTGGGGAAAGCCCAAAACAGCGATGATAATGGCGAGAGAGGCTATGGCAGGAGAAAAACTAGGCCAAAAGAGCTCTTTGAAGACATTGGAAATACCGCAGCCTGTGCCTACCAATCCTGCCAGCATGATCATTGGCGTCATGATACGCAATTGCTGGATGGTTTCGTGCCTCAAAACAAGTCTGGCAGTTTCGTCCAGAGCCAATCTCGAGTCCGGCATGAAGGTACGGGCAATGTCCTGGCCAAGCCAGTGCTGGATCGCCTGCCTGTTTGCCTGTATCTGTTCTAAATCTGGCGTAAAAAAAGCAACCAATGGCTCTGCGTAGAGATAAACCAGGGCGCTGATCGATCCCATGACTATGGCTGTCCATAAGAGCAATTGCAGCATCAATGCCGTTGTCTCTTTTTGGTCCCGATCCTTTTCGGAAGCGAGTATAGTCACTGCACAAGAGTGAAAAGGCCCGCCTAATCCACCGTAGAGCACCAATACATCACGGGTGAAAGCCGCCGCAAAATTGTAGGCATCGGCAATCGGCCCATGCGTGGCACCAAATGTAGTGAGGACTACCTGGTCTCTTACGAGTCCAGCAAACTTAGAGGCTAGTCCCACCAGCGCCACAAGCGAAAAAGTCTTGCCGAGCCCAGGCTTCTGGGTTATCGCTGGATCTGGCTTGTCGTTTGCTTTAATGGGATGGGGCGTGGACACTATCGGTCTTGCCGGCTAGCTCGGCTGCGTATTTAACCGAGGGTGGTACTACGGATTTGATTTTTTGGTTTTTGTCATTGGGATTAAAAACATAATCCGCAGGGATGTTTAGATAGCGAGCCGCTTCTAGGGTAACGGCGTTAAAGACCGGACCGGCTACGGTATTGCCCCAGCGTCCATCGGTCTGAGGACTATCGATAACGGCGATGCATATCAATTGAGGATTGGATGCAGGCAGAAAGCCTATAAATGAGGCAATGGTGGCACCTGCAATATAACCACGTCCAGAGGCAGATACTTTTTGCGCCGTACCTGTCTTGCCCGCGACCCGGTAGCCAGGGACCTGACCGGCTATCTGCGTGCCTTCGGCAATGTTTTCGGCTAGGAGGCGTGAGACCAGTTTAGCGACTTCGGGCGAAATGACCCTGCGTTTCTTTGGTTCGACCCATTTTTCGGTGACATTGGTGCGTGGATCAAAAACACGGCGCACTATATGTGGTTGTACCCAAGTGCCATTATTGGCTACAGCGCCTACAGCGGCAATCAATTGCAAAGGCGTCACAGCGATGGCCCCCTGGCCAAAACCAGTGGTGGCCTGGTCGATGGGCTTCCAGGTTTTGTAGTTGGATAAGATGCCGCCGGACTCGCCAGGTAGACCAACGCCAGTCGGTTTACCAAAGCCAAACTCGGTAAGCTTGGTATGAAACTGTTTGGGAGTCATGGTCATACCGATGATGGCCGAAGCAATATTGGAAGAGTGAATGAAGAGCTCTTTGATGCCAATGCGGCCATATCCGCCATCATGGTTGCGGATTGTGCGATTGCCTACGGTGATAGAGCCCGAATCGTACCAGGTGGTATTGGGTTTGATGGCGCCGGTTTCGAGTCCTGAAGCTACAGTGAGGATCTTAAATGTAGATCCCGGCTGGTAGACGTCGACCATCGACCAGTTTTTCATCACTTCGTAGGCATATTTGTTGTAGTTGTTGGGGTCGAAAGGCGGATAGTTTGCCCAGGCTAGTATTTCGCCATTAGTAGGATCGGCCAGTATGACTGCTCCTTTAAGAGCAGATGAGTGTCTGCACATGGCGTTCAATTCTTTTTCTGCCAGATGCTGGAGATAGTTATCGATGGTCAATTGCACATGGCGACCAAGCGGTGGCGTGATGTCCCAGGATTGTTCTTTGTTTTTGCTGGGCATCAGGATCGTACGGCCCTGACCGTCGAGCTGCGGCTTTGGTATATCTCCGGTATCATTGAGCAGATTTTGCTCTGCTTGCTCGACCCCACCTTGTCCCTTGCCTTCGACATCGGTAAAGCCAAGGATGTGTCCGAGCATATGGCCTTCTGGATATTGTCTAAAGGGCTTAGAAACAATGTCTACGCCAGTCCAGTTGAGAGCCTGCAATTTGTCCACGGCTTCGCGATCGAGGTGGCGAGCGATAGTGACGACTGGATGGCGTGAGTTTAAAAGCTTGAGGATCTTTTCGTATGGCTCTCTAGTTATGCTTGCTAGTGTTTGAGCCGATTCTTCTTTTGATTGCTTTAGCAATTTTGTATGCACATAGATATCGTATCTGGTGGTATCAATGGCCAGGGGCAATCCTCGATTGTCGATAATCGCGCCTCTGTGCACCAGCATATTGTGCTGTTGTCTTTGTTTTTGGGCTTTTTCCACCAGGGAAGGGCCCTGGAGTATCTGCAAATAATAAAGTCTGCCAATGATGGCGAGGGCACCGAGGCCGAGAAACGTTTGCCACATGCGCAAACGAAATAGTGGTGACCTCGGCTTACGACGCTGCGATCGACTATTGTTTCTGACTAAAGTCGGGCGTTCTGGACGATCCATCAAATCTCGTGACAAGTATCGAGGACCTCAGCAAAAAAACAGGCAATATATCTTAATAGCTGGACATCAAGGGGAGATGGTGCTTAGCTGGTTTGAAGACTATCAATTTGGGAGCCGAAACTTCGGGGACTATCTTGACTTCTTCGGGGACTCTCAAACCGGACTTGCCGACGAGACCATCTTGCAATCCTTGATATGAAACGACCTTAAGCAAGTTAGAAGATAACTCGGAGTTTTGTTCGGATAGGCGAAGTACTTGCACTTGAGCCTTGCCGACCTTATTGCTATCAGCCACGTCAAAACCATAACCAAGGATGGCCACTCCGCACATGGCGATGAGTGCGGCCTGCAAGGCGCGATTGACTTGTACGAGGACGGGAGTCTTGCGTTGCTGGCGCTTGGCATCTCTCTGCTCGACCGTGACGAGGCGAGGTTTGTTTTGCTGAGGAGCTGCGTATACATAGGAACCAGCTGGCTCGCTTGCTCGACGTCTCGGGAG
>Ga0233423_10001114_pt1 | contig 13574 bp, 10 predicted proteins | sample Watercolumn_Mata_FD_180713 | JGI IMG/M metagenome (GOLD analysis project Ga0233423, IMG submission 180713) | Freshwater microbial communities from Lake Matano, South Sulawesi, Indonesia - Watercolumn_Matano_2014_112_MG | ecosystem: Environmental > Aquatic > Freshwater > Lake | place: Indonesia... | reverse complement strand
GCCCTGTACTTTGAAGGGGGCGAGCTGCCCCTGGGCGAGTACACGATTCCCCTGGGCGTGGCCGACGTCAAGCGCCCCGGCACGGACGTGACGATTGTGGCTTTCATGGCTATGGTGCCGCGCGCCCTTAGCGCCGCCGAGACCCTGGCCGCCGAGGGTATCAGCATGGAGGTCGTTGATCCCCGCACCCTCGTGCCGCTGGACATGGAAACGATTTTGGCCTCCGTGCGCAAGACCAAGCGGCTGCTCACCGTCGAGGAGGGTGCCCTCACCGGCGGCCTCGGCGCTGAGATTGCCGCTCGCGTGGCTAAAGAGGCTTTCGACTACCTGGATGCCCCCATCGAGCGCCTGGCCGGGCGCGACTGCCCCATCCCCTTCAGCCCACTGCTGGAGGAGGCGATGTATCCTAGCGAGGAGCAGATCGTGGCTACGGTCAGGCAGATGCTGGGGCGGGAGTAGTAATCAAACCTTGCGAAGGTTTCGAACCTTCGCAAGGTTAGGGCGTGGAGTAGAAGAACGATGGTCATTGAAGTAATCCTGCCCAAGATGGGGCTGGTGATGACGGAGGGGCGCATCCAGAAGTGGCTGCGCCACGAGGGGGACTTCGTGCGCGCCGGGGAGGCGCTCTTTGAAGTGGCCACGGACAAGGCCGTGGTGGAGGTGGCGGCCAGGGGCGATGGCGTGCTGCGGCGCATCCTGGTGCCGGAAGGCACCGTGGTACCCGTGGGCCGCGTGGTGGCCTTCCTCGCCGCCCCAGAGGAGGCTCTGCCGGAGATGCCGGCCGTAACCGCCGCGCCGCCTGCCGTCGCCCCGCCGCCCGTCGCCCCACCGCCGCAGCCGGCAGCCGTGGCCGGCGAGGGCGTGCGGGCCAGTCCCCTGGCCAGGCGCCTGGCCGCCGAGCGCGGCCTGGACCTGGCCCAGGTGCCCGGCAGCGGCCCCGGCGGGCGCATCACCGCCGAGGACGTGGAACGCTACCTGGCGGCCCTAGCCGCCGCCGCGCCTGCCCTGCCCGCCGAGCCCCGGCCCTTCCGCCGCGAGCCCCTGACGGCCATCCAGAGCATCACGGCGCAACGGGTCACCGAGGTGCAGCGGGTGCCCACGGCCACCCTCATCGTAGAGGTGGACGCCAGCGCCCTGGCCGAGGTCAAACAGCGTCTGGCGGCGGCCGCCCTGGAGGTCACCTACACTGATTTGCTGCTCAAGGCCGTGGCTCTGGCGCTGCAGCAGCACCCACTCCTGAACGCCAGCTTTGACGGTGACGCCGTCAAGCTGTTCCAGGTCATCAACGTCGGCTTGGCCGTGGCCGTCCCCAATGGGCTGGTAGTGCCTTCGCTGCCCGCAGCCGACCGCCAATCGCTGGCCGAGATCGCCGCCCTGCGGCGCGACCTGGTAGAGCGGGCCCGTGCCGGCAAGCTAACCCCCGACGAGTTGACGCGCGGCACGTTCTCGATCACCAATCTGGGCTCTTATGGGGTGGATCACTTCGCGCCAATCCTAAACCCGCCGGAGGCGGCCATCCTGGGCGTGGGCCAGGTGGCCGAGCGGGCGGTGGTGCGTGATGGCCAGGTGGTGCCCCGGCTGACCCTGCACTTGAGTCTCACCTTTGACCACCGGGTGCAGGATGGCGCTCCAGCCGCCCAGTTCTTGCAAACGCTGCGCCGCCTGCTAGAACACCCCACCTGGGCCACTGCCTGAGAACAGTAGGGGCGACCCTCATGGTTGCGCGTGTAGGGGGCGACCACCAGGGTCGCCCCCTACTGATCTTACTGGGCAACACGCAGAAACACAGGGTCTGGACCGACGGTGAGGCGCACGTAGCCGTCCACAGCACCATCATCGCCATCGTGGAGGGTAGTAGTGGCGCCTAGATGGTCGGTCTTCTGGACTGCCTGCGCCGGGATGCTCACCTGACGATGGGTGTCGGTCAGCGTCCAGACGGTGTACAGCTTGGGTTGGCCGCCTACGCCGGCGAAGAGATAGCCTTCCACGTCGGCGGTTGCACCTTCCTCCGGTAGCAGGAGACGCTGGTAAATCAGGCCCGCCAACTGATCGGTCAGCGTCAGCAGGGCCTGGTAGGATTGTCGCACGTTAGCGTAGTAATCCATGAAGCCGTTGGTGTACCCCGGATCGTGGTCACGGAAGGGGAACCAGATGACGAAGGGCATGTCGCCCATGGCCATAGCCTCAATGTACGGCTTGGCGACGTAGCGGGGCTGCAGGACGTGCTGCGGATCATCCATTCCCCAGTGTGATCCTTCGTAGGGCCAGCCGGTCTCCGTGACCACCATCGGCTTGACGACGTTGTGGGCGCGCATGGTCGCGCGTAGCTCATTAGCCTTGCCGTGCAACCCAGGAGCATTGAGGTCCCAGCGCCAGCGGAAGCACGGGTAATAGTGAAAGCTCAGGATGTCGAAGTAGTTGCCGCCGCCCAGGGCCAGCAAGTCGGACAGGAAGCTGCGGGCGAAGGGGCCGGGGCTAGGGTTAGTGTCCTCGGTGAACCAGTCGTAGGCCAGGCCGCCGAGGAGCACCTGGGCCTGCGGGTCAATGGATTTGATCGTGGTGTAGGCGGCTTGCAGAATCCGCAAGTAGCCAGCGGCATCGTGGCCCCAGTAGCCCCACCAGTCGAGTTGGGCATACATGAGCCAGGTGTTGTCCGGCTCGTTGTAGATTTCCCAGTACTTGACGTTGTAGGGCGGGTCCTTGTAACGGCTGACCGTCGCCGCCACGAACTCCGTGAACTCGCTCAGGGGCACCTTGTCAATGTTGCCGCCGGGCAGTGTGGCTGCCCAGGAGGGGTTGTAGAGCAGGATGGCGACGTTTTTGAAACCGGCGTTGCCGGCGGCCTGCAGGCGAGCGTCGTAGTCTGCCCAGTGGTAGTATTCTGGCGTGGTATTCGCCGGCTCCACGTCGGCCCACATGATGCGGGTGTGCATCCAGCGCATGCCGGCAGTCTGGGCGTAATTGATGGTTTGGGTATCGGTGAGGAACACCTCCAGGTGCATGCCGTAGACCGGCATTGCCGGGGGTGTGTACATGAGGATGGGCAGGTAGGCCAGAACTTGGGTCGGCGTTACCGTTGCTGTGGGGGTGGGAGTAGACGCCTCCACGGTGGGGGTGGCGGTCGCTGTGGCCGTTGGCGTGGTGGTAGGAGTCTCCGGCGCAAGCGTAGGGGTCGGTGTGTCATCGGCGGCGAGGCTGGAGGCGGCGGCGGAGGGCGGGCGCATGGCGGCTCGCTGCTCGCTACCGGCCGGGCTGGGGGCCGCCGGCCAGGGCAGGGCCAACCACGGCAGGCCCAGCAGAACAACCACCGCCAACCCGATAACTACAAGGAGCACGCCAGGCCACCAGCGGAAGTTACGGCTCATGATAGCACCTCCGGTTTGTGCAGTTTGCGATTGACAGCATCAGTAGATCACAATTCGGGTTCGTAGTGCGCACTTGTAGTGCGCTTTTAGGCGCTCAAGCGCCCACTACGAGCCAGATTCGTGATTTACCTGAGTATAGCACATCATGTCCCGCTCTGCTGGACAAATACCTGACTGTTAGCTGACAAGTTTCTGGCCATATTCTACCAGGGAGCGCATCACCTTAGCGACCTGTAGTGACGATTTTAATCGTCGTTCCCGCGGCACGGCGACTCAAGTCGCTACTACGTCCGCGCATAACGCCTCGTGGGGCAGCTTTGGGCCTGTCCCGAACTCGTGACGCTCTCTACACCGACCTTGACCTGCGTTGCGCTGTCATGGTATAATGCGCCTGGTACAATTCTCCCCCTAGCTCAACGGCAGAGCAGCGGACTTTTAATCCGTTGATCAGGGTTCGATTCCCTGGGGGGAGACCAGAAGGACAAGCGGCGTCGCCTGAGTTTAGGTGACGCCGTTTTGTATGATCAGAGAATCAGTGAGCAGGGAATCGGGGAATCAGGGCTCTCCTGATTTCCTGTCATCGCAGAAATCCGGCATCTGGGATGCCTTGCTCCTCCACTGCTCAGGGAATCAGGGAGCAGGGAATCGGGGAATCAGGGCTATCCTGATTCCCTGTCATCGCAGAAATCCGGCATCAGGATGCCTTGCGCCTCCACACAAGAAATTCGGCATCAGGGGATGCCTTACTCCTCCGCGCAAGTAGAGCAGGCGTCTATGTCCGCCTCAGCCACAGCAACAAATCGGCAGCTAAGAAAAGCCGCCATGCGCGGCGAAAATCTGCAATCTCCAATCTCCAATCTCTAATCACTACCGCAAAAACCCCGCCAGCGGCCCGCTCATCCGGCCAGAGGCCATCTGCTTCATCAGTTTTTGCATCTGGCGGAACTGGTTGATGAGCTGGTTGACCTGCTGGGGCGTCGTCCCGCTGCCCCGGGCGATGCGGCGCTTGCGGCTGCCGTCCAGGATGTGCGGGTTCTGTCGCTCCTCTGGCGTCATGGAGCGAATGATGGCCTCCACGTGCTTGAGCTGCTTGTCGGTCAGGGCCTCGTCGAAGCCGGGCGTCTTGGCCACGTGGCCGAATCCCGGCACCATCTCCAGAATCTGGCTCAACGGCCCCATCTTCTTCACCTGCTGAAGCTGCTCCAGGAAATCCTCCAGGTCGAACGTCGCCTGGCGTAGCTTCTCCTCCAGCAGCTTGGCCTGCTTCTCGTCGAAGGCGGCCTCGGCTTTCTCGATCAGGGAGAGCATGTCCCCCATGCCCAGGATGCGGGAGGCCAGGCGATCAGGGTAGAACGGCTCCAGGGCGTCCGTCTTCTCCCCCATGCCGAGGAACTTGATCGGCACGCCGGTGACCGAGCGGATAGAGAGCGCCGCGCCACCGCGGGCGTCGCCGTCCACTTTGGTGAGAATGAGGCCCGTCAGCCCCACGCGCCGATGGAACTCCTCGGCTACGCGCACGGCGTCCTGGCCGGTCATGGCGTCCACCACCAGCAGCACCTCGCCGGGTGCTGTCTGGCGCTTTACCTGCTCCAGCTCGCCCATCATCTCCTCGTCAACGTGCAGACGACCGGCGGTGTCCAGGAGGACTACGCTGGCCGCCAGCTCCTTCGCCCGCTTGACGGCGTTGCGGCAGACGGTCGGCGCCGGCGTCTTCGTCCCTTCGCTGTGCACGGGGATGTCGAGCTGGCGGCCCAGGGTGACGATCTGGTCCACGGCGGCGGGGCGCTTCAGGTCGGCGGCGACCAGGAGCGGGCGCTGGCCTTGCTTCTTCAGTTGCAGGGCCAGCTTGGCGGCGGTGGTGGTCTTGCCGGAGCCTTGCAGGCCCACCAGCATGACCACCGCCGGCTGGCCATCCAGGTTGATCTTGGCCTGGCCGCCGCCCAGGGTGGCGATCAGCTCCTCGTTGACGATTTTGATGACCTGCTGGGCCGGGGTGAGGCTCTGCCGTACCTCCACGCCGACGGCGCGCTCCCGCACGCGGCCGAGGAATTCCTTGACCACGCGGAAGTTGACGTCGGCCTCCAGCAGGGCCAGGCGCACCTCGCGCAGGGCCTCGTCCACGTCCTTCTCCGTGAGCACGCCCTTGCCGCGCAGCTTCTTGAAGATGCCCTGTAGTCGCTCGGAAAGACTCTCGAACAAGATAACCCTCCTGACAAAATCAGCAAATCACAATCAACCACTTGCTGATTTGCTGATTTGAGATTTGTCTTGATACGCCTGCGGCACGTAGGGCGGCAGCTTCTTCTCGGCGAAGAGGGGCCGCAGGCGGGCGAAGCGCTGGCGCCCGTCCACCAGGGGCACGCTGGGCCAGTCCTCGCCGATGAGCGGGCGAGCGTAGCGCACGAAGTCGTCGGTCACATCCAGGCGGCTGGGGGCGATCCAGGCGGGCGGGAAGGCTCGCTCCGAGTTGGCCACCAGCTCCAGGGGCACCTTGTCGTAGCGCACACGATAGAGAGCGCCAGGCTCTCGTAAAATAGTGGCCATGTAGCCGGAGCCGTCCTCCAAGGCCACGTGTACGGCCTTCTGCCCCACCTGGTAGGCCTCCTCCAGGTCCACGGTGGAGGCGTAGATGACGTTGTGCCGCTGATCGGTGCCGGGGACGTTGGCCCGCGCCGCGCCGCGGGCACGCAGGCCCACCTGGTTCAGGTGGTTGACCACGATCTGGGCCACGGTCAGCTCGCTGGCCGAGAACTGCACGTGGCCGAAGGCGTCTCGCCGCTCGCCGATGTCGCCGACTTTGAAACCCTCGCTGATGACCACAAGGACGCGATTTGTGCGCGCCAACTGATCGTTCACGCGGTCGGCTAAATCGTCCAGAGTCAGGCCGGACTCCGCCAGGTAGATCTGTAGGGGCAGCTCGCGCTCGGGGTCGGCCAGGCGGGCGGCGGCGGGGATGAAGCCGATGCGCCGCCCCATGGCCTGGATGACCAGCACGGGATCGGCGGGCCAGGAGCCTTCATTCTCCTGGTTGGCGTTCTGAATGTTGAGCGCCCAGTAGCGGGCCACGGAGCCGTAGCCGGGGGTGTGGTCAATGAGCTTGAACTCGCTGTCGCCCACGTCATTATCAACGGTCTTGGGGACGCCGGTGGCCACTAAGTCCAGGCCGCGCTCCTGGGCCAGCCGGCCGATCTTATGTGCCGTGTCCATGCTGTCGTTCCCGCCAATGTAGAAGAAGTAGCCGACGTTGTGGGCCTGGAACACGGCGATGACACGCGCGAAGTCTGCGCTCTGCGCCGCCTTGAGCTTGTAGCGACAGGTGCCCACGCCGCCAGCGGCCGGCGTGGTGCGCAGCAGGGCGATTTCTTCCGGCTCCTGCGCCGAGAGGTCGAGCAGTTCTTCTTGCAGGATGCCCTCAATGCCGTGCCGGCCGCCGTACACCGTGCCGAAGTGTTCCGGCAGCGCCCGGCAGGTCTCGATGATGCCGCGCAGGGAATTATTAATCACCGGCGACGGCCCACCAGATTGGGCGACGAGGACGTTGCGGGGGGTGGTCATGGTGGTCTCCTTTATGTCAAGCGCATAAGCACAAGGGTAGACAAGGAGACAAGTAAACAAGTAGACAAGGAAGTAGCAGGTAGCAAGTAGCAGGTAGCAGGGCCCTTGTCTACTGTTTCCTTGTCTACTCGTCTACTTTTCCCTTGTCTACTTCGTCCTTGTCTACTTGTCTACTTTCATACCCATTCCGTATGGAACACGCCTTCTTTGTCTATGCGCCGATAGGTGTGCGCCCCGAAGTAGTCACGTTGGGCCTGGGTGAGGTTAGCGGGCAGGCGGGCGCTGCGATAGGCGTCGTAGTAGGCCAGGGAGGCGCTCATGGCCAGACAGGGGATGCCCAGCCTCACCGCCGTTTGCACCACGCGGCGCCAGGCCGCCTGGCGGCTCTGCACCGCCTCCTTGAACTCCGGGTCGAGGAGCAGATTGGCGAGATCGGCGTTACGCGCAAAGGCCAGGCGAATCTTGTCCAGAAACTGCGCCCGAATGATGCAGCCCGCTCGCCAGATGCGCGCCAGGTCGCCCAGGTGCAGGTTATAGCCGTACTCCGCCGAGGCCGCTCGGAGCAGGGCCATGCCCTGGGCGTAGGAGCAGATCTTGCTGGCGTAGAGCGCCGCCCGCACTGCCTGGACGAGCTGCTGGCGGTCGCCGCGGTAGCGGGCCGTCGGGCCATGTAGCACCTTCGCCGCCGCTACGCGCTCTGCTTTGTAGGCCGAGACGATGCGGCTCTCCACGGCGGCATTGATCGTGGGGATAGGGGCGCCCAGGTCGAGGGCGTTCTGGCTGGTCCACTTGCCGGTGCCTTTCTGCTGCGCCTCGTCCAGGATCAGGTTCACCAGCGGCTGGCCGGTGTCGGGGTCAAGCCGGGCGAAGATGTCCGCCGTGATGCCGATGAGGTAGGACGATAGCTCACCTTGGTTCCACGCGGCGAAGACCTGGTGCAGCTCGCCGGCGGTCAGGCCGGCGCCCCGGCTGAGGATGTCGTAGCTCTCGGCGATGAGCTGCATGTCGCCGTACTCAATGCCGTTGTGCACCATCTTGACGTAGTGGCCGGCGCCGCGCGGGCCGATGTAGGCGACGCAGGGATCGCCGTCCGGGGCGCGGGCGGCGATGGCCCGGAAGACCGGCTCGATTTGCTCGTAGCCCTCTTTCGGGCCGCCGGGCATGAGGCTGGGGCCGTGCAGCGCCCCCTCCTCGCCGCCGGAGACGCCGGAACCGATGTAGTGCAGGCCCAACGCCGCCAGGTCCTTGCTGCGGCGCTCGGTGTCCATGAAAAACGAGTTGCCGCCGTCAATGACCACGTCGCCCGGCTCCAGGTGCGGCTTGAGCTGGGCGATAACCTCGTCCACGGGCGAGCCGGCCTGCACCGTGATCATGATGCGCCGCGGTCGCTCCAGGGCGGCCACGAACTCCGGGATGGTGTAGGTGGGCACGAGGCGCTTGCCTGCCCCTCGACCCTCCACGAAGGCTTTAGTGCGCTCGCCGGTGCGGTTGTACACGGCCAGGGAGAAGCCCCTGCTCTCGATATTGAGCGCCAGGTTCTCGCCCATCACGGCCAGGCCGATGAGGCCGAATTGTTGCTTGTTCATGTGTCCTCCTGATTATTGGACGGATTATTGGACGCGGACGAACGCGGAGGAACGCGGAAAAATTATAGAATTGTCCGGGTTCGTCCACGACAATCCACGTTCCATTCCAGTGCCACAAAGCCACAGTAGTTGCGTTGAGGCTGTTGGTAGGACGCGGACGAACGCGGAAGGTAACCGTTCAGATGGGTGTCAATTTTACCGCCGAGAACGCTGAGAACGCAGAGAAATTGAAGAAAAACCGGCGCCAAGCCCCTTTTGCGGGCTTGTGAAGTGTTCAACATGTTAGCGAACACCACAAAAATCCGAGAATTTGCTCATCTCGGCGTCCTCAGCGACCTCTGCGGTGAAAAATCCATGACCAACTGAACGGTTACCGCGGAAGAACGCGGAAAGACAGAATTGTCCGGGTTCGTCCACGGCAATCCGCGTTCCATCCCAATGCGACAAAGGCATGGTGGTAGCAGTGAGGTTGTTTCATAGGACGCGGACGAACGCGGAGGAACGCGGAAATTTTAAGGGTTTTGCACCCAGGTGGCAGTTGCCTTGCGAGTGTTGTCATAGGCGCGGCGTTTGAAGTTGGGCTGGGGGCCGAAGTTGAGTAGTAGGCCTACCTCGTAGGGCGTCGCCCTCAAGTAGTTGAGCAGTTGGGCCTCGTGCTCTTCGGCCAGAATACGGACGGCCTTGATCTCCACGATGACCACACCGGCTACGAGCAGGTCAGCAAGGTACTCCCCTACAACTTCACCAGCGTAGTACACGGCAATCTTGGCCTGCTGGACGACCTGCAGCCCCATCTTACGCAACTCAATAGTCAGGGCATTCACGTAGACCTCCTCCAGGAAGCCGTACCCCAACACGTGATAGACCGTGTAGAATGCCTTGAGGATCTGCTCGGTCACATCCCGGTGTTTTAGGTCCACGCCCTCTTCCCTAAATCTAATTTATCTGTCCGCGTGCTTCCGCGTTAGTCCGCGTCCCGTTCCTGGTCTTTCACGCGGTAGAGCATTTCTCCAGCCTTGGGCACCACCAGGATGCCCTCGTCTTCTCGTCCCTCCCACTCGTCCACGTCAATGCTGGCGGGATCCAGGTAGCCCAGATTGAGGCGGCGGCAACGCTCCGCCGGGATGCCGGTGGCCAGGGTCACCTGGATGCGCGGGCGCTCGACGCCGGTGGCCGGATCGTAGGTGCCCACGCCGCGCAGGTGGGTGGAGTGGGCCAGGACGCCACCGGGATGATGCCGGAACTTCTCCCACTGCGCCAGGAAGTAGTCGCGGCAGTGATAGCCAATCTGGTCAATGATCCGGCCGTGGGTGTAGCTCACCTCCGTGATGTGCGGAGCGTAGATCACCACCTCGCCGCCGTCGGCGATGGCCGGTTCCAGCTTGTACATGCCTTTGGCCGCCGTCCACAGGTCGTCGTACATGGCTGGCATGATGGAGAGCACCCGCTGGAACGGCTTGTCCACGTAGACGATGTGCCGCTTGGCCGAGAGGTCGGCGGCGGCGCTGAAGGCCTCCTCCGGCGAGCCGACATAGAGACCAGCCAGGCCGATTTCCGATTTCCGATTTCCGATTTTCGATTGACGATTGACGTTTGACGTTTGACTATCAACGACCAGGCTGAAGCAGAGCTTGGGCAGGGGGATGAACGAGGCGGCGCGGTCAATGACCTGCCGCATCGGGGTGTGCTTGGTGCCGATGATGGCCATGCTGGTGAGCATCGCCCCCAGCCAGTGGGTGAAGTTGATGATCTCCGGCCCGGCGATGCCGGGGAAGAAGTACTTGTTGCCGCCGGAGAAGCCCACCACCTCGTGCGGGAAGGTCGGCCCGCAGATGATGAGCTGATCGTAGTTGAAGATAAGCTTATTCAGAGCGACGTGGATTGGCTGGGCAAGAAGGCCACGGAACGTGTTGCGTGTTGCGTGTTGCGTGAGGATATTGCGCAGTTCGTTTTCAGTAATCGTGCCGATGGTGGTGAAGGTTTCGGGCAGGTCCCAGCGATGGTTGAAGAGGTGCACGTCGGAGTATTGCGTGTGCCGTTCCGTGGCGGTGATGCCCACCAGTCGGCACAGCGCCTCCTCGCTCAGGGGCTGGTGCGTGCCCAGGGCCACCAGGTAGTCCAGCGCCGCCACGCGCTCGGCCAGCAGCTCGTGGAACAGCCGGAAGAAGAGCGGGATGGGCGCCGTGCGCGTGGCGTCGGGGATGATGACCAGGACGCGCTTACCCTGCAGTGGCAAATCTGCCAGGGCGCGGGTGGTCAGGGAGCGGATGTCGTCTTCAGTGAGAAAACCGGTTTCACTACCGTGTCCAAGCATTGTTGCATGAGTAGACAAGTAAACAAGTAGACAAGGAACCAGTAGACAAGGAACCAGTAGACAAGGAACAAGGAACTTGCTACCTGCCTACTTGCTACTTGTGTACTTCTCTCCTTCCTCCGCCAACAGGCTCAAGAATGCGGCCGGGGAGACGATCTGGATGCCCCGGTATTCCCCCAGCTTCTGGAGGTGTTCGTCGCCGCTGACGATGTAGCGGGCTGCGGCGGTCAGGGCACAGGCCACGTATTTGTCGTCGGTGGGATCGTCAGCTACCACTGGTATTGCTGGTTCATCAGGAACGATGATGGCCGCAGCGACCAGTTCGGCCAGAAAGGCATCCACTCGCTCCGCCTCCCAGCCATGCTTGCTCTGCAGACGCGGATAAAGCAAGACCTGGTGGATTTCGGCGATGATAGATGGAGAGAGAACAAGGTCAAATCGTCTACCTCGCCAGGCCTGCAAGACCTGGGCTGGGTGTCCCACCGGCACCAAGACGGCGCTGACGAACTGGTTGGTGTCCAGGACGACCCTCATCGCGCCGCCCTGCCCGCTGCTTTTTTGCTGGCCGATGCCGCCGCGGTGATCGCCTCGGCCAACTCGGCTACGGGGACCTGGCGGGTGCGTTCCTGCACCTGGTCAATGAGGGCGAAGAACTGCTCGCGGCGCATCTGCCACTGGCGATACTGCTCAATGGGGATCACGGCAGCCATGGGGCGGTTGGCGCGCTCAATGATGAAGGAGTTCCCCTGATAGTAGGCCTCCTCCAGCATCTGGCCCAGATTCTGCCGTGCAGCTACGGCATTGATGACCTTTTCCATCGGTTTCCACTCCAACAATTGATATGGTTGATATGACCACATCAATTATCGCACAATGCAGGCGGGTTGTCAAGCACGATGTTCCATGTTCCAGGTTCCACGTTCCATGTTCTACTGTCATTGCGAGAATTCCATACCGCCTCGGCGGTATGCGCAAGGACAGAAACTGTCATGCTGAGCGCAGCGAAGCATCTCAGCCCATGCGGGGGCGAGACTCTTCGCTGCGCTCAGAGTGACAAAGGCTGAAGTTTCTGAGCAGCGCAGAAGCCGCAGCCCTGAGCCGCAGCGAAGGGGAAGCAATCTCTGTGTTGCGCCACGAGAGAGATTGCTTCGCCCCGATACTTCCATCTTCAGTGATGTATCGGGGCTTCGTCGCATCCCTTCGCTGCCCTTCCGCTTCACTCAGGGCCAACGAAGGGATGCTCCTCTGAAGCGCCATCACGCCCGCCGTTTCGGGAAGTAAGGCGTGATGGCGCTTCATCGCAATGACCCCAAAATGGCAACTTGAAACTTGGAACTTGGAACTTACCTCCTCCACGGCGGCGCTTCGGGCAGGAGCTTCTCAAACTCGGCGATGAGGGCGGCCTCGTAGGCGCCAGCGAACTCGCCCGCCAGGAACTTGGCCATGCCTTCCTTGTAGAAGCGCTCCCAGGACCTGTCCTCGTCGCCGGGGTTGATGGGGAAGAAGAGAGCGCCATTGGCCTGCGCTGCTTGCAGATCGCCCAGCGCATCGCCGATCATCAGGATGTGTGCGGGCGGGTACTTGCCTTTGGCGGCGAACTGCAGGTGCTCTTTCTTGCTGCCCATCTCCTGCCCGGCGATGACGCGGGCGTAGGGGGCGATGTCGTGCTCCTGCCACTCCCGCACCAGGGCCTCGCCCGGCGTGGCCGAGACGACGATGATGTCGGCCACCTTCGCCAGTGCTTCCAGGCTCTCGCGCACGTAGGGGAAAGGCGGCACACCCTTGACCATCTCCTCGATCGTGCGATTGACCGCCTCGCTCCAGGCCAGGGCCTGGGTCAGCTCCGCATCGCCGCTCTTCTGCACCAGCTCCTTGAGGGCCGGGTTGCCCAGGGGCAGACCCGACTTGATGAACTCCTGGATCTTCGCCCCCTGCGGGATGGCGGCGTGGCGCTGCTGCACCTCCGGCCGCTGGCGCAGCAGCTCGAAGGTCATGATCAGCGCCGGCCAGCGATTGATGCCCCGCCACTTGGAGTACAGGTTGACGAACTCCGCCGCCTCCCGCGCATACTTGGACACCGGCTGCAGGCCCCAGTAGCGGATGATGTTGGGGATGAAGCACTCCTTGTGCTTGATCTCCATCGTGTCAAAGGCGCAGCCATCCGAATCAATGCCCACGAAGAAGGCGTGTTGCGGCTGCATCTCCCGCAGGGGCCTGGCTGCTTCGTAGACGTCAGGCACGATAGTCCTCCTTGAGTTGAGGTAGATAGGTAGACAAGTAGGCAAGTAGACAAGGAGAAAGTAGACAAGGGACTTGCTACTTGTCTACTTGCTACTTGCTACTTGGGTACTTGTCTACTCTGAGCCCTACACTCCACTATAGGCGTTGAACCCCCCATCCACCAGCACGACGATGCCGTGCACGAAGGCTGCGCCAGGCGAGAGCAGCCACAGCACCGTGCTGATCAGCTCCTCGGGCTCACCAAAGCGGCCCAGGGGCGTGTGGGCGATGATGCTCTGGCCGCGCGGGGTCAAGCCGCCAGTCTCCTTGTCCGTGAGCAGGAAGCGGTTCTGCTCCGTGAGGAAGAAGCCGGGGGCGATGGCGTTCACCCGGATGCGCGGCGAGTAGTTCTGCGACAGGTGCACGGCCAGCCATTGGGTGAAGTTGCTCACCGCGCCCTTGGCCGCCGAGTAGGCCGGGATGCGGGTCAGCGGCCGGAAGGCGTTGATGCTGGCGATGTTCAGGATCGCCCCC
>Ga0233423_10001113_pt1 | contig 13582 bp, 8 predicted proteins | sample Watercolumn_Mata_FD_180713 | JGI IMG/M metagenome (GOLD analysis project Ga0233423, IMG submission 180713) | Freshwater microbial communities from Lake Matano, South Sulawesi, Indonesia - Watercolumn_Matano_2014_112_MG | ecosystem: Environmental > Aquatic > Freshwater > Lake | place: Indonesia... | reverse complement strand
GGATATTATCAGGTATCTGGGAAATGCAGGAATAATGCCAACAGCTATGATCGATCTTTCCGATGGATTATCCTCCGACCTGCTCCATATCTGCAGGCAATCCGGAAAAGGATGCCGTATATACCAGGACAAGATACCCATTGACAGGGAGACGGCAAGGCTGGCTGGTGAAATGAATATTGAACCGTTCCTATGCGCCCTTAACGGGGGAGAGGATTATGAACTGCTCTTCACTGCATCGCTTCATGACTATGAAAAACTGGCATGTATAAAGGATATTCACATCATCGGTCACATGACACCTCCTGATGCCGGAACCGCATTCATAACTTCAGAAGGCAACCAGATTGTCCTGCAACCACATGGCTGGAACGCACTTCGGTAAAACTCATCCGATGGATTCGATCCGATGGATTCGATCCGATGGATTTGATCCGATCGAAAAAAGGATAGGTCAGGAAGCCTGGTAGTTGTATTTGTCAGTAGTCCCTTTATCCAGGGCTTTGATGATACCTCTCTGGGATCCCTTTATAAAACTGACTATCTCCTCCTTCTCCTGGCTGGGTTCAAAGGTTTTTTCAATGTGCTCGATGGACTGGGAGGTGTTCATTTTCTCCTGGTAAATAATCCTGTATATCTCATGGATATTGTCAATCACTTCCTTGGCAAATTCTCTTCTTTTAAGTCCGATGAAATTAATTCCCTGATATACGACTGGTATACCAGCCACGCGCAGGAATGGTGGTATATCAGATAAGACTCCGCTCATTCCTGAGATCATCACATGTTTTCCTATACGGCAGAACTGGTGGATAAAGCATCCTCCTCCTATAATAGCCCAGTCATCAATAAGCACTTCTCCACCAACCTGAACTGCATTGGAAAGGATACAGTTATTGCCAATGACACAATCATGTGCAATATGGGTATAGGCCATAAGAAGCGTGTTGCTGCCAATGATTGTTTTTCCCTTTGTTTTTGTTCCCCTGTTTACAGTTACAAATTCACGGACAGTAGTGTTATCCCCTATTTCAGCAGTACTTTGTTCGCCTGCAAATTTCATATCCTGAGGAATACCGCTGATAACTGCACCCGGGAAGATCCTGCAATTTTTTCCTATCCTGGCCCCATCCATGATAACAGCATTTGATCCGATCCACGATCCCTCACCTATAACCACATCTTTTTGGATAGATGCAAACGGATCGATTACTACATTTTTACCGATCCTGGCTTCAGGATGGATATTTGCAAGTGGCTGATTCATGACACTATTATACTTTAACTATCTGTGCCAGCAGATCTCCTTCTGCTGCCAGATCTTCACCAACAAAAACCTGACAAAACATATGTGCAAGTCCTCGGCGAATAGGTTCAAGCAGGTTGCACTTAATAAGCAATGTGTCACCTGGCACAACCTTCCTCTTAAACCTGGCATTTTCTATTCTAAGAAAATAAGTACTGTATTTTTCAGGATCCGGAACGGTATTTAATACAAGTATACCTCCTACCTGGGCCATTGCTTCCACCTGCAAAACCGCAGGCATTATTGGCTCATCAGGAAAATGGCCCACAAAAAATCCCTCGTTAATGGTAACATTTTTTATTCCCACCACACTTTCCTGGTCCCTGTAAAGAATTTTATCCACCAGCAGAAAAGGAGGCCGGTGGGGCAACATTTTCATGATATCATTGATATCAAGGATGTGCCTGGTCAGGTCGTACTTAGGTGCTTTTTTTTTAATTCTATCCTTTTTGATTTGATCCCTGACCAACCTGGCAAACTGGTTGTTTGCAAAATGCCCCGGCCGGGTGGCAATGATTTTACCCTGTATCGGATGACCGATCAATGCCATATCACCTATAAAATCAAGCAGTTTATGCCTTGCCGCTTCATTGCTATAGTTAAGTTTGACATTATTAAGGATACCTTCCGGCTGCACCTTGATTTTGGGTTTATGGAACAGTTCTGCAAGCCTGTCCAGTTCCTGTTGGGTGATTGTTTTATCGATTATTACGATAGCATTGTTGATATCGCCTCCCTTGATCAGATTGTTTTTCAGAAGGAACTCAAGCTCATGCAGGAAAACAAATGTGCGTGCCCGACCAATCTCTTCAACAAAGTTATCCATGTTTTCCAGCAATGCATACTGGAATCCAAGCACTTTTGAGTTATAATCGATTTTAACGTCAATGCTTAATTTCTTATCAGGATATGCGATTATTTCAATACCGTTTTCCTGGTCAATATATTCAATTCTTTCCTCGATAACGAAAACAGATTTTTTTGCTTTAAGATCCTTAATGCCGGCTGACTGAATACCTTCAATAACCTGTATGGAACTCCCGTCAAGTATTGGTGCTTCAGGACCGTTAACGTTTATAATCACATTATCAATACCTAATCCTGTGAGGGCGGCAAGGGTATGTTCGACAGTCGCAACACGCACTCCATTTTCCTCGAGGGTAGTACCGCGTGAAGTATCGACCACATTTTCAGCAAATGCCCTGATAACCGGTTTATCCTTCAGGTCTGTCCTGATAAATCGAAGCCCTGTATTTTCCTCAGCTGGCAGAAAAGTCATTTCCACCTCCACACCGGTATGCAATCCGCGGCCAGTGAAAGTAACCGGTTTCTGGACAGTCCTCTGATTTTCAGTCATATTCAGTTCAAATGACAATTAAATCCCGCAATATACAAAAATATGTTTAAAGGTCTGTTCAGGGTATTTTATTTTTAAGCCGGACCAGGGAATACTCGTCAGCGAAAAATACTTAATGTATCAGAAATAAAATCAATTAGTTATGATTTTTCAGGAATGAGTTTTTTTATGTTCTTCGACCTCCCTTTTGAGCTGGTAAAGGTCCCTGAACATGGTGGGGAGGTTGACGAATATTGCATAGGCTCTTCTGGCAGACGAGATTTTCTGAACAGGTGTTCCGAGGTACATGCCACCCTTCTCCGCAATATTATTTGCTACTCCTGACTGGGCTCCTATTTTTATATCATCAGCAATGGATATATGCCCGTTAATGGCGACCTGTCCGCCAAACATACACCTGGCGCCAATCTTTGCTGACCCTGCAATACCTGACTGGGCAGCAATAACTGTATGTTCACCAATATCAACATTATGGGCAACCTGGATCAGATTATCCAGTTTCACTCCTTTCCTGATAAACGTTGAGCCCATAGTTGCCCTGTCAACCGATACATTTGACCCAAGCTCCACATCATCCTCAATGACTACGTTTCCCAGCTGGGGGATCTTCTTATACTCTCCGGTTTCCATACTTGCAAACCCAAAGCCGTCAGAGCCTATAACTGTTCCTGCATGAATGATACAGCCTGATCCAATAATACAATCATGGTAAACCTTTACACCAGGATAAAGTGTAGTATTATCGCCGATCTTTGCATTTTCCCCGATATATACCTGCGGATATATCCTTGTATTATTACCAATCTGCACATTTCCGGAAATAACAGCGAAGTCTCCGATATAAAGGCCGGCGCCCAGTACAGCAGTCTTATCAATACTGCACAGAGAACTAATTCCTGATGATTTGGCTTTTGATTGTTCATATAGCTGAAGGAGTGCGGCAAACGCTTCGTAGGCATTGTCAACCCGAATCAATGTGGCAGATACCGGTTGTTTCAGTTGCAGGTCCTTGTTAATAAGGATAATCGATGATTTACTGGTATACAGATATTTTTCATATTTCGGATTTGCCAGGAAAGATAGGGTACCCGGCTCACCTTCTTCAATCTTGGTAACGTTATGAACTTTGACCTCTGCGTTTCCCTGAATTTCACCATGCAGGAATGCTGCAATCTGTGCGGCGGTAAATTCCATAATCTGATTATATGAGATAATGCCTCCTGGCATCATCAGGTTAGTAATTCCAATTCTTTAGGACAACATAAATAATACTTTTTTACCACTTTTGAAAGGACAGAAAGATCGAGCATATCAGATGCCTCAGCGATATCCTTTAGCCTTCCTCCGTGATATAATATCTGGATCTGTTCATCGTTCGAGCTATAGGTATTGTTACTTATTTCACCGGTGTGAACAAAATAACCGGTCTCTGCTTCAACAATCCCGTATTTACTTTGTGCAGCCAGCTGTAGTTTTTTTATCTGTCCCGGATCGGGCGGATTGTCTGTAATGGTCATTCTGTGTAGTTTTCTGTCTATCAGGCTTTTGCACAATATTGACAAAGTCCGGTCACCGTGGTTTTTCCAAACTTTAGCAGATGAAATAATGTTGTTATCATCGAGATTGGCAAAATGATCCAGTGCTGTACTATTATCAGTGGCTGGATTTTTTACTTCCCGGGTAAAATCATCTGCAGAAATATGATTATGAAGGAAATATCCGAGATCAGGATCGGCAAAAAGTTCACTTCCGTTGTCGCAAAGCTGTTTGGCCCTTTGCAGGATCTTAACCATCATCATTTCAGCAGCCAGGACAGCTTTATGCAGGTAAACCTGCCAGTACATCAGCCGCCTGGCGATGAGGAATTTCTCGATTGAATAAATACCCTTGGATTCAACAACCAGCTTATCATTGATTACATTGAGCATTTTAATGATCCTGTCAGATCCGATAACACCTTCGGTCACTCCTGTAAAAAAACTGTCCCTTTTCAGGTAGTCCATCCTGTCAACATCCAGCTGTCCGGCAACAAGCTGGTGGAGAAAATTCTTATGATAATCATTAGTGAAAATGCGCAAAGATAATTCAAGGTAACCTTTGAACTGCCTGTTTAGCCTATCCATAAAAATCAATGACAGCGCCTCATGACCGACACCTTCAATAATACTGTTTTCAAGAGCATGGGAAAAAGGTCCATGCCCAATGTCGTGCAGCAAAATGGCATTTACAGCTGCTTCAGCCTCGCTGCTGGTGATCTCCTGTCCCTTTGATCGCAAAACATCAATAGCCAGTCCCATAAGATGTGCTGCGCCCAGTGCGTGCTGAAATCGTGTGTGGCAGGCACCGGGATAAACATAACTGGTCAACCCGAGCTGCTTGATCCTTCTTAGCCTCTGAAACCAGGGGTGTTCTATCAGGTCAAAGGTGGAATTGAATGGGATGTTGATAAATCCGTGAACAGGATCGTTAATGATCTTCTTTTTATTTTCCGGATCGGATGGCACGCAATATATAAGAATATATGCGTAAAAATAAGACTATTTTGTGGAGGTACACCATTACCTGTTAATCTTTTATACTTTCCCGGCAACTGCAGTTTCAGCAGGAAGGACAGTTATAAGCCTGGTTATCAGTATTTTATTATTATTGCCTTAATATATGGATTATCATGATTTTGATAATTCGATGAATATTCCTATTTTTGCCGTTCGGATGATGGATGGTGTACTTAGGGGACGAGAGTCCCCTATTTTATTATTCATAAAATGATAGCAAAGGCCATTATATGGGAGCTGGTTGAAAAGTTGATCGAAGGAGAAACATTTTTCCTCGTCGATGTTTCGGTTACGCCTTCCAACAAAATCACCATTTTGGTTGACAGCCCGGAAGGAATTACGATCAATCAATGTGCCACCATAAGCAGAAAAATGGAGGAACTGCTTGACCGGAGTAAAGAAGATTTTGACCTGATGGTCTCGTCTCCAGGGCTGGATTCAGGTTTTAAGGTAATTCAGCAGTACCAGAAGAATATTGGTCGTGAACTGGAGATCATAATGAAAGATCAGTCAGTAACAAGAGGAATATTAAAACAGGTCGGAAAGAACGAAATTATTATTGAAACACCATTGAAAGAATCAGGTAAGGGGAAGTTGAAAGAAGCACCTGGTATAGCAGAACAGAAGATATTGCTAAATAACATAAAGACGGCAAAAGTCAGAATAATATTTTAATAACGATAGAGATGGATAACCTTAATTTGATCGACAATTTTTCAGAATTCAAGGAATTGAAGAATATTGACCGTGCAACGATGATGACAGTACTGGAAGATGTATTCAGGAGCATGCTGATCAAGCGGTTTGGTTCGGATGAGAACTTTGACATCATCATCAATATTGATAAGGGTGATTTCGAGATATGGAGAAACAGGGAGATAGTCGAAGATAAGATGGTTCAGGACCCTAACCTTCAGATCTCACTAACTGAAGCAAAAAAGATTGATGAGGATTTTGAGGTAGGCGAGGAAGTTACAGATGAGGTAAAGCTCAATGACTTTGGCAGGCGTGCCATTCTGTCCTTGCGCCAGAACCTTACTTCCCGTATTCTGGATCTTGAAAAAAGCAACATTTTCGGCAAGTACAGGGACCGGATAGGGGAGATTGTCACAGGTGAAGTCTACCAGGTTTGGAAAAGAGAAATACTCATTCTTGATGATGAAGGCAATGAACTGATCCTTCCAAAATCTGAACAGATTCCTTCAGACTATTTCAGGAAAGGTGATACGATAAGGGCTGTTGTGATCAAGGTCGAGATGCGGAACAACACTCCGTTGATCTTGCTGTCGAGAACCTCACCAGTTTTTCTTGAAAGGCTCTTTGAACTGGAGGTTCCCGAGATTTTCGATGGTCTGATAACTATTAAAAGGATAGTAAGGGTTCCCGGTGAGCGGGCAAAGGTAGCAGTTGAATCCTACGATGAACGTATTGATCCGGTAGGCGCCTGTGTGGGCATGAAAGGCTCGAGGATACATGGCATTGTGCGGGAACTGAAAAACGAAAATATTGATGTAATCAATTTTACAACCAATATTCAGCTGTTTATTACCAGGGCGTTGAGTCCGGCAAAGATCAGCTCAATAAAAATACGTGAAGAAGATAAAAGAGCAGAAGTGTACCTTAAACCTAACGAAGTATCGCTGGCAATAGGTAAGGGCGGGCTTAATATAAGGTTGGCCAGCCAGCTGACAGGTTATGAGATTGATGTTTACAGGGAAGCAGTACAGGAAGATGATGAGGACGTGAATATCGAGGAATTTGCCGATGAAATTGAAAGCTGGATAATTGACGAGCTGAAAGCGATCGGATGTGATACTGCAAAAAGTGTTCTGGACCTGTCCATTGAAGATCTGGTTAAAAGGACCGATCTGGAAGAAGAAACCATTAAAGAGGTGACACAGATTCTTAGAGCAGAATTTGAGTAATTGCGCGGGATTATTGTATATTCGCAATTCGTTGCGTAGTTCATTTTGGATTATTAATACTGTTAAGTACCAGGCATGGAGGGTAAGGCAACAAGACTGAGTAAAATTGCAAGGGAGTTTAATGTAGGTATCAATACTATTGTTGAATTCCTTCATAAGAAGGGCTTTGATGTTGATCCAAATCCCAACACCAAGGTTACCGATGATATGTACGATATACTTATAGGGGAATACAGCAACGACATAAGTGCCAAGAAGGAATCGGAACGCCTCAGTCTGAAAACTTTACGTGAAAAAAGGGAAACAGTATCTATAAATGATATTGATCAGCATAAAACAGATATTGCTGAGGCAGAAGAAGAAGTGCTTATAAAAGATACCAGGGGTACTGCCAAGATTGAAATAACTGAAGAACATCCTGAGATTAAAATAGTCGGGAAAATTGACCTGGAAAAGAAACCTGCGAAAGATAAGGCAGTTGTGAAGGAACCAGAAGTTACAGAAAAAGTTGAAGAAGAAACTGTAACCAAAATACCTGTCACAGCAAAAGAGATTGTTCAAACGGAAGTTGACCTGAAGGTGGTCGGCAAGATTGATCTGGACTCGATGAACCAGCGTACCCGTCCGCCAAGAAAGACCAAAAAGGAAAAAGAAGAACAGAAGAAGGGAAAGGCAAAGAGTAAAGGTGAAGTGGAGGTGCCTGAAGAAACCACTGTTGTAGGAGAGCAGGATAAGAAACCGGTCCCGGAGACCCCCGAGGACGAAAATTTTATCAGAGCAGAAGTTGAAAAACTCGCAGGACTTACCGTTGTTGGAAAGATAGACCTTCCTGTTTCACCGCCCTCCAGGGACAGTGATATTGCATCAAAGAGGAAGAAACGTAAAAGAATAAGGAAAGATACCGAAAGGGTGGATATTCAGAAAAGGGGATTCAAAGAACAGCAAGAAGTACAAACCGATTACAAGAAAACCGGCAAGAAAAAGAAAAGATACGCCAAGGTTGAGGTAAATGAAGAAGATGTCCAGCGCCAGATAAAGGATACTCTGGCAAGGCTGACAAGCAGGGGGAAATCCAGAGCTGCAAGATACAGGCGGGAGAAAAGGGATGCTGCCAGCCAGAAAATGAAGGAGGTGGTTGAAAAGCAGGAACTGGAAAAGAATATACTCAAAGTTACAGAATTCGTCACTGTCAATGAACTGGCAAGCCTGATGAACATCCAGCCCACAGAGGTGATCGCCAAATGTATGGACCTGGGGCTTTTTGTTTCTATCAACCAGCGCCTGGATGCAGAAACACTGTCATTGGTGGCTGATGAATATGGCTATAAGGTAAACTTTGTCACCATTGACCTGCAGGAAAATATAGAAGAATACGAGGATGATCCTGAGGACCTTAAGCCACGACCACCGATTGTGACCGTTATGGGGCATGTGGACCATGGCAAAACCAAGCTGCTCGATCATATCCGCAAAACCAATGTCATTGCCGGTGAAGCCGGAGGTATCACCCAGCACATAGGAGCGTATAGTGTCAGCCTCGAAGGTGGAAAAGAAATAACTTTCCTGGACACACCCGGTCATGAAGCATTTACTGCCATGCGTTCCAGGGGTGCCCAGGCAACAGATGTAGCCATCATCGTTGTAGCAGCAGATGATGGCGTAATGCCTCAGACAGTTGAGGCCATAAACCATGCACAGGCTGCAGGTGTGCCAATCGTATTTGCCATCAACAAAGTAGATAAACCAACAGCGAATCCCGAAAAGATTAAGGAAGAGCTGAGCAAAATGAACTTCCTCGTTGAAGATTGGGGAGGGAAATATCAGTCGCAGGAAATTTCAGCCAAGAACGGACTGAATATTGAGGAACTGCTGGAAAAAGTATTGCTTGAAGCAGAAATGCTTGATCTCAAAGCCAATCCAGACAGGCCTGCAATAGGTACCGTTATTGAGTCCTCGCTGGATAAGGGCAGGGGATATGTGGCAACCGTACTGGTACAAAACGGGACCATTAATAATGGTGATGTGGTACTCGCCGGCACCTATTATGGGCATGTTAAAGCCATGTATAATGAGAGAGGTAAAAAGATCAATGAGGCGGGTCCGGCAACACCTGTTCTGCTTCTTGGCCTGAACGGAGCACCTCAGGCCGGCGACCATTTCAGGGTAATGGACACTGATAAAGAGGCCAAGGAAATTGCTACCAAACGGGAACAGCTGCAGCGGGAACAGGAAGTGAGGACACAGAAACATATAACACTTGATGAAATTGGCAGGCGTATTGCAATAGGCAATTTCCAGGAGCTGAACCTGATCATTAAGGGTGACGTGGATGGATCAATTGAAGCACTGACAGATTCACTGGTTAAGCTTTCAACTGAAGAGATTCAGGTCAGGGTGATACATAAAGCTGTAGGACAGATCAAGGATTCAGACGTGATGCTGGCAGCTGCATCAAATGCTATCATCGTGGGTTTCCAGGTACGACCATCCATGGGTGCCCGTAAACTTGCTGAGAAGGAGGAAATAGATATCCGCATTTATTCTGTGATCTATGATGCTATCGAAGAGATAAAAGCTGCCATGGAAGGTATGCTTTCCCCGGAGATCAAGGAAGAGGTCACCGCAACTGCAGAGGTCAAGGAGGTTTATAAGATTACCAAGGTTGGAACGGTTGCAGGATGTATCATTAAGGATGGGAAAATGCAAAGAAATACAAAGGTGCGGGTGATCAGGGATGGCATCGTTGTGTACACCAGACAGTTGGGCTCACTGAAACGGTTTAAGGAAGATGTCAAAGAAGTGACCTCAGGCTACGAATGCGGCCTGAATATTGAAAACTTCAATGATATTAAAGCAGGGGACATCATTGAAGGATACCTGGATGTGGAAGTGAAGAAAAAATTATAATGTGATCTATAAAAAAAGGCTGCCGCGGCAGCCTTTTTTTATGCGTGGATAAGCTCTTTATATTGAGCCGGCGTTAGCAGATTATTGAGTTCGGCTGCATCTGACAGCCTGATCCTGATCATCCATCCCTCCCCGTACGGATCCTTATTTACCAGCTCAGCCTCGTTTTCAAGCCGTGCATTAAATTCCAGTACTTCCCCGCCTAAAGGCATGAACATATCGGATACCGTTTTTACTGCTTCAATTGTGCCGAAGACTTCGCCCTTACCGAGTGTATCCCCAATCGTTTCTACCTCGATAAAAACTATATCCCCCAGCTCACCCTGAGCATATTCAGTTATTCCGACAACGGCTTCCTCTCCGGTTACACGAATCCATTCGTGCTGTTCGGTGAATCTGAGATTTTCAGGTATGTTCATAATTGTTAAACTTTTTTGGTGGAAATATACCCCATCGGATGGATCCATCCGATGTTTTACACACTTTCAAATATAACTATATTTTATAAACCGGGAAAAACGCCGGAAAGGATTCCTGCAATTTTATTGTACCAGCGTGAATCTCAGGCTGAATCCTATATTTGTGTTGGCAGTCGGATAGGAAAGTGACACAAACGGGGTATTGACAACCCGGTCGAAAAACAGGCGCAGGTTGAAGCGGTCACTTAATACATAATCAAAGGAGATATTTATCTTAATTGCCCTTTGTCCGGCCTGTATCTGATCCACATCCTCTGCCAGCTTCCGTATGATGGTCCGGTTATCCCTGACCGACACATCGCCCCTGACATTCAGGTCACTGGTCAGTGACCTCTGTGCGCCGCCGATATTAAATATCAGGGGAACATCAGCAAAGCGGTATCCTGCCCCTACCACAAACTCATTACTTGATGTTTCGGTAAGCTGTGTATTAGCCAAACTCAGTGCCAGCGTGCGGGATTTCCTGATCTCAAAACGGGAAGTAAGATTATTTATCCAGTTCATATCCAGGCTTACCAGTGGACTGAACTGCTCGCTGATAGATACAGAAGCTATTTCATGTTCAGGAATGAAATTCCCGTCAAAATCCCGTGCATAATATTTAACAAATCCTTCAGCATCTTCTGCATAGAATGGATTACTAATGTAACTGCCCACGCTATATGAAGAACGATAGGAATGAGTGAGATTGACAGAGCGGAACAGCTTCTTCATGAATTCAATCTTGGTAAGCCCTTCAAAGTTGATCCTCCAGTTAGGAAGGATATCAAGTATCCCGGGCATAGGAGCCATATTGATCACCCTTGGATTGCGGTCGCCGTAGGCTGCGAGAAAAGCAGGTATCAGCACCTGTGCCGAGCTTGCACCATAGCCATTGTAATAACCTGAGGAATCGGTGGAGAGTGTATAATCAGGCCCTTTGGCCCGCTCATACGCCAGTCGCTGAGACATGATAAAACGGTATTCGTCTCTGAATTTTTCAAAGGTTGCGGAAGCATATTTTTTATCACCGAATACTTTTTCAAATGCAGTACCCCAGGTAATGTATGACATGGTAAAATTTCCGGTAACCTGACTGCTGCGTGTGCTGTCGGGATAATTTCCGTTGACGTCAGCGATATAATAAGCATTAAGGTTTTCCGTATAGCTATGGTTGGCAGTAAGGTCAATCCTTACTCCTTCAAGGGGTTCAATAGTGCTTCGCAGATTAAATGTGTTGGTCTGGTTCATCATAAAAGGAGAATTGAGCAATGAATCCTTTGATAACCAGTTATTTTCAACAGCTGTCAGCGGGAAATTCTCATCCTGGTAGCCAAGGATAAATGGCAGGCCCGGTGCAAATGTTCCCCTGTATTGTGACAATCCCATTATAGTTGTTGATGGTTTGTAACCGGGGAGCTGGGATCCGTTATTCTGGGTATAAGAGATAGATATGTTTCTGACAGCCATAAGCATCCTCGTAGTGTACTCTGTGATCAGTATAAAAGGATTTTCTCCCATCTCAACAGTTCCCGTGATCTCACATCTTGATCCACTTTTATCTTCATCAGGTGTGAACCTGATCTTGTTTTCATTGACAATCTCCATAGTTCCTGTTATTTCCTGCCCTGCCGCATCAAAGAAGGTGGCTTTAATATTTTCAGTCTTAAGATTGTGGGTAATTGTCCTTGCTGCGCCGGCACGCAAATTCAGCCCGTCACTGCTGAAGCTGACATCCTTGGTGCGTTTTTCACCCGGCTTCCTGCCACCCCTGAACTTCTGGCTTATATCTTTAAGGTATGGTACCTTTTCGTACAGGCTTGCAGTGTTTAGCTGGCCGTTAAGCTGGAGGTTGGTTGAGTTTTCAATGGTATTTCCCAGGTAAATGGTATCTGCAGTAATGGGTCCCACATCCCAGGTAAATGTTGCGCCATATCTTGTTGAAAGGGTAATCCAGTTGAACAGTGGGATTTTATTTATCGGCAGCGTGTAAGCACTGTTGATGCTATGGGTATACCGGGTATTCCGGCCAAAGCTGGTAATGCCCTGCCAGAGGGAATCCCTTTTTTGTTCATAGTCGAACCTGTCCTTATTCATGACCCCATATGGTTCATCGATCCTGGCAATATTCGTTGCACTGAAATCAAGCGTCAGAGCCCTGGTGAGGTCGAACTTGACATCATAATACCTGTTCCACAGGAAATTTTTATTAACGATGGTGTCTATCTGCAGATTCGGATTAGAGAGATTCCTGATTTTCCGTTCATCATACCTCCTGTCCAGGTCTGTCCTGAAAGAGAAACGTGACGGGGAATAATAGAAATTGAAATCCTTCAGGATACGGAGGTATTGTTTCCCGAAAGCCTTGGATTTTGAGAGTGGTGCAATATTCTTTGGCCTTGTGTTAAAATTATAGCTTAGTGCTCCCCTGACATTCCTGCTGATATCATATTCTGTCTTTATATCCCGTGCAAAGGTCTCATTAAAGGAATAGCTGGCTGCCCAGTTTGAGACATCGTAAAACCTGGCCTTTCCCTCCAGCTTGTTCTTTCGCACGTTGGTAAAATTGATGCTTTTACGGCGGGTAAATTCCTGTGCATTCAGTTTAATATTTTTCCTTTCCGCGTCGGAGGCTGCATTGCGAAGGGCTGATTTGAGCGGTATATCAGGATCAAGCGGGTTATACTGCGGATTGACCCTGGATTCAGAATATCCCACATACATGGGGATACTTACGCCGGATTTTTCAGGAAGGAACTTGCCAAGCTCAAGGTTAGATGACACATAATACTGGATCACCTCTTCCTTCGACCGGTCATTGACTTTTTTCTCAATGCTGCCGAATCCGGGAGTACTGGTATTTCCTGCCACTGTCACTGTTCCCAGGTCAGCAAGCTTAGTGGTAACCCTTCCGTTGGCTGCCCATCCGCCGTCTTCATTGAAGTCTGACAGCCTGAGCTCATTCATCCAGATCTCTCCTGATTTCGGAAGCCCGTCATCTTCAAGAGGATCGTTTGTTGCTTTGGGATTCCTGATACCCAGCATAATGGTTCGTATATTGCTGAGGTTGGGAT
>Ga0233423_10001112_pt1 | contig 13594 bp, 22 predicted proteins | sample Watercolumn_Mata_FD_180713 | JGI IMG/M metagenome (GOLD analysis project Ga0233423, IMG submission 180713) | Freshwater microbial communities from Lake Matano, South Sulawesi, Indonesia - Watercolumn_Matano_2014_112_MG | ecosystem: Environmental > Aquatic > Freshwater > Lake | place: Indonesia... | reverse complement strand
TCATTAAGATACCGGAATTTTGATAGACTCGTTGTGGCCGGCAGCTGATCAGGACACTATTCCGGCCGTATGGCTTTCAACGGAAAGGAGAGACTGATTGTTATGGTACTGATGATCGACAGCGGATTTCCTGTCTTCCACTATACCGGCGCCCGGTCAGGCACACTGTTCGGCCGGCTGATATCCGGTCTCCGATCAATGGGCGCCAGCCTGCATGGCCGTAAAATACGATTATATTGCCGGTACTCCGGTCTCCGATGGAGGCCGCTTCCCCAATGGAGGCGATAACGGGTGTGTCCTTCCCCCATATCATGGCGGCACCCACCGCAGCCCACAGAAATCTGGCTGGCTGACCATCCGGCCATTGCAGCCAGCATCGTCTGGGAAGACTCCGGCGGCCCGCATGCGTACCCGTCCTGGAGAACGGAGTGGAAGACCGAGTTGCAGCAGGCATTCGAGCTGGCACAAATGGGCAGTTCAATCCCGGTCGACAAAGTGCCGCCAAACAAGATTAAGTTAGCCGACGACGAAGGTGTGACGACCGTGCTTGCACATACGGACGCATGGGCATATTATAAGGCGAGCGTTGCCCGGTCACTTGCAGCCGAGATTGGGATGGAGCTGCGGTGGTCAGTGACCGGATATACGGCACAGGAGCTTGCGCAGCTCTTCGACAGCCGCGAGATGTTTCTCTGGAATACTGAACATGAAGGTTACCGGATAGACCTTGTACATGGCGATATCACCCCGGCGCCACCGGCATTCAGTTGGAAATTTATAAGATCCAACGGCCTTACAGGGGACTCACGGTTTGCCACGCTGGCACGTGTCATCGACTGGTGCCGCGCCAACCTGAAGCATTTCGGCGGAGGGGCTGACGCCGCGAATATGGAAGACATTTGGCAGTACCGCGGTCGTCCCCCGATGGTACGCGTGCTTACTGGCACTGTTGTAGGACGGCACCCTGAGTCGGGTATCGGGTGCTGGACTGCTGGATGCTGGGGCACGGTAGGACTGCTGCGGGCACTGCTGCGGGCCGTCAATATCCCCGTAAAGCTGGTGATCACTGCGAACCATGCCCAGCCCTGGTTCATGGCAGACTCGATGTACTTGAGCCATGGTGACGATCCCTACAATGGACTCACCAAAGCAACGCCCCCCATCCCGGCAGAAGAGATCCTGATCGACCAGACGACGTTCAATGCATGGTTTGGTGAGGGCGTGAGCGAGGCAGACAGGAGCAATAACATCGGCCGCCGGACGCGTGAGCTGGGACTTCAGTATCTTCCCGACTACCTGCTCACGACCTACTGCAATGATATCACCAACCTGCGGGGGCATGAGGACGGGTGGGTCTTCAGGAGCTTTTCGATGAATTATACCGTTGTTCAGCTCGAAGCGGAGAATCTGTGGAACCGTATGGATAAAAAGATTGAAGAATTTGGCGGCTGCGATCATATTCCCCGATAATCTCCACGATACGATGACGAGGTCAGGTCCTCCCTCTGCAGGGAGACCGCCCGGGTAATCCTCTCTCTACCTGCAGCTGAGGGACAGATATTGGATAACCGGATTTACTGCCCGCCAATGCCGCGCCGCACGGGTTCCGAATCGATCGTCTCCATCCGCAGGATGGTGCCGATACCAAGGCCAAGAATCCAGTCGATATCGACGGGAACATACCCGATCAGTTCGCAGGCCACGTTGATCGTCCTCCACCTCCCGTCGATAAAAGGATAATCCGGCATCCTCCAGTGGTGGTGGCCGTGGACTGTCCATCCTTTCCAGCCTTCCGGTGCATGGTCCGGGTTATGGATTAGGTACAACATCTGCCCCCGGTATGCAAGGACCATATGGTCGGCGCCGGCCTCCGGCCCCCCGCGGTCATGGTTCCCCCGGATCAGGATCTTGTTCCCAAAAAGCCCAGCAAGGAGTCTCTTCCGGTCCTCCGTGTCATACGTGAAGTCACCGATGATGATCACGGTATCGTCCGGGCCAACCGCACGGTTCCAGTTCTCAGTCATGACCCGGTCCATCTCTTTTACGGTCGCAAACGGCCGCTTAAAAACCCTGATCACCTCTTTTGCGCCGAAATGGCAATCCGCAATCAGGAACAGCTTTCCCATATACCCTCAGCCGTACTCATGCGGCCGGATACAAAAATGTTCGGGGTATCCATGATCCAAGGACACGAAGCAATGGCGGATCGGGGCGCGACCGCACTGAACCCGCTCACCTGCCACGTCAACGGCACTCGCTACTTCGCGATCGGCCCGGACTTTTACGCGCTCGGCCACCACTACGTATACACGGCCGGCGACGTGGCCCTCTCGTTCCTCGCGCTCGTACTCTTTGCCCTTGTTATGTTCGCAATCGCGCTCCGCACGTTCAGCCGGGACGTCGTGAGCTGACCCGCCCGGGCAAGCCGCAGGCTTCAGCGGTACCGGGCGTCCGACGCCTTCCGCATCGGGTTGTCCCGGTAATGCCTGCCGGCGACCACGCGCCGGATCCCGCCCTTGGGGTTGTCCGTGTCGCCGCGGTACCGGGGGATGATATGGCAGTGGCAGTGCATCACGCTCTGGCCCGCCGCGGCCCCGATATTGTACCCGATATTGTACCCGTCGGGCTGGAAATTTTCGTTGAGGATCCCGATGCACACATCGATGAGGTCGGTCATCGCGTGCTTCTCTTCCGTAGTTAGGGAAAAATAGTCCGGCACGTGCCGGAACGGCATGAGCAGGAGGTGGCCTTTGCTGACGGGGAACCGGTCCCAGCGGGCGTAGCAGAGATTGTTTTTTGCCACGATGTCATCTGCGTACGGCTTGCAGAACCTGCACCCGCCCTCTTCCGGAATACCGGTCACCTTCCTGTATCTGGTGGTCGCGAATTGCTCTAAAGGATTGTGCCGTCCGGAAAGTGAGACCCCAGTACGGGATTGCCTGCAAACCTTCGGACCCGGCCCCGTGTCCACCAGCGTTCCTGCCGCCACCGATCATTTCATATCCTGCCGGGTGAGAGTGTGCCCCATGGCACTCAAGGACCAGATCCTGGAAGTGATCGGCGGACCGCATGTGACCGCAGTTGCAACACTTGACGGAAAACTGCCCGCAGTCCGCTTCATGGTGCTGGCCGGTTTTCCCGACATGACCTTTATCGGGGCCACCATGAAGGCCTCAAATAAAGTTACGCAGATGAAGAAGAGTCCCGATGTCGCCCTCGCAATCTGGTCGGGCAAGGAGTTCTCCGATCCGTACGTGGAAGTGAAGGCGAAGGTAAAGATCCACGAGGACATATCAACCAAGAAGAAGTACTGGAACCCGATGTGGGAGAATTACTTCAAGACGCCGGAGAATACGGACTTTGTCGTCCTCGTCTTTACCGCAGGCGAGATCACCTACCACGGGAAGGACATGGCAAGTACCGAGATCTGGAAGCGGTGACCCGGTCTTGCATCGAGGGGGTTGTAGCCCCGCACTTTTTTTAAGGATTTTTCGGCGGTTCGAGAATTTTTAATAGGTTTATCTTTTTTTCCAATTGCCAAAAATCAGTATTTTATTCTCTCTATTCTGATTCAAGTGATTTTAAGTATTCAAGTTCTGATGGCGAAATGTATGATCGCGAACTTTCGTCGTTGGTATAAAGCTCGATCTCTATCACTTTATTTAATTCATTCTCAACAACCTTTTTTTTCTTTTTAGATTTGATCTTATAATCAAGTGGTTTAATTTTATACTCGTATCGGCTTTGAATTCTTGCTACTTTTTCACCTGCATTATTCCGAAATTCTTCATTTTTTTCTAAATCAGTAAAATAAAGGTTTATAGCTTCTTTGAGGTCTTTGTAAAGTTTCGTTAGAGAGATATGGAGTATTCTCACTTTTGGATCGTCTTCTGACTCAAAGATAGTTAAGTGGATTTCTGGATTTCCCTTTGAGATTTGCCATTCATAATGTAAGTTATTATAATCAAATCGTTTTGGGTGAAAGTCATGGATTAATCCATGACGATAAACTGAATAGAACAAGCCCCCTAATTTTTCGTATTTGGAATCAACTTTCCCAAAATACTTTTTAATGAAATTTACACGTGCTGATGGCAAATAGTTATTTTGATAGGCTCCTGCAAATATTTCGATATATGAAAAAATAACCTTTACAACATGCTCAATTCCATAAACAGAGACGTATTGAATCATCTGTGGAATATCATAATCTATCGTACATTCCTTGGAATGTAACCATACTATCGCCGCGCAATTTCTTCGTTCAACATTGTCTGCCATAGAAAACCAATTCGAATTTTTGTATTCTTATAATTAATCAAAAAAATACCACGTTTCCATCGAAATATATTATTTTAAAACACCATCACGCCAGAAGAATGGTTTGTTTGGAGGATTTCTCTCGTATCTTTCCAACACAGAGGGGAATATATCTGGATATTTTGCTTCCTCTAAAGGTAGACAGAATGTTAATTCGGGATTATGGGGTTGTCCTGCCAGCCCGATGACAACAAAGACAGGAACATTATTTTTTTTAGAGTATTGCTGATAATTTTTAATTTGATAAGGCTCTGCCCATTTTATGACGTAATCATGAATTTTTTTATTATAATAAGTATATGCTCGCCATTTTGCTTCAACTGCAAAATGTTCTTTAGTTGGATTATATCGAATTAAAAAATCAGGCTGACTATCAGATTCTACCTTTATACCGGCTCGTTTATCAGAGTGATCGGTGCTCCAATGCACAATCGTAAAATAATCACCCTTTAATTTGAACAGATTAGCGACATAATTTTCAAAATCGTGTCCTTTATCCATGCTTATCTGTCGTTCATCGGGCAGCCATACTCCGACAGTTTTTTGAAGTTTCTCCAAGAATCCCATAACAACCTACAAAATGACTAATTTTTTTGAAACGTTATGCTTTTCGTTCAGATGGGTGTACGATCCTCGATAACTGCAACACGCCAGCACTCATACCAAATCACTGCCAGATTGAATTTATGGGTTGTCTGGCAGCATTATCATGCAAGCCGGGCAGTACTGCCAAAGGATAGTGTGTGTCGAGTCATTTTATCTAAAAAGATTCACCACGTCGAAAAACCAAAACTCATCAGATTTTTATTTTAATTATTTTTTCGATACTTCGCAAGCTATTTTAAAAAAACTGGAGAGTTCACCTGATTCAAAGTTGTCAGTGCTTCAAAAAAAAAGTAGCCGGTGCACCCGGAAGGGAAAGTTCCGGTGCAGAAATCCCCCGGGGCTTCAGCCGGTCAGGCCCTTGATATCGACGAGAAATGCGCCCGGGATCCTTCCTTCCGGGTGTTGCTCTCGAAGACGGCCGGCCTGATGTAGTTGATTATCCACCCGTTACGGAACGTGTCCCGGATCTCCTGCTGCCTTATCCTCCGCGGGCCGTAGCCCGGCGGCTCGAGGTCGGAGAAGCAGAGCATGAAATAGTTCCCGCCGGAAGGCAGGACTGATGCGAGGTTTTTTGTAAAGACCGGCCGGTCCTCATCGGAGAGCGTGTGGAATAGGCCTGAATCGGTGACAGAGCCAAACTTCCTGTTAAGCCTGGCAAGGCTGAGTGCGTCGAGGATCTGGAACTGCACCGCAAGTATTCGTGCGGCAGCCTTCTCCTGCGCCTTCTGGATCGCGAGCGGGGAGGAATCGACTCCCCATGTCTCGAACCCTTCCGCTGCATAGAAGAGGGCATTCTCGCCGGTCCCGCACCCGATGTCAAGGACAGGCCCGGTGACCTCCCCCCTTTTGACCAGATCGACGAACTCCTTCTGGGGCCGTCCGATGTCCCACGGGGGCCTGCCCTTGTATGCCGAGTTGAAGAAATCCATGCATCACCACCGCCGCCGGTATTTAATCATGATACCTGTATACGTGATCTCTATGCTCCCATCGTCGCTGCAAACTCCCGCACTTTTCCTGCAGCGCCTCCCTTGAGCGGCACTCCATGGCCGGCGAGCATAACATCGAATTCAAGCGCGGATAATTTTTTAATCGATCTCCTTGCCGCTTCCGGATCCGGCGTGAACTGCGGCGGCGGGCCTTCGACGTACGTGCCGTTGAACCGCACGGTGTCGCCGGAAAACAAGACGCCGTTTTTCTTGTCGAGGAGCGCGATGCTGCCCGGCGTATGGCCGGGGATATGGATCACGGTTAAGCCCGCAACAGTGTCGTTGTCCGAAAGGAGGATATCCGGTTCGACATGTTCCGCCCGCATGAAGAACGAGAGGGACCGGATTGCGAGGCCCTTCATCCCCCGCGGCTTATGGCCGGCCTTCTTCCCGGCAAGGTACGGCGAGTCCTCCGCGTGGATCGCGGCCTTTGCGCTGCTGACCTTTTTGATCGCGGCGACGTTTCCCGTATGGTCGATGTGGTGGTGGGTGAGGACGATGGTCGTGATGGCTGCCGGGTCCCGCTTCATCCTGTCACGGATATACGAGAGGATCTTTACGCTGCTGTCCGGAAGCCCGGTATCGATCAGCACGAGCCCGTCGCGGAGAAGGACATAGCAGTTGCCGTTTACCCCGTCGACCTGGTGGATGCCCGGTACAATCTCCATGGCAGATCACGGGTGCATGGGCAGTGGGAGGGGATAAAGGTGGCGGGAGAGAGAATGCCGGTTATGGCATTCACCCGTACATCGGGCCCGGCCCGGAACCCGGCACCGCCGGGGTATGGTCGAGGGACATCTGCCCCATCTCGGATTTCAAAAACGCAATCCCGACCGCCCCCACGGCGGTGACGGCCTGGATCGCCTCGTCGAGGTCGCGGATCGAGAAGCCCGGGTGGAACGGGTAGATGCTCTTCATCAGCGTAAACCCGATCACCCGCCCGCCTTCGACGACGCGGATGAAGCTCGTCTGCGGGGAGGTGAGCACCTGTGTTAACCGGAAGATGAACTTATGGTCCTGCTTCTCGTAGCGCTCGTTGATGGCCTGCAAGATCGCCCCGTCCGAGAACGTGAACTGGAGCGCGACGATGCAGTACTTCAGGGGCTTCCTGTTCTCGATTAAGATGGGAAAGTCCCCGTACTTCGTCCAGAACCCGCAGGACTCGTCAGTATCGAAGTCCTTTTCGATCTCAAGGCCCATGTCCAGCAGGCAGCCTTTGATGTCCGCCTTCACCTGCTCGTACGTCCTCTGTGCCGGGGGAATTTCCTCTGCCATAGGTGACGTTCCGGCCATCGCACATGATAAAAGTATGTGAGTTGGCGGATTTCCACAAGAACCGGAAGATCCGGGTTATTGTGCCGAGCGGACGACGAGGACCGGCCGCGTGGATTTCATGGCCACGTCCTGCACCGTGCTGCCGAGCACGAAATCGCGGAGGCAGCTCGTCCCGAACGAGCTGATGCAGATGACCGAGACGTCCTGCTCCTCTGCGGCCTTAACGATCCCGCCTGCAGGGTCGCCCTTCGCAACAAGCGTCCTGCAGCGGATGCCCTTTGCCGCAAGGCCTTTGCAGGCTTCGGAGACCCCGGCCTCCGCTTCCTTTACCAGCTCGGAGACCTCGCTTCCCGCGAGAGCCTCGGGCACGACATGGAGCATGATTACCTCCCCCACTCCCTTCACTGCGCCGGCAAGCGCGGTCGCGTGGTCGGAGAACCGGGAGAAGTCTGTCGGGCAGAGGACCCGGTGGAAGAGTAACGGGCAGAACTTCTGGTAGGTGACGCCGGAGAGGCTCTCCACGATCTTATGCCGCATGAAGAGGATATTAGTCTTGTTGAGCCGGCACAGGAGCGTTGTGGGCACGCTCCCGCGCAGCAGCCCGGCCTTCACGCCCCTGACATGGGCGCTGATCACGATTAAGTCGGCGCCGCTCTTCTCCGCGGCATCGATGATCCCTTCCGTGATGTCCTGCGCAACTGTCGTTTCAAGGGAGACAGCGATCGCCGGGTTGAGCGAGCGGAGGTAGCGCTGCGCCTGCTCAAGTGCGGGCCCGGCGGCCTGTTTCGCGAGCGTGTCCACGACATCCGCCCCCATCGGGTGCAACGTTTCCTTGACAACATGGAGCAGGATGACCTCCCGGACATCCGGCATCCCGGCTACACAATCGAGCATGATATCGGCACGCTCTGAAAAATCTGTCGGGAACAGGATCTTTTCAAACATGATTCACCCCTTCGCCGGCACCGGCAGGCACGGCACAGTCGTAAGAAGGAAAATGCCCTCCGTTAAGTCAATAGATACGGCCTGTGGTATTTAAGGATATCTTCGCGGTACGGCTGCGGTTGCGGGACCCGGCGCCGGTTTTTCTCCGTGCAGTTTCTGGAAAGAGAACCAGTATTAAATATCCCTGCGGTATATTGTCAGACCATGAAGACTGCAGTCATCGTCCTCGCAGTTGTCCTTACCGTGCTCGCGTGCGGGTGCGTGGCAAATCAACCGGGTGCACAGCCTGCAGCGGCAGCGGGTGCGGCCGTCCCGAACATTACCGGCACGTGGACCGGGACATCGGCCGGGCACATCGAGCAGATCGGTTTCGTCCAGCACGACACCTTAAAATACGTGATCACCGATCAGAAAGGGCGGGCATTTACCGGTATAAAGGAGTACCCCCTTGAAGACGGGAAGGTTGTGAACGAATCGTTCTCTGGCATCATCACCCGGAACGGCGAAATCTACATCGTCGACCATGAGTCCGGCATCATGAATGGCGGGCTGATCGGGCAGGACGAGATGGAATTTGCATATCTCGATGACATGATCCAGTCAAAAGCCCTCGTCATCACTCTTACCCGGCAGAAGAGTTGAAACCCTTTTCGCTTTTTATTAACCTGAAGGGAACGTTCGCCGAAGGTCCGGACTATCCTGTCCCGGAACGAGCACGATTCCCCGGGTCGTGATGGTAAGAATCAGATCCGGTACAGTCCGGCCATTTTCTCATTGACCCGGGTTCGCAATGCTGGCGGGAGTTCGCCGATCACGCCGGTAACACGGGTTTTGATGATCGTTGCAATCTTGTCAAGCCGGATAACCGAATCCGTTTTCAGGCCCGTTGTTTCAAATCCCGGTTGCGAGCGGGTGACAGGAACATCTGCCGGACTCATTGCTGCCGGTATCTTTGAAGAGACGAATGCGACAACGACATCGTGATCATTTTCATAGAGAACGATTGCCGGCCGCAACTTTGTTGCCGTAAAATCCGTAAATGGAAACGGGACGAGAATGACAGAGCCCTTCATTTGTATGCTGCCCTGATATCACTGACGCTGTAAAGGTCCGGCTCTTCTTCAAGAAACGTATAAAGGGCCTGCTCCGATACCTTCATGACCGCAAGGGTTTCGCGCTCCTGCAGGAGCAGGTCGAGCTTCCGTGCAATTTCCGCAACCTGCTGCCGGATCTCTTTCACGTCAGCTTCAATGTTCATCAAGGCCATGCGTCCCCGGTACAAGTACTGGATTTTGTGCTGATATAGGGTTTGTGGGCAAAGGATATAGCGTGCCGGATCGCCGTGTCCCGGCAAGTGCGCGGGGGACTGGATCCGGAGCAGCTCATACCGCCTGAAGGCGATCGATGACCTTTGCTACAACCGCCTCGAAGTCCGTATCCGAGCACGTAATAGTGATGTCGGCGTATTTTTCGTATAACGGGGCCCGCTGCGCGTACATCCCGGCAAGGCTCTGGCCGGCAACAAGCACGATCCCGCGGGTCGTGATGTTTTTAAGCCTCTTCTCCATCTCCTGAAATGAGATCTTCAGGTAGACGACGACGCCCTCGGATTTTAAGTGCCTCATTGCTTTTCTGGAGAAGACGACGCTCCCTCCTGTTGCGAGGACTGCGTTCTCAAACTGCCGGGACAGGATTGTCTTCTCCTCGGTTGCAAGAAACGCGTCGGGCCCGTCCGCATCGATGATCTCCTGCAGGAGCCGGCCGGTCTCCTCCTGGATCGTAATATCGGTATCGACAAACGTCTTTTTCAACGCCTTTGCGAGGATGACGCCGACAGTGCTCTTGCCTGCGCCGGGCATGCCGATGAGGACGATGTTTGTTCCGTGTCTTCTCATGCTCAGGCACTCAGTTTGACCCCAAAGGTAAAAATCATCGTCCCTTATAGGTCAGGTGAGCGCCGGATCATATCCGTCCGTACCTGCTGTCCACTCTCGTAAGGTGGAGGCAGTCGAACCTGTCGCGCCATTCGGGGCATTTCTTCCCCTCGCACGGAACCAGCGCGAGGGATTTTCTTACGCCCTCGCCTATCCTGTTGTTCCTGCTGCACCAGAGCGTCTCCATGATCGAACGTTTCCGGAGAGTACGGAAAAGGGAAAGTTGCGGGCGGAGCGAAAGTGACGGGTGTGGTGTCACCGGTTCGACATCATCACCCAGATACCGGATATAACCAGAACGGCCCCGGCAACGAACAACGGGTTCAGGATCGTCGTCGTCAGGTCCGAAATGTCGATTTTAGTGCCAAGGTTCCATATCGTAGCAAGTACTGCCCCGATAAGAACGAGAAGAATTCCCGCCCGGTCTTTGGATGGATCAACACCCATACTGAACTGAATCAGGATTTTTGTTTAAATAATTGTTGTACTTGTCCCGCTGCACCGGAGGGACGGATGAATCCTGCACGCGTACCTGTCATGAGGAAAGGACCCCTTTTGCCGGTAATGCGTCAGGCCTTCAAAAAGATTTTATATATAACCGTATTGTATTCAACGTATGGGACTCTTCGATTCCCTGAAAGGAAAAATTACCGAATCCGATACCGCTGAAATGTTTTTCAATAAGGATGTTGCAGGGCTGATAAAAGCAACAGAATACCATGAGACCGATCCCGACACGCGGGATGGTGCAAAGATCCGGCAGCTGGCAGTGCAGTTCCTGGGCGATCTCAGGGACGCAGGAGCACTTCCAGCACTGAAAGCCGCACTGACCGATGAGGATTTTTCCGTAAGAAGGGGCGCAGGTTCTTCCCTTAAGTTATTTTCCGGCCAGGATGATTCACTGCTCCCAAGGCATATAAAAAACCTGGAAAACCCTGATTATATCGTCAGGGAGGCTTCGGTAACGTTTCTCCGTGACCATAACTGGACCCCGCAGAACGCGGAACAGGATCTGTTGTTCTGGTTCGGGAGATCGATGATCGAGATCGTGGATGACGATAAAATAAGGGAACTTGGCGCAAAGACCATCCGGCCGCTATTGAAATTCCTGGAATATACCCATACCCGCGACCGCAGGTCTGCCGCACGGTGGCTCGGGATAATCGGGAACCCGGCGGCTCTCGATCCTTTGCTGAACCTAGAGTATAATGACGTCGCCCCTGTAGTCCGGGAAGCAGCAACCGAGGCGATCAGGATGATACGGGGATATTCGTAACCGGCCCGGTACGCCGGCGGTTGGGCGCTGATTTGTTATAGCGATCTGCGGGAAATTTACCAGCAAAAAAATCTGTCTCCGGAAAAAAGCTGGTGATTCCGGCCCTAAGACTCACATCCCGATGAATTTTAAAACGCCGTAGACAAGGAACGCGGGCCACAGGATTGCTTTGAGTACTCCAATAAGCCCGCTTACAAAACTCGTGGCAGTGGTGAGGTAATACGCGAGTGCGCCAAGAAAGCCCAACCCGTACAGTGCACCGCCGCACCCATGGCCGTGCATGTGATCCTTTACGTTACATCCGGAATGAAACCAGTCCTTGACGCCTTGTACTGTTGTCTCTTTTTCCATCTCAGTCATCTGTGCACCTGATGTAAATTCAGTTTTTTAAGTACAGTGTAAATGATTTCTGCAGATAAACGTTCGTCCAACCGGACCCGTTTTTTGCGATGGGGCCGTTCCACGCGGGCATATTTTACCGGATGCTGTCCGCTTCTTCCGGGTTTTATGCCCCCGTGCAGGAAAGGGATTTCAGTGTTCAGTTGGAACATGGGAGAGGGGGTTCATTGCCAGGCAGAATCCGAGAGCTGCGCAGAACAGAAGGATCCAAGCATTGGGAATATATGCGGCATCCAGGAGGATCTGCCATTCCCAGATCATGACTGATACTACGAGGGCAAATAACACAAGCAGGGTTATTTTTGGCCGGATACCCACGCCCATATAGTACGATCTCCATCCGGGTAAAAAGTCCCTTGCTTCCATTGAACAAGATTAATAGACTTCTTCGTGTGCCCCGATATCGATAAGGAGCACCTTCGTCCTGCTTTTATCGAGGAATGCGAAAACAAGCCGCTGGTCGTAGGTGATGGAAAACGACCAGAGTCCCTGTAATACTCCGCTCAGCGAGTGAGTCTTTAAGGATGGATGGAAAGCATCTTTTTCAAAAAGGATGATCTTTCTTGCGAACTGTTCCTGCAATTTTGGATGCTGCTTGCACCACTTCCGATAAATATGGCGGAACTTTTCGTCCCAGACAATCTCAACCATTCAGGTCCGCCAGCAGGTCTTTTGCCGATCCGGTCTTGTACCGGCCCTTCCGCACGTTCTCTTTTGCCTGCGTGGCTCTCTTTACGATTGCTGCACGCTTCGAATCGACAAGTCTCTTTTTAAGAAGTTCGGAGAGGTACTCCTGGTCATCGCTGTCGAGCTTGTCCACGTACTCAAGAACGGTATTGATTGATACGGCCCTGCTGCTCATATCCTGTCCGTACTTTCATGTGATCTTTCTCTACAAAGGCATTGTGCCTGTCCGGAACCCGGATATTGCCCGGGTCCTGCTCTGATGCAATCTTCTCATAACCTTCCCTTCCCTGCGGCATCAGGAAAGGTTCCCGCAGGAATAAATAACGGTGAGCACTGACCTTACCGGTATGCCATACTGCGGGAGCTGCGGGAAGGAGGTTGCGCCGGGAAAGAAATTCTGCAAGAACTGCGGGAGGGCGCTCAGTGGTGCTGAACCGGCACCACAGGAGCCGGCAGCTGCGCCGGCTTCGGCCGGGCCACGTTTATCCCCTGCCCTGAGGAAATGGCTCATCCCGGCGATCGCCCTCTGCATCATTGTCCTCCTCCCAACCGCCATATTTTTTGCGCAGCCGCTGGTCCGGGGGACGCAGAGCGCCGGTGCCGCAACTCCCACGAAGGTTCCCACAACAATCCCTGGTACAATTCCTGCAACTACCGCGCCGGCAGCCAGCGAGACCACAGTTCCGGCAGCGAATGAGACCACGACCCCGGCGATACCGCAGACGACCGTGACAACAGTAATCACAACCATTACGCCAGTCCCGGTCCCTGCAGGCCACGTAATCACGGATCTCAGGGACGGGAAACAGTACAACCAGGCCGATCTTCTCAGGCAGCGGGAATTCTCCGGTGGCGAGATGGAGAATTTCTCATTGAGCCTGCAGGCGGCCCCGCTGGTGATCAGGGCCGAGGTCGAACCGACACGGCTCTCCCGCGGCAAGGTCGTCGGTGTCGGCACCACCCACGAACGCGTTGAATATTACACCTACCCGGACCCGGACGCATGGTTCAGGATCCGTGTGCTGGATGCCGCGACCGCAAAAGTTATGGGCGAGACATACTTCGGGAAGAGTGAAGTTGCCGGCAAGGAGATCATCAGCGGGGACAGGGAGCTCGAGCTCACGGTCAGGGATACCGGGTCCTATGTCATAACGCTTTCGGGC
>Ga0233423_10001111_pt1 | contig 13613 bp, 14 predicted proteins | sample Watercolumn_Mata_FD_180713 | JGI IMG/M metagenome (GOLD analysis project Ga0233423, IMG submission 180713) | Freshwater microbial communities from Lake Matano, South Sulawesi, Indonesia - Watercolumn_Matano_2014_112_MG | ecosystem: Environmental > Aquatic > Freshwater > Lake | place: Indonesia... | reverse complement strand
TCGAGTAGGTATTATCATTGGGGAAGAAAGAAATTCGTGGGTCTGTCGCGGAATGAATTGTGAGTATTGCATTCGGATTCGTCGTCCCGATGCCGACGTTGCCGGTTGTTCCTTCCACCACAAACTTTGTGCTGCCATCATGGACAAGCGTTAATATATTCGCGCCGGCGCCAACATCTTGAAGCATTAAATAATCCGCCGGGGATGCTCCGGCAGAACCAAAAGCAATCTTCCTCGCTGAGCCTTCTAACCTAATACTTCCGTTTACCTGAAGAATTTGGTCTGGGCTCGTGGTCCCGATGCCGACGTTGCCTTCAAAGACCGCATTCCCTGTACCAATCCTCATGGAATTCCATCGGAAAGAGCTAATCCCCAGCTCCCCAGTGTTATCGATTCCTGGAATCAAACCGCTTCCGCCCACATGCAGGTAGGTGCTGGCTCCACTTAACTGAATATTCGGCGTTCCCGAACCATCTGCTGCACGAAAGTAGATTGTTCCCTCATTGTTTTTAATCTGTATATCCCCACCAGATACTTCTAACTTTCGTGCCGGCGCCGTCGTCCCGATGCCGACGTTGCCGCCTGATGTGTAAATCAAGGATGAGTTAAAGCCGCCTGTTACGTTAAGATTATTCGGAAAGTAAAAGTTGCCTGTATCAAAAGTCCCTGCAACAACTTCGCTTGCCGAATGATTCTGCGTCGGGTCTTGGTATTGGAGAATCACTTGAGAGGACTTGCCGAAGAAGTTTGTTGCTGTTATTGTGAGGTTATACCATTTCATATTCACGGCATCATAGGAAATCCAGTTTCCTATGTATCTGCTCTGGAAGGGATTGCCGCCTATCTGCCTAAGCTTAACGATGTCAGAATAATGCTCATGCTGGACCTCCGCCGTCACTGATTTTATCCCGAAATAATCTTGGACATCTGCCTCAAATGTCAGGACCTGCCCTGGCATAACCTTCACGGGATATAGCTCTGCGCCTGTGATTGACGGTGGGGATATGCTGATGCTAGGTGTTGGAAAAGCATAAGCTGATGCCGATAAAAAAATAAGCAAAAAGCAGGATATGAAAACAGATGATGATTTCAAAAAGGGGCTTTTGCTCCCGCTCTCTTTTTCCATATTAGTCCCTTCCCCTCTTTTAGGGCATCTTTTTATTGCCATTCTGCTGTTTCCTTCCCTCTTTTCTCCATTAAATTTCGGAAAAAATAAGTATCTGCTGTTTTTATTCTTTTCTATTTTTGGTATTGTTTAATTTGCGGGACTTTTGATATTTTTTGTCTTGATAGCTTTTCATAAAAGTCCCGACTATATAACAGAGCCGCTATTTTTAGAAATGTTAAGAATGCGTGGCTTTTGCTGTTATTAAAAGGGAAAATTTTGAAAGCCGCTATAATTTAACAGAGCATCTATTTTTGGTTCTGCATAATTCTCGGGACTTTCTATATTTTCATCTTCTGAATTTTACTAAAGTCCCGAATTTATGACAATACTTAAAGACGAGAGATTTATGAATTTATACAGCACATTTTGGTATTTGAACCCTGCTTGTGACATCACAGACCTTTTCATAAAAGCCAATGCTTACAACTGGGGCAATAGATGCTTCAGTTGCTTCTCCGTCTATCTTGAATGTTTTCTTCTCATTCTTTTCTGGGAATTCTCCAAAAATTATTGGGTATTTAATTCTTCCTTTGCTTATTTGCCTTCTCTCTTTCATACTTAAACTCTTATTGTAGATGTCATAACAGAGCTTGTTGTATGTTTTGTCATCACAGCTTGCAGCATGGCTGTTTGTCTCTTGGGCTAACCCAACAACACAAGTGCCATATTCGCATCCCCCTCCCGCTTCATAAGAATATTCCCCCCTGTAATAAGTTGAATTAAAATTAAGGCATATGCCAATGGGGTAATCAGACAGATTCGCATATGAAACATGGGAATTTGTTTCATATGCGAGCGATAAGAAGGGGGTGTTCTGCCCTGAACACGTATTGCTTAATGAAACAGAAATGCTCTTGCAGCAAACTTTATAGTCATAGTTGCTTCTGTTGGGAAGCTCTGCATGCGCATTTGTCAAACCACTCATATGAAGCATATCTATATATTTTTCTTGGCATTCTGGGCTTATCCCGCATTCCAAGTACCCTGTTAAGACAGCATATTCCTCGCTTCTTAACATGTAGCTGGTTGTTGCTCCTGATTTTTTCAGATTAAGCAATATTCCTGCAATCTCAAAATCTTCAGCACCTCTTGCTATATTTGCCAAGACAACACCAGATGCATTGTAACAAGTGTAACCTTGGTCTGTATCAATCTGCAATCTTGCATTCATGCATAATTCATTAGCTCCATTGCTCGTGCTATGAATGGCATCACAAAACCTGCAATCAGGCCAGATGCAGATATTGTAATAAGAACTAAAAGTATTGTGGCCACTAATGACGAAGCCCCCCTTCCATCATCCTTTATGCCCGCCCCTCTTTTAAGCATTTTTTCATTGCGCTCTATATTTATATTGTGTTGTCCTGAATTATAAAGGATAAATTAAAAATATTTCAAAAAAGCATAAGCATCTTTAGTGCTATAGCCTCCTCAGCTCATTTAATATTTTACATTTTTTTAGTTTAAATTCTCTTGGCGTAAGATTCAAAGAGTTATAGTCTTTAAAGGACTTTAATAAAGATACAAGTCCCTCTATGTACCCTGCTTTGGAATACTTATTTATTATTTTGGCATAAAACTTGAAATCAAAATTTGAGAAAAGCAATAACGAGATTATGTCTATCCTGTCTTTCTCCCCTTTAACTGAATTGCTCCTATCTGTCTCAGCGCCTTGCTTTAAAGCCAATAAAGCCTCTTTAGATGCCACCTTAAAGCCCTCTGTCTCTGAAACATACTTTGTTAATTCTTCAACAGGCAGGGTAAGTTTTGAAAAATGCGAAACATAAATATCCACATCAATATCGCCATATTTTATCTCATATCTTTTAAGACGGTCATTTTTTATAAGGGATTCCTGCTTTAGTTTTTGCAACTCCTCTATACTCACTGCAATATCTATATCCTTTGATTTCTGCTGTTTTGTCCATAAATAAACAGCCCAACCTCCAATAAGAATGAAATTATATTTTTTTCTAATTTCTTGAAGCAGGTTCCAGCTTTTTTCTGTTAATTGGGAGTTCCAGAACTCCATTTTTACATTACTCCTTTCTTATCCTCAATACTTTTTATAAATTCTTTAGCATACCACTCCTTCATGTTCCACAAATCGGCAAAAATCTGTGCTATCGGAATTGAATTATAAATTTTTAATAAATCATCTTTTTTAAGGACTATTAAGTTAGGATTGTCTTCACATAGCCTAAGATTGGCTATCCTCTTTTTTATTGTGCCAAGCTCTTCCTCATCCGCATAGGCATACACCTCTGAATAATCTGCTGGAACCTCATTGAACTTCAGCTTGTAGGCTGTATATCCAGTAAAGACAGCATTTGGCATCATTCTTTCTATCTCCCTCACAGGCGCTTCTATTCTCACCTTGAACAAAATATCTTTTTCTAGATTTCTTACAGATGCCCAAAAATAAAGAATTTTTCTTATATCAATAACCTTAAACCCTCTCTGCTCTATTTTTACTGCCCCCATTAAACTTAATCTCTTTATTGCTATGTTTATATTGCTCAAAGACAGATTTAGTCTTTTTGATAGTTCTGACTGTGTAAAAAAGAATTCCTTCTTCTCCATTGCATTATAAAGTATATCCCTGTAAACAGCTTCTTGTTTCTTCATTCTATATCTTTCTATTTAACCACTTCCTTATTTATAAATGTTTCTATTTTTTTAGAAATATATAAAAATAAAGTTTTCATATTTTAGAAAGCTCAATTGGAAAATTATTTGTTTAAGACAGACCTTACTGAGATTAATTTAGATTGGCATCAAGATATTGTCATAAATGTGGGGCTTTAATAAGGTTTAGAGAAGATGAAAATATTGAAAGTCCAGAGAATTAGACAGAGCTTGGCATCATAATCTTTTAATATTGGTCTTTCCTGTTAAAAGAATGTTTGAGCCTAAACCGCTTTTTGCCGAGAGGATAAGAACACTTTTAGGCAATGAAACCGAGCAGTTTTTTGATTACTGCTTCAAGCCATTGCCTGACTATATCAGGGCAAACAAAATAAAGATTTTGCCTTCTGAATTATCCAGAAATCTCTCTAAAGTATGGAGAATATCACAGCCATTCTATGAATATCCAGAAATAATTAAAGTAAATTCGAAATTAGACGGCTCGCCCCTTGAGCCGGGCGAATTAGGAAAAACAAAAGAACACTTACTGGGCTATTACTATGTCCAAGGATTAAGCAGCATGATGCCGGTTATTGCTTTAGCGCCTACTGAAAAAGAAAGTGTTCTTGATTTATGCGCCTCTCCAGGCAGCAAGACAACCCAGCTTGCGAGTGAAATGAAAAATTCTGGGATGCTTATCGCAAATGACAGCGATTTGTCAAGGATAATAGTGCTTAATTCAAACTTGGAAAGATGCGGGGTGACAAACTGCATTGTAACAAGGGAAGACGGTGCAAGATTGTGTGAAAAATTCTCTAAATTAGGCATTCAGTTGGATAAAATACTCGTTGATACATCCTGTTCAGGTGAAGGCGTGATAAGAGAAAATCCGAAAACTATTGAAATGTGGAATTACAAGATGATACAGAATTTCGCTGCACAGCAAAAACGGCTTGCTGCCTCTGCCTTTCCTCTTCTCAAAGAAGGAGGAGAAATGGTTTATTCAACCTGCACTCTTGCCCCTGAAGAAAACGAGGAGGTTATTCAATTCCTTATTGATAATTTTAATGCAAAAATAGAGGAGATTAAACTGCCAATAAAGACAAGAGAGGGCATCGCAAGCTGGCAAGGCAGGGAATTCAGCAGAGAGATAAAAAAATGCTGCAGGATTTACCCACAAGACAATGACAGCGAGGGATTTTTTGTTGCCAAGATCAAAAAAACCTGAGTGTTACCGCACCTTAAAAGGTGCGGTTTGTGGGTTTTTTGGATGATCAAGAACACGACCACACACTAAAGTGTGTGGTTTTTGTCAAGTGTTCTTGACATAAAAAAATAGCTCTGAGGACAGAAAGGTTTATATATCTCAAAAATGAGATAATATTACATCAAAAATGAGATAATACAAATGTTAGCAAAAAATCAAATTAGGGTGCTTGATTTATTTAGAAGGAACATTTTTTTCAAAAATAGCATCTTAGATATATCTAATAAAGTCAATAAAGGGGCTTATCAAAGAGTATATGAGGCAATTAGAGAGCTCGAAAAGAGGGGTATTTTGAAATCTGAAAAGATAGGAAATCTTAACCTCATCTCTTTGCTTTTGACACCCCGTTCCATCTCTTATTTATCCTTTCTTGATGAACAGGAAGCAATGAACAAGAAGATACCCAATTATGAAAAAATAATGAGTTTAAGGGAAATCTCAAGTTATTTGATAATAGTCGCAGGGAGTTACGCAAAAGGAAAAGCAACAAAAAAATCTGATTTAGACGTTGTAATAATAATACCAGATAATGAAAGAGCGATTGATGTTCAAAAGCTTGTTGAGAACTTAACTCTGTTATTTTATCCTTTCATCCATCTATATGTCTTCAATAAAAAAGACTTTATTGAGATGCTCCTTGAAAAAAATGAGAACTATGGGAAAGAGATATTCAGACATCACATCATATTGAAAAATGCATCTATTTATTATGATATACTAAGAGGGGTTATAGAAAATGGATTCCAGGGTTAAACTTTATCTTGAAAGAGCAGAAAATCAAATATTAATCGCAAAAACAACTTTCGAAATATCATTAGACAATAACTTGAAGGGCATTCTAAAAATCTCCCCTGATAAAACATTCTTTAATGATGTAATTTCTCAGTGTTATTATTCTATTTTTTATTCTGCAAAGGCTTATCTGTTGTCATTGGGAATCTTGACAAAGCCTCCAGAGGAGCACAAGAAAACTTATGAGGAATTTAAAAAAGTGGTATTTTCTGGGAAACTTGACAAAGAATTGCTTAATATTTATGAGTCAGAATCTGAAAAGGCAGAAGTTCTTCTAAACATTTTTTACCTTGAAAAGAAAAAGAGAGGCAAATTCACATATAACATAAATTCAAATGCAAATATTCCCTATGCTGAAGAGTCAATAAGCAATGCAAGAAAATTTGTTTCTTTACTGAAAAATGTCTTAGAGAAAGGATAAAAATGGCAAAACTAGACTTTGAGGTATTGGAAAAAGAAGACAAAAAGAGACTGCTTAATGAACTTGCGATTTACGGCATAGAAAAACTACCTTATCTTATTGTAAAATGGGGCAAAAGGCTACGCATTTTCTCTGGCAGCATTGATAAGGATACAATATTCCTTCTCTTGAGAAAAACAAATATTGACTCAATGGGGTTATATTTTGCCTCGCAGGAGGATGGAATAAGGTTAAGCTTGGATGCCGCGCATCTTTTGCAACCTCAAATAAGAGACGGAATACTTGAAGTTAATGAAGAGCAGACACAGCAATGGTTCAGGGGCAAAGATATTGGACTAACCGAAAGCCAAAAAAAGGAGATTGAAAGTTTCGGGGGCAAGTTTATCATTCTAAAGAATAATGGCTATATTATAGGTATAGGCAAAAAAAGCTTTTGTGGAATAGCAAATTTCCTGCCAAAGGAGAGAAGGGTAAAGGGTTAAAAATAATAAAATAATGTATTAACCAAAAAGTTTAAATATGCGTTATTTGTTAATTCATTAACATGGGTATCGAGAATGATTTAAACGCTAATATTGAGGAATTTCTTGAGAGCGCAGAGGCGGATTTAGCTAAGGGCAGGTATAATAGCGCTGTAAGTTCCTACTTCAAGGCGATAGCAACTCTTTGCGATTTAAAAATTTATGAGCTAAGGCGGGTTTTGCCAAAGAATCATTCTGAAAGATTTCTCTTCCTGAAGATATCCTTCCCAAGCGCTTATAAAATTGTAAGCGGTCTTTTTAATGAATACACCAAAACATATAATTTAAGGCTCGGCAAAAAAGATGCTTTGCTATTCAAAGAAAATGCCAAAAAAATTAGAGAGATACTTGAAAGAAAAGCTTAGGGGAATCAACTTGATAGAAGTTGCAGATATTTTTTTATTTGGTTCTGCTGTAAAAGGCAAGGAGTCCCCAAGAGACATCGACTTATGTGTTATTTTCAGAAAAAAAGTTAGAGAGGAAGTAATAAAGGATATTGAAAATAAATTAAATGGCTTAAATATCCATATAAGCTCTCTTACGACTGATAGTTTTTTTAGAAAACCACATCACCTCATAACAACTCTGCTTGTTGAGGGAGTGAGTATCTTAACTGAAAAGCCATTTATCCAAAATTTTGGTTTCTCGTCAATGGTTCTTTACTCTTATAACTTATCAAAGTTGAAGCAATCAGAAAAGGTTAAATTCGTTTATTTATTAAAAGGCAGGGAAGCGGGCAGAAATGAAAGGGGAATTGTTAGAAAGCTTGAGGGTGAATGGGTCGCAGACAGCTGTTTTATTGTCCCTATTCAAAAAGACAGTGAAATGATGATAATATTCAAAAAGTGGGCGATTCCGCACAAGAGGAAGGAGATGTTAATTCATTAAAATGCTCTCGGATAATTCAATTAAAAAAATTTTGAAAAATGCAGGTGCTCTGCGGGTAGGGAAAGACGCAATTAAAAAACTAAAGAAATTAACGGAAAACTATTCATTGATAATTGCCCGCAAAGCTGTTAAGAATGCCGAATATTCTGGCAGAAAATCAATCAAGACTGTTGATATAGAAGAGGCAATAAAAATTGAGGAATAAAAAAGATTTTTGATGCTAAAAGATGTACGATGAATAAAGAAAATCATTGCAATTCCAAGTTCTTGGAATGCGGCAATACAGTAAGGAATAAAAAAGCAGTTTCAGCGCTTGTTGCGGCTGTTTTGCTTATTCTAATTACTATTGCGGCGGCAGGAACAATATGGAGCGCCGTAATGCCCATGATAACAAAATCAATGCAGTTAAATGAGGCATGCCTAAATGCTGTATTGACAATTGATACCCAAAAGGGATACACTTGTTATTCTGAGAACACAAAAAGGGTTTCAGTAATGGTAGAAAGAGGCGCGCAGGATTTTTCGCTGTCTGGAATACAAATCAGTTTATCGGGTGATGGAAAAACAAAGACATATTCTGCTTATATAGACCCATCAACCGCCCTCAATATGCCCTTTGATGGGGATTATGGTTCAATAGCAGTAGATTTTTCTAAGAATGGAAATAATGGAACATTAAATGGCTTTTATGTTAATGATGACCCTGCAAGCACTATGCTAAGCCAATCAGGATTGGCAGGATTTTATGCTAATCAAGTGATTGACAACAACATAGGCACAAATGCATGGCATACTGATTCCTCAATCAAAGGGGCTTACTTGGCTATTGATTTAGGTACTGGGAATGAGAAGGCATACACTAAAGCAAGGATTTATGCATTCACTTCGGGCTATAATGGTAATTATGCAGTCCAGTATTCTGACGATAATAACACATGGACAAATGCGTCATCAACAGGATTTATTCCTAATGCTGTAGGTTGGAATGAAAAGATATGGAATAATACAGGCGTTCATAGATACTGGAGATTTTACCTCGTAAATACACCTGGAGGTGGCTCATGGCTCACTGAACTCGAGATGTATAAGGATAATTTCACTTACACCCAAGGAAAGATAGGCAAAGCATTGCAATTTGACGGCATTGATGATTATATAGAAGTTAAGGATGCCCCAACTCTTGACTTAGGAACTAATCCTCATACAGTTATGGCTTGGATTTACATACAAAACATGAATTCATATGGACCTATAGCTGCGAAGAGAAGTGGAGGCACAGTTGATTTCAACTATCATATTTCCAATTCAGCAAATGACAGGAAAATGGCGAGTTATAATGGGGCAACATCAGTTGGAGGCAACACTGCCTTAAATCTTAACCAATGGTATCACGTTGCTTGGGTTTATGATGCAGGAACTATTTACTTCTATGTTAATGGGAATTCAGACGGCTCTGCCCCCCAGACAAGCGGAAATGCGAATAATTACAATGTGTTTATCGGAATGGACAACGGAACAACTAAATTTTATTTCAACGGCATAATTGATGAAGCCAGAATTTACAATCGTTCATTATCGCAAAAGGAAATTAAAGAGGTGTATGAAGACCAAACTGTCTATAATGAATTGCCCTCGGAGAATGAAGCAAAAACATATAATTTCTTGGCAGAGAACATAACAGAAGCAAGTGTCTCTCCAATAGTAAAGTTAGGCAACATAAAAAAGATTTGCGATATCACAAGCAAGGTTAAAATACCAAAATGTGCCACATAATTTTATATATTTGTATTGCATAAATCGAAAATGGACAAAGAAGCAGAAAAAAAATACATTGAAGCGGGCAAGATTGCCGCATCTGTAATGGATTACGCAAGAAAAACCATAAAGCCCGAAATGCCACTGCTTGAAGCAATTGAAAAAATAGAGAGTAAGATTTTTGAATTGGGAGCAAAACCCGCCTTCCCTGCTGATTTAAGCTGTAATGAGATTGCAGCACATTACACTCCATTGCACGACGATAAATTAACTGCGAATGGGTTGGTAAAAATAGACATTGGCGTTGAAATAGACGGATTTCCCGTTGATACTGCATCAAGCATTGACTTGACTCCCGAACAAAAATACAAAGAATTGATAAATGCCTCGCAGGAAGCATTAAAAAATGCAATTAAAATCCTGAAAGTCGGAATTAAAACTCAAGATATTGGGAAAGTCGTTGAGAAAACAATAAGAGATTATGGCTTTAATCCTATAAGAAACCTATACGGGCATGAATTGGGAAGATACAGCATCCATTCAGGACTGCAGATACCAAGTTACGACGACAAAAGTGAAAAAATTTTGAAAGAGGGGGTATTTGCAATTGAGCCATTTGCAACAACTGGCATTGGTTTGGTAGCAAATAAGGGGGGAATGAACGAAGTTTTTCAGCTTGAAGAAAAAAAGCCAGTAAGAGACGCAAATGCAAGGGAAATCCTTAATTTTATTGAAAAAGAGTATAAAACATTCCCCTTTTGCACAAGATGGCTCGTCAAAAAATTTGGCGCAAAGGCATTGTTTGCACTATCCTTGTTTAAAAAAGAAAATATGCTTAACCAATACCCCCCATTGATTGAAAAATCCAATGGGATAGTGTCGCAAACAGAACATACAATACTCTTGACAAAAGAGAGAATAAAAGTGCTGACAGAAGAATTATCATAAAAATCTTTATGTTTTACAACACCTTAAAAGGTGTAGTTTATTAGGATTTTTAGGATCCTAAAAACAAAACTATACTAACTACAACATAAATGTTGTAGTTTTGTTTTTTTGATGGGAAAGATAAGGGTTCTTTGCGGCGGGCATTTCAGAAAAATCCATGGGGGGCATATCTATTTTCTAAAGAAAGCGAAATCATTTGGGGATTATTTAATCGTAGTTATAAGTAATGATAAATTGCATCTCAAAAAATACAGAGGAGATTTCATACCCGCCCAGAGAAGAAAGAAAAATCTTGAGAAAATTAAAATCGCTGATGAAGTCGTAATTGGTGCTAATCCTGTAGATTACAATGAAATAATAAAGAAGTTTAAACCAGATATAGTCGTATTAGGTTATGACCAGAATATTAAGCTTAATATCCCTAAACTGAAAATTTTGAGGGTTGGAAAATTTTAAAAAATCACCCAAGATACTCTGCCTTTTCCTTTGGCATATCCAAAGCTGCTCTTGCTGACTTAAGATAGCCGCTCTCAATGCTCTTGTATCTCTTGATGTCATCTGCTGTTACCGAAGGCGAAACCTTTTTCATTGCCTCTTCAAAGTGTTTCTTCTTAACTTCCTTGCAGTTTATGTCTTCTCTTAATGCAAGCATTCCCGCCTCTCTTGCAAGCCCCTCTAAATCAGCGCCAACATAGCCCTCTGTCTTCTCTGCTAATTTCTCCAAATCAATGTCTTTCGCAAGAGGCATATTTTTTGTATGAATCTTTAATATCGCTAATCTTCCCTGCTTGTCAGGAACATTCGTTGAAATTATCCTGTCAAATCTTCCCGGCCTCAGCAACGCAGAGTCAAGCATATCTGGGCGGTTTGTTGCACCAATAACAACAACCCCTTGCAATTCCTCAATGCCGTCCATTTCAGCAAGCAACTGGTTTAAAACCCTTTCAGTAACCCTTGTTCCAGAATCATATCCTCTCTTTGATGCAAGCGCATCTATCTCATCAAAAAATATTACACATGGAGAAACCTGCCTCGCCCTCTCAAAAATTTTCCTGACACCTTCCTCCGATTTTCCAACCCACATGCTGTTATGCAAAATCAAAGGTCTTTTCCCACCAACAAAACTTCCATCCTCAGTTTCTATATCGTACATAACTTGTTCTTCTGCTCTCTCTATTTTTCTTATTTTTATCCATAACAATTCACTCTCTATTAAGAATTTTAATATCTTGAATTCCTCTGACTGTTTCTCTTCTTCGCTTAATTTTTCTTCTAAAATAGAGATTATTTTTTTCAATCTATGAACTCCTATATTTTTTCTTCCAGAAAGTACTGATTCAAAAATACCTTCTGGAATGTATTTATCTCCTAGTTTGATTTTGCTATACTTTAATCTGTTTTTTTCTTTTATTTTCTTTAAGAGGAAGGATATATTGGGAAGTATAGTTATAGCGTTGTAATATTCTCTTACTTTGATTTCTAAATTTTTATTAAAAACAAAATTATCGAATTTAATTAAATCTTCTTTACCGCTTATCGTTATCATGAACATTGAGTCTTTTCTTGCCCATAATTTATGTCTTATGCCTGCAAATGTCAGAAGATAAGATATTCCTTGAGCTAATTTTTCACTTTTCGTTCCATACTCTGCTTTTAATTTATCAATGTGACCATCACCTTTCCATGCGCCTTTTAAAAATGCAGCGATATTTCTTTGATTGCCTAAGAAAAGCAGTTTGGGGACTTTAATGGAGTAGGATTTTCTGCCTTCAAACTTCATGTCAAATAACCCTTCAAGATAGTATATCAAAGGGGTGGAATAAACTGCTATACCTTTTTCAATTTCCTTAATTCTGCCTTTTGCAACAAAGATTTCAAATAGTTCTCTTATTCTTTTTTTATTTTCTGGATTAATGTTAAAAATCTTGACAGAGCATTTTTCTTTTGAAATTCCTCCTTCTGAAGCGAACCATCCCAAAAACTCAGCAAGTTCTTCACTCATAAATTTTGGCAGTTTAGTTTCATTATGCGAAGAAAATACTCTTGCAAGATTAAAATTTTCATTTTCTTGGATAATTAAATTTTTGTTATTTGGAACTTTAATTTCTATTTTTTTGTTGAACGATTTCATTCTATTAGGGTAAGCTATCAAGTCATTCTCTTTTAGGTCTCTTGTTCTTGTCCAGCCCAAGCTATTATTAAATGTAAAAAAGGGCTGATTTCCAGAAACTTCGATTGTATTCCCATCTCCAAAGGTTATTTTATACGCTTCTTTAACATTTAGCTTGTAAGCTCTTAGAATTTTAGAAAAGTCTATTGCTTTATTCTTTAATGCTTGAACAAATATCTTTTTTGCAGGAGTTAAATATTCAACATTTTCTTTATTTTCAACAATAGAGTCCTCTTTTAAAATATTATAAAATTTTTCTATATTTTCTAATCCACATAAAGTTGATATTATTGGCGTATCTTTGGAAAGGCATAACAAACTTGGCCCTTTAACCTGAATAAAATTCGCCTCGCTTTCATTCGCAACCGCTTTTGCAAGTAAAGTTTTTCCTGTTCCTGGAGGCCCATAAACCAATATTCCTTTAGGGGGTCTTATACCCATTCTCTTGAATGAATCGGGATGCTGAAGAGGCCATTCAACCGCCTCTTTTAATTCCTGTTTTATTTTTTCCAATCCCCCTATATCATCCCACTTTACATTCGGCTTTTCAACTAACACTTCTCGCATCGCTGAAGGCCTCACAACCTTTAATGCCTCCCTGAAATCATTGCTCGTAACAATCAATTTTTTAAGTATTTCTTGGGGTATCTCCTGTTCCTCCTTTAAGTCCAAGTTTGGAAGAACTTTTCTCAAAACAATCATCGCCGCCTCTTTTGTCAATGCTGATATGTCTGCTCCAACAAATCCATGGGTTAATGACGCAAGTTCATCCAAATTAACATCTTTAGCAAGAGGCATATTTCTTGTATGAATCTTGAGTATTGATAATCTTCCCTTCTTGTCTGGAACATTAATCTCTATCTCTCTGTCAAATCTTCCTGGCCTTCTTAATGCAGGGTCAAGTGAATTTGGCATATTTGTCGCACCGATAACAACAACCTTTCCTCTTTCTTTCAATCCATCCATCATAGTTAATATCTGAGAAACAACCCTTCTCTCCACTTCCCCATAACTTTCCTCTCTCTTCGGTGCAATTGCATCAATCTCATCAATAA
>Ga0233423_10001109_pt1 | contig 13621 bp, 11 predicted proteins | sample Watercolumn_Mata_FD_180713 | JGI IMG/M metagenome (GOLD analysis project Ga0233423, IMG submission 180713) | Freshwater microbial communities from Lake Matano, South Sulawesi, Indonesia - Watercolumn_Matano_2014_112_MG | ecosystem: Environmental > Aquatic > Freshwater > Lake | place: Indonesia... | reverse complement strand
CTGAGCCAAAGATGGCGCGTGAGTCGTGCGGCGAGTTGGCTCAAATCCAGACCAGGTGGCGGCCAGGTGATGAGCTTTGGCGTCCATTTTGTGATGAACTGCATGGCACCCCCTCCAGGAAAGAGAGTATGGCTGACACCATGCAGTATACATCATTCTGGGGATCATGTCATCACCTTGGCTTGTCCCTTGAATTACCGAACGCTCTCAATAACACTATATCGCCCTGCCTAATCCGGTCCTCTGCAACATGTGCCAGCAGGTTTGTTTTTCCTGTCCCAGAGTCGCCGATAAGCAAAAATCCAATATATCTATCATCTGCTAAAAATTCTTTGACTGCTGTTTCCACTCTCCCTCTATGCAGGTAGACCGACGCTTCATATTCTGTCTGGCGAATATCATCCAAAATGGTGCGAGTTTGCCCTTGGAAAGCAACTTGTGCAGACGCTTGCCATGATACACTCGTATCAGGACCACCAATAATGCATCTGCTGATCAAACTATCCAAATCGCTGAGATAGCGCCCAGTGACTCTGGCGCCATCTAGCCCATGGATGGCACTATAATACGAAACACTATTCGCTTGTCGTCCATTAAAGAAGAACAACTCCTCCTCTATACCTTTAGGCGAGGGCAATTTCGACAAATCACAAATCAAGAATGGATAAAGGCTGAGAAGCTTATTTCTGTCCGCATGGTATAGCGCGAGCACTGCTGGATTTTCCTTGCGGAGTTGCTCTTCTATGCAAGCACCAACTATTTGAACAGATTCCACAGGTGGATCAACCCCCATCCACTCCTTGACTGTGAAGCGACACATTCCTGATCCGCTAATAGAACAGGCAAGTATCTGTACAAGGCGGTATTCTGTCAAGAAAGCCAAGCCTTTAAGTAACTCTTCCAATTCTGAAAGCCTTGTGCAAAAAAGCTCAGGAGGCACCCTATCGATACCGTAGGCTCGCTTAGCCTGAGTAAAGAAGTTCAGCCAAGACTTAAGTGAAAACCCATACGCGGAAAGTTGCTCGTTTGGCAAAAGATAAAACCTTTTCAACTCATCTACGAACATGCTCTGACTTATCCTCACAAATGTCTGCGCTATCTCTCTGCAAAGCCCTTCCCATTGTGTCACAGAGCTACGGTCCATCAATTCAAGTATACCTATATTTACAGCCGGATTCAACAGATCGCTCCGCAGATAATCACTTATGGCGATAACGGCGCAGTATCTCACAACTGCTGCGTAGAGATCCAGTAAACCCTGTAGCTTCTCTTGATTCTCGCCAGCATTAACTGCAAGCAAGAATCTGTAAGCTATAGGATGTGGATAGTGATCCACGATATTGTCTCGCAGGGCTTTGTCCAAAATGATCTCAAAGTTGCTCATGGTACCTTCCTCCATCCACCAACTTACCGCGCATATTGGTGTCTGCTAGCTATGATACCACAAGTTCCCCAAAATGGCAATATGCATGGCCCCAAAATCAGGGCCCCGTCAAAGTCCGTCCGTAATGTCATGCTGGGTGAAACAAAGCATCTCGTTGGTGCAAAAGAGACCCTTCGCTGCCGCTCAGGGCGACAAAACTATGCTGCTGTGGGCATCCAGCGCGACTTTGACAGGGCCCTGCCCCACCAAATTACCCACAACATTAGCCCCAGCACCCTTGACAGGACTATCCTTTTGCAGTAACATGTAGGCCACCTGAGATTGCCGATTGGCCAATCTCCAATCTGAAATCTGCAATCTCCAATCACTTGGGAGAAACATGTTCTGGTACTGTCTTTTACTGCTGCTCGGCTACGTCACGGCCATCGTGCCCGTGCGGTTGAGCTATGCCGTGGCCAGCCTGCTCGGCGACGTCGCCTACTTCTTCTGGCGCAGCAAGGGCCTGATCGCCAGGGAGAGCATGCGGCGCGTTCTAGGGCCAGACAGCCCATTGCCCCAGGCCAGAGCCCTGGCCCGCCGGTCTCTGCGCAACTACGCTAAGAGCCTGGTAGACTTCTTGCGCTTCCCCCGGCTGACCGTCCACGAGCTGGAGGCCCTCATCGCCCAGAGCTTTGGCTGGGAAAATCTGGAGAGCGCCCTGCAGGCGGGCAAAGGGGTGATCCTGGTGGCCCCGCATTTCGGCAGTTGGGATTTTGCCGGGGCGATTCTGGGGCTGCGCGGCTACCAGCTCCACGCCGTAGCTGACGTCTTGATGTCGCAGCGAGCTAACGAGCTGGTGCAGCGCACACGCCTGGCGCGAGGCATTGACATCATCCCCTTCGGAGGGGCGCTGAAAAAGCTCTACCAGGCCCTGCGTCGCGGCGAGATCGTCGGCCTAGTGGTGGATCGCCCCATGGCCGGCTCCGGCGTGGCCGTGCGCTTCTTCGGCGAGGAGGCCTACCTGCCGGCGGGGCCGGCTGCCCTGTCCCTGAAAACCGGGGCCCGCATCATTCTGGGCTACTGCGTGCGCCATCCCCAGGACGAGACAAAGTTCATGGGCGGCTTTTTCCCACCCCTGAAGTTTGTTCCCACCGGCCAGCGGGAGCGAGACATTCAGGCCCTGACGCAGAAGATCGCCGAAGACCTGGAGGCCATCATCCGGCTCTACCCGGATCAATGGTATCCCTTCCACGATATTTGGGAGCGGGGGCATCAGCAAACCAGCAAATCAACAAATCAGCAAATCACCAATCAGCAATTTGCCGATTTGCCGATTTGCTGATTTCCCTGATCAGCCGTGATGTACTACGTTTTTCGGTTGGTGGGCTTGCTGGCCCCGCGACTGCCGGCGGGGCTGGGGCTGCGCCTGGCCGCGGCGCTGGGCGCTCTGTGGTACCACCTGGCCCGTGGCCAGCGGGCGATTCTGCTCCGCAACCTGCGGCACGTGCTGGGGCCGGGCGCTTCAGAGGAGAAAATTCAGCGCACGGCGCGGGCGGTTTTCCGTAACACTTTTCGCAACTATTACGACCTCTTTCGCCTGCCGCACCTGCCCGCCGAGGAGGTGGAGAAGCTGATCGTCGTCCAGGGGGAGGAGCACCTGCGGGAGGCGTTGGCGGCGGGGAAGGGGGCCATCCTGGCCACGGCCCACTTCGGCAACGTGGAGATCATGACCCGGACTTCGGCCATTCGCCAGTACCAGATTACCGGCGTGGCCGAGCACGTGCAGCCAGAGAAGCTCTACCGCTACCTGCTGGCCCAGCGCAGCAGGGGTGGCGTGCACCTGGTGCCCATTGACGGCTCGCTGAAGGCCATCTTCCGCGCCCTGCGCGCCAACCAACTGGTGGGGCTGGCCGCCGACCGCGACGTGAGCGGCACGGGGATCACGCTGCCCTTCTTCGGCGCCCCGGCCAACCTGCCGGCCGGCTACGTCTCGCTGGCCCTGCGCACCGGCGCCCCAGTCCTGCCGATTTTCATCGTGCGGCAGCCGGAGGGCCGCTTTGTCATTCAAATCGAGCCGCCCCTGGCCCTGGCGAACAGCGGGGATCGGGAGCGGGATGTACGCTCCGGCGTGGCGCAGATGGTCGCCGTCCTGGAGCGCTACATCGGCCAGTACCCGGAGCAGTGGACCTTCTATCAGCCGATATGGGATCAGGGGCTCCCTGATTCCCTGATTTCCCGATTACCCGACTCCTGAGGAGAGCATACTTGTTGAACAACCACTTGGGCAAGGCTGATCTACACATCCACAGCCTGGCTAACGATGGCCTGGCCACGCCGGCGGAGATCGTGGCCTACGCAGAAGAACACACCGACCTGGACGTCATCGCCATCACCGACCACGATGAGATCCAGGGCGCCCTGGAGGCGCGAGAGATCGTGGCCCGCGGGTCTTATCGCCTGGAGGTCATCGTGGGCATGGAGGTGACCACCCTGGAGGGCCACCTGCTGGCCCTGGGCATCGAACAGCCAATCCGCCTGCTCCTGCCCCTGGAGAAGACCATCGCCGCCGTGCACGAGCAGGGCGGGTTCGTCGTCATCCCGCATCCGCTGACTTTTTTCACCATGGGCATCCGGCAACAGGCGATCAATCGCCTGCTGCGTAGCCGGTCGCCTGGCGTGTACATTGACGGCCTGGAGGTCTTCAACCCCAGCTTCGCCGGGCGCGTGGGGCATTTCAAAGCCCTGGAGCTCAACGAGACCAAGTGGCACCTGGCGCGCTGCGGGGGTAGCGACTCCCACGCCCTGCACACCATCGGCAGCGCCTACACCGTTTTCCCCGGGCGCACCGCCGCCGATTTGCGCCGCGCTCTGGCGGAGAAGAGCACGGACTTCGGCGGGCAGTTCTGGACTATAGCCGACCACACGAGCATTGCCGCCCCGCAGGTGTTTCGCAGCGTCATTGTCACCCCCGGCATGCGCCTGCGCAAAGCGGCCAACTGGGTCTGGAGCGAGCACATCGGCCCTCACCTACCCCCCTAACCCCCCTCCCTCTCCTGTCGCCGTACGACAGGAGAGGGAGGGGCCGGGGGAGGGTGAGGTAGTTGCTTTTTTGCGCGAAATTGACTATAATGAAGGCAAGAAATAAGCAAGTGAGGCTCATTGATGGAAATCGAAAAAGAACAGGAGGTCCTCGCCGAGCCTGAGGAGAGTACTGTTCAGGAGACGGCGCTGCTGGCAGAGCCAGTAGCCGTCATCGCTTCCCCCAGCACGGCGCTGGTGGAAGTCGGGGTCGAGCCGCCAACAGCCACGGCCGAGCCGCCGATAGCTGAGGTCGAGCCGCCAACAGCCGCGGCCGAGCCGCCCAGCGCAGCCGCCGAGGTCGGCACACCAGCGCCTAAGCCAGAGGCCGAGGCCAAGCCTGGGGAAAGCTTCGCCAATCTGGTGAAGCAGTACCAGGGACTGCGGCGCGGCGATGTGGTCACCGGCAAAGTGGTGCGCGTGGATCAGGACGGCATCCTGGTGGACATCAGCTCCAAATCGGAGGGGATCATCGTCTTCAGCGAGGTGGCGAGTAAGCAGGCGGCCAGCCTGCAGGTGGGCGATGATGTGCTGGTCTACGTGCTCCAGCCAGAGAGCATTGAGGGCCACGTGCTCCTCTCCTTGAACCGGGCGCAGGCCGAGCGGGATTGGCTCCAGGCTAAGCAGCAGATGGAGGCCGACGAGATCCTGGAGCTAGAAGTGGTAGGCTACAACAAAGGCGGCCTCATCGTCCGGCTGGGGGGTATTCGTGGCTTCGTCCCGGCCTCGCAGGTGGCGGACTTGCGCGGCCGCAGCAACGAGCCCGCCGAGACGCGCATGGCCAAGATGGTCGGCAAGAAGCTGGTGCTCAAGATCATCGAGGTAGAGCGCAGCCGCAATCGCCTGATCCTTTCCGAGGTCTTGGCCCTCAAGCCCTGGCGAGAGCAACGCAAGGAGCAACTCCTCAGCGAGCTGCAAGTGGGCGAGGTACGCACCGGCCGGGTCTCCAGCCTCTGCGAATTTGGCGCCTTCGTGGACCTGGGTGGCGCGGATGGCTTGATTCACATCTCGCAGTTGTCCTGGCGACCGGTGTCGCATCCCGGCGAGATTCTTCAGGTAGGCGATGAGATCAACGTCTACGTGGTGGCCGTGGATCGGCAGAAGAGGCGCATTGCCCTGAGCCTGAAGCACCTGGAGCCAGAGCCCTGGGCGCAGGTGGCGGAGAAATACCACGTGGGTGACCTGGTCACGGCGACCATCACCAAGCTGGCCACCTTTGGCGCTTTTGCCCGCCTGGAAGAGGGCGTAGAAGGGCTGATCCACGTCTCTGAGCTGACCGAGGGGCGGGTGGCGCATCCCAGCCACGTGGTCAAGGTAGGCGACGTGCTGACCCTGCGCATCTTGCGCCTGGAGCCAGACCGCCGCCGCCTGAGCTTGAGCCTGCGCCGCGCCGCAGCCGGGGAGGAGACATGAAATCGGTGATCGGTGATCAGGCAAGCCCTGATTGCCTGATTCCCTGATCTCCTGATCCCCTGCTTCCCTTGGTTGGTAGTGCGCACTTGTAGTGCGCCAGACGCTCAAGCCCCGATACATTCCCTTCGGGCGCTCAGGGCAAGGCTTGATTTGGTGATGTATCGGGGCAAGCGCCCATTACAAGTACAAGCCAGAATTGAGGACATACATGGCGGAAGCAATATCCCACGATCTGTTCAACGAACGTTTCACAGAGCGGGCGCGACGGGCCTTGCGCCTGGCCCAGGAAGAGGCCGAGCGCCTGCGCCACAACTACATCGGCACAGAACACGTCCTGCTCGGCCTGGTGCGTGAAGGCGAAGGGGTGGCCGCGCAGGTACTAACCAGCCTGGGCGTAGACCTGCAACGGGTGCGTGAGGCCGTAGAGTACACCATCGGCACGGGCGATCAGACGTCGGCCGGGGAGATGAGCCTGACCCCCCGCGCCAAGAAAGTCCTGGAGTTCGCCGTAGACGAGGCGCGGCGCCTCCATCACCACTACATCGGCACGGAGCATCTGCTGCTGGGCCTGGTGCGCGAGCGGGAAGGCATCGCCGCCGGCGTGCTGGAGCGCCTGAACGTCAGCCTGGAGCGCGTGCGCAACGAGACCATGCGGGCCATGAGCCAGAGCCCCATCTACACCCCCCAACAAGAAGCGCGGCGCCAGCCGGCGCGCACGCCCATGGTGGATCAGATGGGCCTCGACCTGACGAACCAGGCCCGGGAAGGCAAGCTCGACCCCGTCATCGGTCGCCAGAAAGAGATCGAGCGGGTCATCCAAATCCTGTCGCGGCGCACCAAGAACAACCCCGTCCTGGTCGGCGAGCCCGGTGTGGGCAAGACGGCCATCGTGGAAGGGCTGGCCCAGCGGCTGTCCGCTGGCGATGTGCCGCGCACCCTGCTGGACAAGCGCCTGATCATGTTGGACATGGGCTCGTTAGTGGCCGGGACGATGTACCGCGGCCAGTTCGAGGAGCGCCTGAAGCAGGTCATCAAAGAGATCAAGGACACGCAGAGCATCCTGTTCATTGACGAGATTCACACCCTGGTGGGTGCCGGCTCAGCTATGGGCTCCCTGGACGCGGCCAACATCCTCAAGCCGGCCCTGGCCCGGGGCGAGCTGCAGTGCATCGGCGCTACCACGCGCGACGACTATCGCAAGTACATCGAGCGCGACGCCGCCCTGGAGCGCCGCTTCCAGCCCGTCGGCGTAGACGAGCCATCGCTAGACGAGACCATGGCCATCCTGGAAGGGCTGAAGCCGCGCTACGAGCAGCACCACGGCATAATCTACAGCGAGGGCGCCATTCGGGCCGCAGCGCAGCTCGCCGCTCGCTACGTCGCCGATCGTTACCTGCCGGACAAAGCCATTGACCTGATTGACGAAGCGGCCGCGCGGGTGCGCCTCTACAAGAAAACCGAAATGCCGCAGGAGGTCAAAGACCTGCAGCGGGAGCTGGAGGTCTTGCGCCGGGAGAAAGAGGCCGCCATTCAGGAACAGCAGTTCGAGAAGGCAGCGGCCCTACGCGATCAGGAACGGCAGATGACCAGCAAGCTGGAGGCCCTGCGCCGCAGTTGGGAGAACTGGCCCCAGGCGCAGCGCCTGCAGGTCACCGAAGAAGACGTGGCCTACGTCGTGGCCATGTGGACGGGCGTGCCCGTGACCCGCCTGGCCCAGGAAGAGACCGAGCGCCTCCTGCAGATGGAAGAGGCTTTACATAAGCGCATCGTCGGCCAGGACGAGGCCATCAACACTATCTCCCGCGCCGTGCGGCGGGCCAGGGCCGGGCTGAAGGACCCCAAGCGGCCCATCGGCTCCTTCGTCTTCCTGGGGCCTACGGGCGTGGGCAAGAGCGAGCTGGCCAAAGTGCTGGCCGAGTTCATGTTCGGCAGCGAGGAGGCGCTCATTGAGCTGGACATGTCGGAGTTCTCCGAGCGTTACACCGTGGCCCGGCTCATCGGCGCCCCGCCGGGCTACGTAGGCTACGACGAGGGCGGCGAGCTGACGGAGGCCATCCACAAGAAGTCGTACGCCGTCATCCTGTTCGACGAGATCGAGAAGGCCCACCCCGAGGTGTGGAACATCCTGTTGCAGATCATGGAGGACGGCCAGCTCACCGACGCCCGTGGGCGCAAGGTGGACTTCCGCAACACCATCGTCATCATGACCAGCAACGTCGGGGCGGAGCAGATTCGCCGCGAGACCTCGCTGGGCTTCGTCACGCAGACCGACGCCGCCAAGAAGGCCAAAGACGACTACGACAAGATGAAGGACAAAGTCCTGGGCGAGCTCAAGCGCATGTTCCGGCCGGAGTTCCTGAATCGTATTGACGCCGTCGTCGTCTTCCACGCCCTGACCAAGGAGCACGTGCGCCAGATCGCCGACATCCAAATCGCCGAGGTGCAGCGGCGCCTGGACGAGCAGAAGATTACCCTGACCGTCTCCGAGGCGGCCAAGGACCTGCTGGTGGAGAAGGGCTTTGACGCTCAGAACGGGGCCCGGCCTCTGCGCCGGGTCATCCAGAACTTCATTGACGATCCGTTGTCCGAGGCCCTCCTGTCCTGCAAGTTCCATCCGGGGGACACCGTCCTCGCCGAGCGTGACGGCGACGACATCAAGCTGGAGGCGGCGCCAGTGCCGGTGATGGCAGTTACCGCCGCGGCAGGGTAGGGTAGGCCTGCCGCCAATGGAGTTGACCTAACCAACCACAGAGACACTGAGAGCACAGAGAACATCCCAAAAAACATCTCTGTGTCCTCTGTGCCTCTTTGGTGAGCCTTGTCTGTTTGTCGGGTATAAGTCTCATGCCCAAGACGCGCACCTTCTACGTTTGCCAGCAGTGTGGGGCACAGAGCCCCCGCTGGTTGGGCAAATGCCCCGATTGCGGAGCCTGGAATAGCTTCGTGGAGACGATGGAGAGCCCGCCTAGCTCTCCTGTTTCGTCTGCTGGCCCGCGCAGCGCCCCTGTGCCCCTGCCGGAGATCACCACGGACGGCTTCGCCCGATTGCAATTCCCCATGGGGGAGTTCAGCCGTGTGCTGGGTGGCGGCATCGTCCCCGGCTCGCTGGTGCTCATCGGCGGGGACCCAGGCATCGGCAAGTCCACCCTGCTGTTGCAGGTCTCCTCGCTGGTAGCCGATGGCGGAGGCCCGGTGCTCTACGTCTCCGGCGAGGAATCGGCGCAGCAGATCAAGCTGCGCGCCGACCGGCTGAGCCTGGCCAATCAGCAGCTCTACGTCCTGGCCGAAACCAACCTGGGCGAGATTCTGGGGCACATCGAGCGCCTGGCTCCCCGGCTGGTGGTCATTGACTCCATCCAGACGGTCTACCTGGAAGAGCTGGCCAGCGCCGCCGGCAGCGTCGGCCAGTTGCGGGAGTGCACGGTGCAGCTCATGCGCCTGGCCAAGGCCACTAACATCCCCATCTTCCTGGTGGGGCACGTGACCAAAGAGGGGGCCATCGCCGGGCCGCGGGTGTTGGAGCACATCGTGGACACCGTGCTCTACCTGGAAGGGGAACGCTTCCAGTCCTACCGGCTGCTGCGGGGTACCAAGAACCGCTTCGGCTCCACCAACGAGGTAGGCGTATTTGAGATGCGGGGCGAGGGCATGGTGGAGGTGGACAACCCTTCCCAGGTCTTCCTGGCCGAGCGTTCGGCGGCCCCCGGCTCAACGATTGTGGTCACGCTGGAAGGCACACGGCCGCTGCTGGTGGAGATCCAGGCCCTGTGCGCCACCACCAGCTTCGGCCTGCCGCGACGCACGGCCAACGGCATTGACTTCAATCGCCTGCTCATCCTGACCGCCGTACTCACGAAGCGAGTGGGCATGAATCTGGGCAACCAGGACGTTTTCGTCAACGTGGTGGGGGGGCTGAAGATCGAAGAGCCGGCCGCCGACCTGGGGGTGGCCCTGGCCATCGCCTCCAGCTTCCGCGAGGTGCCGGTCGCCCCCGACCTGGCGGTCATCGGCGAGGTGGGGCTTTCGGGGGAGTTGCGCAGCGTCAGTCAGGTAGAGAAACGCCTGAACGAGGCCCTCAAGCTGGGCTTCAAGCGCTGTTTGCTGCCCAAGGCCGTGCAGCGTACGGCGCAGCGCGTAGCGGGCATGGAGAGCCTGGGGGCGCGCTCCCTGCACGAGGCGCTGGAGGTGGCGCTGATACGGTAGCACGTATGAACTGTGAACAGAGAGGAGAGTGTATTATGAGTACGACTGTAACTCAAGCTGCCATTACTATCAGCCTTACGGATCTGGAGAATATCATCCGTCGTGTGGTACGCGAGGCAATGCATGAAGAGCTATCACACCTGCCGCGCGCACCAGTGGCTTCTATCCTCGATGATTGGAGTCAGGAAGGACCTGATGACCCTGCTGGCGACGAGCAACTTCTACATGAAGCGATGGCCGCGCTCAAGCAGTACGGCGACAAGCCGGAGACTTGGACAAAATGGGAAGACTTGGAAGCTGCATGTAGGCGCCGAACAGCAATGGTGTATAGCTGACGAAAGGTTGTAGATTTTCTTACAGAGCTGGTGACTGTCGCATAAGTGTAGTGCACGCCAAATTTATCCAGGAGGTTTTATCATGATCATCGAAATTATCCTACGTATCATTGGAGCCTTGGTGCTGGGCTACGGGGGCTGGCAGTTGGGGATTCTGGCTGACCAGAGCTTGACCTCGTTTGATCTCTCCCGCTATCTCATCGGCTTCGGCATTGCTGGGGGCATCATCGGCTTCTTGGTCACACCCTATCTCGTCCTGCGTCCCGCCGAGTGGCTGCGGCAGAAGACGCACCAGATGTCTCTGCAGGACATAATCGCCGCGGTCATCGGCCTGGTCGTGGGCCTGATCATCGGGGCGCTCCTGGCCTGGCCGCTGTCCTTTCTACCCTCGTTTCTGGGCCGTCTGCTGCCCGCCCTGGGGGCGGTGTTCTTCAGCTACCTGGGCATCATCATCATGGAGGCCAAGGGGCGGGAGCTCTTCGAGCTCGTCGGCCGGCCACTCAGCGGGGGCGGTCAGGGCAAGGCGGGCAGGAAGGGCGATTACGTCATCCTGGACACCAGCGCCATCATTGACGGCCGTATCGCCGATATCAGCCAGACCGGCTTCATCAGCGGGACGATGCTCATCCCCCGCTTCGTGCTCAACGAATTGCAGCACATCGCCGATTCCCCGGACGTGCTGCGGCGCAACCGCGGCCGCCGCGGTCTGGACATGCTGAACAAGCTGCAGAAGGAATCCAAGACCCCCATCCAGATCTCCGAGGTGGACGAGCCCAAGGTGGCCGACGTGGACAGCAAGCTGGTCCAGGTGGCCAAGACCCTGCACGCCTCTATCATCACCAACGACTTCAACCTCAATCGGATAGCGGGCTTGCAAGGCGTGAAGGTGCTGAACATCAACGAGCTGGCCAACGCCGTGAAATCCGTGGTTCTGCCTGGTGAGGAGCTGACCGTGCGCATCATCCAGGAAGGCAAGGAGCTGGGTCAGGGCGTGAGCTATCTGGACGATGGCACCATGGTCGTGGTGGAGAACGGGCGACGCTACATCGGCAGCGATATGGACGTCGTGGTGACGCGAGTGCTGCAGACCGTGGCCGGGCGCATGATCTTCGCCCATCCCAAGGCCAGCGATTAGTTCCAACACTGTGGTTTGTAATGAGCGTTTGCCCCGATACATCACCAAGTAAAGCAACGTATCTGGGCTTGAACGCCATTTCACCACCAAGACACCAAGGCCCAAAAAACAAAAACTTGGTGTTCTTGGTGCCTTGGTGGTTAACTCCCTGGCCAACGAATAGGAAGCCGTCAGGATAGGTGTCCATGAGCCAGCAGTCAGGCAAAAATGCCCACAAAACCGTGGCTAGCCCGCAGCCCTCGCGAGGGCGGGAGCGGGTAGCCGCCGTCGTTGTGGCGGCGGGGCCAAGTGTGCGCATGGGCAGCGTGGAGAAGCTCTTCGCCGACATTGACGGCGTGCCCCTCCTCGCCCGCACCCTGGCCGCCTTTGAAGCCTGTCCGGCCATCCACGAAGTAGTCGTAGTGGCCAATGAGGAGAACCTGACCCGCGCCCGGCAGCTCATCGAGGAGCGCGGCCTGCGTAAGGTCACCAGGCTCTGCCTCGGCGGCGTGCGGCGGCAGGATTCAGTTTGGGAAGGCTTGCAGCAACTGGAAGGCTGCGATTGGGTAGTCATCCACGATGGCACGCGGCCCTTCGTCACGGCGGAGATGATCACGCAGGGGCTGGCGCAGGCGCGGGAGCACGGTGCGGCCATCGCTGCCGTACCGCTGCGGGACACGGTCAAGATGGTCAACCCGGATCGCCTGGTGCGCTCCACCCCCAATCGCAACGACATGTGGGTGGTGCAAACGCCCGGCGTTTTCCGCTTCGACCTCATCGTCGAAGCCTATCGGCACACCTTCGGTGAAGTCACCGACGATGCCATGCTGCTGGAGCGGCAAGGGCAGCCGGTCAGGGTCTACCCTGGCTCTTACGACAACGTGAAAATCACCACACCGGAGGACCTGGAAGCGGCCCAGGTCATCGCCCGGCGAGGCCAGGCCGCCGAAAAGAGAACTGGGAATCAGTAAGCAGGAGGCAGGAAATCAGGGGGCTCCTGATTCCCTGATTCCCTGATTCCCTGATTCCCTAATTCCCTAACATACGGAGCTTTCATGATCACTACCGTCGTATCCTTTGTCGTCGTTTTTGGCCTTCTGGTCTTCGTGCACGAGCTGGGCCATTTTCTCACGGCCAAGCGGGCGGGCGTGAAGATCGAGGAGTTTGCTTTTGGCTATCCACCGCGCCTTTTCGCCATCCGGCGCGGCGGCATAGACTATGCCATCAACCTCATCCCCTTTGGCGGCTACGTGCGCATGCAAGGTGAAGACGATCCCAACTCCCCAGAGGGTTTGGCCAGCAAGCCGCGTCCCTGGCGGGCTTTGGTCCTGAGCGCCGGGGCGTTGATGAACGTGCTCCTGGCCATCGTTCTCTTCACCGGCATCTACATCATTGGCGAGCCGGTGCCCACGGCGGGACAGGTGGAGATCGGCGAGGTGCAGCCAGGCTCACCAGCGGCGATAGCCGGCTTGCAGGCGGGCGACGTGATCCTGCGCCTGGACGAGCAGGAGATCAACGCCGTCAACGACGTGAGCACCTACACCCGCAGCCACCTGGGCACGGAAATTGCCATGACCGTGCGCCGGGGAACGGAACCGCTGACGCTGCGTATGACCCCGCGCCCCGGGCCGCCGGCGGGCGAGGGGCCTCTAGGTATCACCCTGGGCTTTCGTGTTACTGAGACCAAGATCGTGCGCCACTGGCCGTGGGAGGCGCTGGCCCTGGGCCTGCAGCGGGCCTGGCTGGTGATCGTGGCCATCGTCGGTTCTATGGTGGAGATGATCCGCGGCACAGCGCCCTTGGAGATCGGCGGGCCCATCTTCATCGCCGGGCTTACCGGCCAGGTCGCCCGTTCGGGCCTGGTCAACCTCATGAATTTCACTGGCTTCCTGAGCATCAACCTGGCCATCATCAACCTGCTGCCCATCCCCGCTGTGGATGGCGGGCGTCTGCTTTTCCTGGCTCTGGAGGTTCTGCGGGGCGGCCGGCGTTTAGATCCGCGCAAAGAGGGCTTGATCAATCTGATGGGCCTGCTGGCGCTGCTGGGCCTGCTGTTCGTGATCTCCTACTTCGATATCCTGCGCGCCATGAGCGGCCAATCCCTGCTGCGCTAAC